>Ga0115001_10002864_pt1 | contig 13121 bp, 12 predicted proteins | sample ArcticOcean_MG_C_12_FD_89869 | JGI IMG/M metagenome (GOLD analysis project Ga0115001, IMG submission 89869) | Marine microbial communities from western Arctic Ocean - ArcticOcean_MG_CB8_130 | ecosystem: Environmental > Aquatic > Marine > Oceanic | place: Arctic Ocean: Canada Basin | collected... | reverse complement strand
CCAGTAATCGAAGGCTCTGTGGTTTACCTTGCTAATTCGTCAGGCCGCATGGCTGCGATGGATTTGGACACAGGACTTCGTTTATGGACGGCCAACCAAGGTAGCCAAGAAGGTATTTTTGTGGTGGGCAGCTCGTTATTTACTGTAAGTGATGAGAATAACCTCATTCGGGTATCAAAGGCAGATGGTAAGTTAGTCTGGTCTACACCTTTGCCCAATTCCACGCAAACTAGTGGACTTCGCCGTGGAAAAACTTTTGTCCACCATGGACCAATTTTGTCTGGTGGGCGGTTACTCCTTGCTTCTTCAGATGCGTTGATCCGGCAGTTTGATCCAGCCAATGGTGATTTAATAAAAATTATTAAAATGCCTTCGGGAGCGGCCAGTGCGCCGATCGTAGTAGATGGAACTTTGTATGTTTTGAGCACCAATGGCAATCTACTGGCTTTCCGTTGAGCAAAACTTGGTGTAACGCTCGGTTCTAATTTAGTGAAAGTGGGCTCAAATGTCCTTTACTCTGGCCATTGTTGGCCGTCCCAATGTTGGAAAATCTACTCTGTTCAACCGGTTAGTGGGTCGCAAGCTCGCTCTGGTGGACGATCAACCTGGCGTGACTCGCGATTTGCGTGAAGGGGGTGCCAGACTCGGCCATCTAAAATTCACAGTTATTGATACTGCTGGTCTCGAAGAGGTCACAGATGATAGCCTGCAGGGTCGGATGCGCCGCCTTACGGAACGTGCTGTTGATATGGCAGATGCATGTTTATTTATGATTGATGCGCGGACTGGCATTACCCCGACTGACGAAGTGTTTGCCGATATTTTACGCAAGCGTAACGCGCATGTTTTTCTCGTTGCTAACAAGGGTGAGGGTCGTGCGGCGGATGGTGGTGTATTGGAAGCTTACTCGTTGGGGCTGGGTGAGCCATTGCGGATGTCTGCAGAACATGGGGAAGGTATGGGCGAATTGGCCATGATGCTAGCGCCTTTGATTGATATGGCTGACGAAAAAGCGCAAGAAGACGAACCTGTTGTTGATTTAGACCTCGAAGAGGGCGACGCGGAAGAAGAATACCGTTTACCAACTGCGCTAAAGCCTCTGCAAGTCGCTGTGATTGGCCGGCCCAATGCGGGTAAATCAACGCTAATTAATAAGATTTTAGGTGAAGATCGCCTGTTGACAGGGCCTGAAGCCGGCATCACTCGTGACGCAATTTCGTTAACTTTGGACTGGGGGGGCATTCCTACCCGTATTTTTGACACAGCTGGCATGCGCAAAAAAGCCAAGGTTCAAGCAAAACTGGAGAAACTATCAGTCAGTGACGGATTGCGTGCCGTTAAATTTGCTGAAGTTGTGGTTGTTTTGCTCGATGCAGACATTCCTTTTGAGCAGCAGGACCTGCGGATCTCAGATTTAGCTGAACGTGAAGGTCGTGCTGTAGTCTTGGCGGTCAATAAATGGGATTTAGAACCAGAAAAACAATCTAAAATCCGTACATTGCGAGAGTCATTTGAAAGATTATTGCCTCAATTGCGTGGTGCACCTTTAGTCACTGTATCGGCTAAAACAGGTAAGGGTTTAGATAGGTTGCAGGAAGCCGTGATGAAGGCGCATGAAATCTGGAACCGCCGCATTTCAACCAGCCACTTGAACCGATGGTTGGCGGGCATGGTGGAAGCACACCCCCCACCTGCACCTGGAGGGCGCCGCATTAAGTTGCGCTATATGACGCAAGCTAAGACGCGGCCCCCAGGGTTTGTGGTAATGTGTTCTTATCCTGATAAAATTGCAGAGAGTTATTCGCGCTATTTAGTCAATGGCCTTCGCGAAGATTTTGACATGCCGGGCACTCCTATCCGGATGTGGATGCGCGGCCAGGGTGATCAAAATCCTTATAAAAATAAAAAGAAATCTACCCCGTCACGGTTACGCAAGCATCTTGGAAAGAAGCCTTTCAAATAAGGGTTATTGGCTTTCAATCAATCTGTTGTGTGCCAACAGAATTAAAAGGTAGAAACACTTTCTTTTATGCTCGAGAGGGCTCTGTCTATAGTAAGTTTGTTATTTACGGATGGTTTAGAAGATAAAGGCGGTCTTTTAACTCCTCCTTTATCATCCACTATTGAAGGTTTCCGTCGTCATTTATCCGAATTGCTCCGCCCATATAGTGCTGTAAAACCTGCGGAATTAATACAGAGCCATCTAACTGTTGGCCATTTTCTAACACTGCTATTAAGCAACGACCAACCGCTAGGCCAGAGCCATTAAGTGTGTGTAAATACTCTGGTTTTCCACCGATGGTTGGCCTAAACCTCGCATTCATTCTGCGGGCTTGAAAATCACCGCAAACTGAGCATGAGCTAATTTCACGGTAGGAATTTTGGCCTGGTAGCCAGACTTCGATATCATGCGTGCGTCGCGCTCCAAACCCCATGTCTCCGACACAAAGTGCCAAGGTGCGATACGGCAACTCCAAACGTTCTAAGATGCCTTCTGCACATTTAGTCATACGGTCCAGCTCGGTGCGAGAATGATCTGGGTGTGTGACTGAGACCATCCCAACTTTCTCAAACTGATGCTGGCGCAACATGCCTGCAGTGTCCCGACCGGCGCTACCTGCTTCAGATCGAAAACATAAAGAATGTGCTACAAAGCGGCGTGGTAGGGTATTTTCGTCAACTGTGAGCCCTGACATAATATTAGTCAGTGTTACCTCAGAGGTAGGTATTAACCACCATCCATTCGTGGTTTGATAGCTTTCCTCGGAAAACTTGGGCAATTGTCCGGTGCCGCGCATCGCTTCATCTCTTACTAAAACTGGCGTATTTGTCTCAGTCAGGCCATTTTCGTTGATATGAGTGTCTAACATGAACTGCGCTAAGGCGCGGTGCATGCGCGCAATCGCGCCAGACATAATTACAAACCTGCTACCAGAAATTTTACCTGCTGTTTCAAAGTCGAGCCCATCTTTAGTAGCAGTAAGCTCAAAATGCTCCTTGGGTGTGAAGCTAAAGTTGCAGGGTGTTCCCCAACGATGCACCTCCACATTATCATTTTCGTCGGTACCATCAGGCGTATCGCCATAGGGTAGGTTGGGGATAGCCATCAACATATCTGTCAAAGCTTCATCTTTTGCTTTTGCTTCTTCATTTAAGTTGGCCATTTCGGCTTTCTTTTCAGACACCAAGGTGCGCAGTTGGTTAAACTCACTTTCGTCACCTTTGGCTTTGGCAGCGCCTACCAGCTTACTTGCTTTGTTTTGTTCGGCTTGGGCGGCCTCTGTGGCCTGAATGCACGCGCGGCGGGCGGTATCGAGAGATAAAATTTCTGACGAGACTGGTGCTTTGCCTAGGCGCGCCAAGGCGGCGTCAAAAGCGGCAGGGTTTTCACGGATGGCACGTATATCATGCATGTCTCGTCTCCTCTAAAAGAATCAATGATTCCGTTATGCCTAAAGCTAGCCTGAGGGTCACGGGGCAATTTCACCCCGTGGGCCATCAAGGCAACTATGGGTTAATAGTGGAGCCATCATTTTGAACAGATTTTGCTTCGGTCCGGCCAAAGGTGGTTGGATGTATTTAAAGAATCTGCTGATGCGGTCTAAGACATACCAAAAAATCCAAAAAACAATTTTAATTGAACAGTCATAAAAATAATCTTAAAATTATGTGCTAACTGTTGTGGGTAGGTCTGCAATCCCTTGCAAAGCGCCCTCCCAAACCATACATCCTGTCAGAACCTGCGGCGCGGTGCCGTATGACAGATTTAAGAGGTCTTTATGGACACTTTAGGCACATTTATGTTTCCGCTGCTGATTATTGGCATTTTTTACATGTTGGTTTTTCGGCCACAGCAAAAGAAGATGAAAGAACATCAGAATATGGTCAGCAACTTGGCTAAAGGTGATGAAGTTGTAACGGCTGGTGGCCTTATCGGCAAAGTGACTAAGGTCAAAGCGGAAAGTAATGAAGTTGAAGTTGAACTTGCCAAAGACGTGCGCGTGACTGTTGTACAAGCTACGATTGCGGATGTGCGTAGTAAAACTAAGCCTGCAAGCTAATCACCTGTCAAAACCATAGGCCAGGAGCCACAAGATGTTGCAAATAGAAGGTTGGAAGCGGTTCCTGATTTGGGCTACCTGCGCGTTAGGGCTTCTATTTGCCCTCCCTAATGCGTTTTATTCCAAGGTTGAGACTTATAACGATGCCAGTGATGAAGGGAAGGAGGCCAAAGGTTGGCCCACTTTTCTGCCATCTGGCCTTGTTAACCTTGGCCTAGACCTGCGGGGCGGGGCGCATTTGTTGGGTGAAGTCAAATTGGCGGAGGTCTATACCAGCCGTCTAGAGAGCTTTTGGCCAGAAGTTCGCAATGCCTTGCGTGAAGAACGTGCTACGATTGGTGCTATCCGCCAACAAGATGGTGGTGAGGCTAAACTGCGGGTGCGTATTGGCAAGCCTGAGGCTATGGATAGCGCTATCAAAGTTGTACAGACTTTGGCCCGGCCTGTGGCGTCGTTTAGTGGAGGCATGACTGACGATATTGTGGTAACAGCGGTTGGCGATAACCTGATTGTGACACTATCTGACGCGGAAAAGCTTGCGACTGATGACCGTACTATGGCTCAATCTCTCGAAATTATTCGTAGAAGGGTTGACGAAGCTGGCACCCGCGAGCCCACCATCCAACGCCAGGGCACAGACCGGATCTTGATCCAAGTGCCAGGCCTTGGCTCTGCCCAAGAGCTAAAAGATTTGATTGGCACACCGGCGCTTTTGACTTTTCAAGCTGTTGTTGGCGAAACCAGCAATCCCAATGGTAATGCTGGTATTGGTAATGAGTTAGTTCAAGCGGCTGATAATGAAAAAACTTATTATATTCTTGAGCGTGCCCCGGTCGTTACTGGGGAAGATCTAACCGATGCGCAGCCAGCGTTCGACCAAAACGGACGTCCGGCAGTAAATTTCCGCTTCAACACCTCCGGCGCGAAAAAATTCGGTCAATATACGACTGATAACATTGGTGAGCCATTTGCTATCGTGCTGGACAAACAAGTTATTTCTGCCCCAAGGATCCAATCTGCGATCACGGGTGGCTCAGGGATCATTACTGGTGATTTTGATGTGACCGAAAGCACACGACTGTCGACTTTACTTCGTGCCGGCTCGTTGCCAGCCAGCTTGATTTTTTTAGAAGAGCGTACTGTCGGTCCTGAATTGGGCCAAGACAGCATTGACGCAGGCAAAACTGCTTGTATTGTTGGCTTTGGCGCAGTTTTGATCTTCATGGCGCTGTCCTACGGTACTTTTGGAATTTTTGCCAATATTGCTTTGATCATCAACGTAGGGATGATTTTTGGACTACTGTCGATGGTTGGTGCGACTTTAACATTGCCAGGAATCGCGGGAATTGTTCTCACAATTGGTATGGCTGTGGACGCCAACGTGTTGATTTTCGAACGTATCCGGGAGGAGCTGAAAACGGCTAAGGGCCCGGCTCGGGCTATTGAACTTGGCTATGAAAAAGCGTTATCGGCTATAACCGACGCTAACATTACGACATTTTTGACGGCGACTATTCTGTTTATTATGGGGGCTGGGCCTGTCAAGGGTTTTGCTGTTACGCTTGGCCTAGGTATTATTACCTCAGTCTTTACTGCAATTTTTGTGACCCGGATCATGGTTGTGATTTGGTTCGAATGGCGCAAGCCAAAAATCCTGGAGGTGTAGGCGATGCGCTTAAGGCTAGTAAAAGAACATACCACATTCAATTTTTTTAAAATGTGGAAGATGTGGATTGGGGTCTCGGCTGTTTTTGTAGTGCTGTCGATTGTATCGACTGTGATCATGGGGCTGAACTTTGGGATTGATTTCAAGGGTGGAACCACCATACGCGCGGAAAGCTCTATGCCTGTGGATGTAGCCACCTATCGTGCTGCGATTGAGCCTTTAGGCCTTGGCGATATATCGATTGCAGAAGTATTTGACCCCTCATTCCGGGTGGATCAGCACGTGGCGCAAATCCGTATCCAAGCACAAGAGGGCCAAGAATCGATAGCATCCGACATGGTGGTGAGGCTTGAGGCTGTTTTACAGGATATTGCACCAGGGATTACATTTCCATCGGTCGAATCTGTTGGGCCAAAGGTGTCAGGTGAGTTGATCCAATCTGCAGCTTTGGCGGTAGTGATTGCTATTGCCGTTGTTTTGATCTACATTTGGTTCCGGTTCGAGTGGCAGTTTGCGGTAGGTGCGGTTGGCGCTTTGGTCCATGATATCATTCTTACAATTGGGGTGTTCTCCGCTCTACAAATTAAGTTTGACCTAGCGATTATCGCTGCTCTGCTTACCATTGTGGGGTATTCTTTAAATGATACGGTTGTGGTTTTTGATCGAGTACGTGAAAATCTGCGCCGCTATAAGCAAAAAAATCTCAGTGACGTTCTGAATTTATCGATCAACGAAACTCTGAGCCGCACTGTTATGACGTCTGTCACCACACTGCTTGCGCTAACCTCGTTGTTTGTGCTGGGTGGTGACGTGATCCGCGGGTTTGTTTTTGCGATGATCTGGGGAGTTTTGGTCGGAACATATTCATCTGTTTTTGTGGCTAGCTCTACATTGCTACGCCTTGGCGTTAAGCGCGATTGGACCAAACCTAGCAACACAGACGGCAATCAATTTGCAAATATAGATGCCTAGATGCAGCTGAGCGAGATCACCTTCGACAGTGGACGGCCAATCGATGGCTATGGGCCAAACTTCTTTCGCATTGCGGGGGATTTATTTGAGGGGAAGCTCGCCGTGTTGCCACAATCTTGTGGGCCATGGTCTGGGTTTGATGATCCCGCACCCTTTGTGGATGTGGCTAAAGATCTGGATGTGGTTTTTGTGGGAACAGGTGCCAACATTGCACATATACCGGCAGATTTTCGTACCGCATTGGAAACCGCTGGTATCGGAGTCGAAATCATGAACTCACCTACTGCATGCCGGACCTACAATATTTTGCTTTCAGAGGGCCGCCGCATAGGCTTAGCCCTACTGCCAGTTTAGCCCATGTTGCAAGTTTCAAACCTAAGCGTGGCGCGGGGTGGGAAATTACTTTTGCATGATGTGAGTTTCTCTGTGCAGCCGGGGCAAGCGCTTGTCTTACGGGGAGCTAATGGAGTTGGTAAAACTAGCCTTCTGCGCTGCATAGCTGGCTTGCAAACTCCAACGTCTGGAATAATTTTGGCACCGGAAACTGTTGCCTATGCCGCCCATGCGGATGGGCTAAAGGGTCAATTGAGTGTGCTCGAAAACCTTAAGTTTTGGGCTGATATCTATGGCGGACCCAGACCTGATGTTGCGCTTAACTCTTATTCTCTTGGAAATCTTGCATACCAGCCAGCGGCAAACCTATCTGCGGGCCAACAACGCAGGCTGGGTTTAGCTCGAATGTTGGTCACTGGCTGCAGGCTTTGGGTGCTAGATGAGCCCACTGTGTCATTGGATGTACAGAATGTAGCTCTGTTTCGTAAAGTGTTAAAAGCGCATTTGCAAGGTGGTGGCGCTGCAGTTTTAGCCACTCACATTGATTTTGAACTGTTAGTAGAGAGTTTGGATCTGACTAATTATATAGCCTCTGTGGATATGTCATCCTCCGCATTTGAGGAGGCTTTGGAATGATCCAGCTCTTTGCGCGCGATATTAGCCTTGCCGTGCGCTCTGGCGGTGGTTTTGGGCTCGCATTGGTTTTCTTTTTAATTGTTGTGGTATTAATCCCCTTGGGACTGGGTCCGGATCAATCCACTTTGGCTTTAGTGGCACCCGGTTTGCTGTGGTTGGGAGCCTTGTTGGCCTGTCTGTTATCTCTGGATCGTATATTTGGCTTGGACTACGAGGATGGTTCGCTAGATCTTCTGGCCACCTCGCCATTGCCGCTAGAAGCGGTGTACATCGCTAAGGCTGCGGCGCATTGGTTGACCACGGGGCTGCCCTTGGCGCTTGCAGCTCCTTTGCTGGGGGTGTTGTTGAATCTTAGCTTTGATGCTGGAAAGGCGATGTGCTTTTCTTTGCTTCTGGGCACGCCCGCATTGAGCTTGATTGGTGCTTTTGGTGCCACGCTGACATTGGGGGTTAAACGCGGTGGGCTTTTGCTGTCGCTTTTGGTGTTGCCGCTCTATGTACCTACATTAATTTTTGGCGCGAGGGCGGTTCGCTCTGCGTCATTGGGGCAGGCTTTTGATGTGCCATTGATCATAGTTTTGGCGATTTCCCTTGGAGCGGTAGCTATATTACCCTTTGCCTCTGGAGCGGCATTGCGGATCAATCTTCGATGAATTTGCTACCGCGATGCGTAAAATAGGTGTAGGATAAAGTTTATGAACTCGACTTCAAAATCAAAGCATCTTTGGAATTTATTTTGGAAATTGGCTAATCCTAAAGTGTTTATGGGTTGGTCTGGCCGTTGGTTGCCTTGGCTTTCTTGTCTGACAGTCCTATTTTTGGGGTCTGGCTTAATCTGGGGATTTTTTTTCACTCCCGATGATATACGCCAAGGCTCTACTGTCAAAATTATCTATCTCCATGTGCCGGCTGCATTAATGGCGATTAATGGTTATCTTTTGATGTTTGTAGGCTCACTTATGTGGTTGATCCGCCGTCAACATGTCTCGGTTTTGGCGGCGAAGGCTGCTGCACCAGTGGGTATGACTATGACTCTAATTGCCTTGGCCACGGGTGCAATTTGGGGGCAGCCAATGTGGGGCACCTATTGGGTTTGGGACCCACGCTTGACTAGCTTTTTAATTATGTTCTTGTTTTATGCGGGCTATATCGCGCTTTGGGCTGCGATTGATGATGATGATACAGCGGCTGATTTGACCTCGGTTCTGGCTCTTGTGGGGTCGGTCTTTGCCTTGCTCAGCCGCTATGCAGTTTTGTTTTGGAACCAAGGCCTGCATCAGGGTACAACGGTTACTCTGACCGATGGAACCAAGCAAGAGAATATTTCGAATGTATTTTTTCAACCGCTGTTGCTTACGATGCTGGGGTTTGGACTGCTTTTTCTAACTCTTCTACTAATTGGTACGCGCACTGAGCTGCGGATGCGTCGGCTTAAGGTTTTAGAGGTGCGGGAGCGGATGCAATGATGCCAGATTTAGGGAAATATATGATAGAAGTAACGGTCGCCTATGGCGTCAGTTTGCTGGCCTTGGCAATGGTCTGTTTCATTTACATAAGGCGAAGTCGTTCCGTTAAGCGTGCCCTGACAGATGCAGAGGCGGGGAAAGATGCGTAAACTAATTCTTGGTTTGCCTGTATTAGTTTTTGCTATTTTTGCGGCCCTCGCTTTCGTTGGTATGCAGCGCGAAGATCCCAACTCTTTGCCCAGCACTGCCACCGGACAAGCTGCCCCGAAAGTGCAATTGCAGCGGCTTCCGGGCTATGAGCCTTTTGCGCAGAGTGATTTGTTGACTGGTGAGGTGAAGCTTGTAAATTTTTGGGCAAGCTGGTGCGCTCCCTGTCGGGCAGAGCACCCGACCTTGATGGAGCTTTCGCAACAAAATATTCCTGTTTACGGGGTAAACTTTAAAGATAATCCATTAAAAGCAATGGCTTTTTTGGATGAATTAGGTGATCCGTATGTATTAGGTGGCGCGGATCCTGATGCTGAAATGGCAGTAGATTGGGGCGTTTACGGCCTGCCTGAGACTTTTGTATTGGGACCTGATGGTACTGTTTTGTTGCGGGTTGCTGGGCCTCTGACACAGAGAAATATTGAAACCCGGGTTATACCCACTTTGAGAGCTGCTGGATTTAGTTTTCCCTAGCCTTGAAATCTCAAGAAAAATCATCGGATATATTAAGACTTTTGTGACGCGGGGCTTCCAGTTGGAAGCAGTATATTTTAATAACTGTTGGGCCTGTGAGCGACCTTGGCCTAAATAGTGGTAAAGGCGTTGGGGGTATGTTGTGTTATTTACAGTGCCAAGAGTATTATTAGTGATTACCCTTAAAAATGAGCTGAAGATGTAAACCCGGATTTTTCTAATGGCGGGGTAAATTTTGTAAGATCAATTCCCTTTACGGCAGATTTGTACTCGTCAATATTTGGTGTCCTACCAAGAATAGCAGAGAGAACGACTACTGGAGTAGACGCAAGCAAAGATTCTCCTTTTTTCTCTTCAGTGTCTTCTACAACCCTACCTTGAAAAAGACGGGTAGAAGTGGCTAAAACGGTATCCCCTTTTGCTGCTTTTTCCTGATTGCCCATGCAAAGATTACAGCCTGGCCGTTCAAGGTATAACATATTCTCATATTCAACGCGGGCAGTCTTTTTTGGTGCTTTATCATCGAACTCAAAGCCTGAGTATTTCTGCAAGACAGCCCAGTCACCTTCTGCCTTCAATTCATCAATGATGTTGTAGGTTGGTGCTGCTACGACCAAAGGTGCTTTAAATTCAACTTTTCCAACGGTTTTTTCTATATTTTTTAACATCTGAGCAACGATCTTCATATCACCTTTGTGTACCATGCATGAACCAACAAACCCCAAGTCAACTTTTTTTTCTGCTCCGTAGAATGAAATCGGTCTGATCGTGTCGTGGGTATATCTTTTAGATACATCCACATTATTAACATCAGGATCTGCAATCATGGGCTCATCTATCTGATCCAAGTCTATTACCACTTCTGCAAAGTATTTTGCATTATAGTCTGGAGCTAGAGCTGGTTTTAGGCCTAATTTGATTTCTGAAATCCTCGTTTCAGCAATCTCTATCAAGCCGTTCAACGTTCTGGTGTTATTTTCCATCCCCTTGTCGATCATAATCTGAATACGACTTATTGCTATTTTGAGGGATTCCATGAGTGTTTCGTCCTGAGAAATACAGATTGATCCCTTTGCCTTCATTTCTGCAGTCCAGTCAGTGAAAGTGAACGCTTGGTCAGCAAGTAAAGTTCCGATATGAACCTCAATAATACGTCCCTGAAAAATGTTATCGCCAAATTGTTTTAACATTTGGGCTTGTGTAGCATGGACAACATCACGGAAATCCATGTGATCCTGCATTAACCCCTTGAAGGTTACTTTTACCGAATCTGGAATTGTCATTGTTGCTTCGCCTGTAGCTAAAGCTAGTGCGACTGTTCCTGAGTCGGCACCAAAAGCAACGCCTTTGGACATCCTAGTATGAGAGTCTCCACCAATAATGATTGACCAATCATCAACTGTAAGATCATTCAAAACCTTATGGATAACATCAGTCATAGAATGATAGACACCTTTCGGATCCCGCGCTGTGATCAGGCCAAAATTTTGCATAAACTTCATAAGTTTGGGAGTATTGGCTTGCGCGTTAAAGTCCCACACTGATGCAGTATGGCAGCCTGACTGATAGGCTCCGTCAACAGTTGGTGAGATAACTCTAGCTGCCATAGACTCCAGCTCTTGGGCCGTCATCAAGCCAGTGGTATCCTGCGACCCAACAATATTCACTTTCACTCTTACATCTGAACCTGTGAGCAAGGCACCGTCGACAGCCACGCCCATAGCATTTGTGTTGAATATTTTTTCTACAGCTGTGAGCCCTTGCCCTTCATGAGAAATCTCTTTGGAAGGAGCATAAACAGATTTCAGTTCAACCCCAAGTGCTTCAGCCGCAAAGCTCTGAAGCTTTTTACCAAAAACAATTGCGTAAGAGCCGCCGGCTTTGATGAATTCAACTTTTTGAGGGGTGAAAGATGATCGTAAATCAACTAACTCTTTGCCACTGTTGTCACTATATAACTTTTTGTTATTGGTATTAATGGTTAGCGTCGTCCCTGTCTTAACAGAGTATTTCTGCTCAAGAATAAGATTACCGTCAGTGTTTAGAATTGGCTTTCCACTAGTATCCAGCTTCTTGACCCAGTTTTTCAAGTCAATACCAATGCCACCAGTCACTCCAACAGTTGTCAGGAATATGGGAGAAATTCCATTTGTTCCTGCAACAATAGGGGCGTTATTAACAAAGGGAATATAGGGGCTTGCTTGCTTGCCAGTCCACAAAGCAACGTTATTTACGCCCGACATCCGAGAGGACCCCACTCCCATTGTTCCCTTCTCAGCTATTAACATAACTCGCCTGTCGGGGTGTTGTTTCTGCAGGTTTTGGATCTCAACTTGTGCTACTGGTGAGATCATACACCTGCCGTGTAATTCTCTGTCTGAGCGAGAATGCGCTTGATTGCCCGGGGACAGTAAATCTGTAGAAATATCCCCCTCAGCAGCGATATAGGTAACGACCTTGATTTCTGCCTCAATATCAGGGAGTTTCGTAAAGAATTCAGCGTTTGCATAACTTTCTAGGATGTTTTTTGCCACTTCATGGCCTTCAGTGTATGCTTCGTTAAGACGGTCTGTATCCGCTTCGTAGAGAAAAACTTGTGTCTTAAGAACTTCGGCTGATTGCAAAGCAACTGAATGGTCGTCACCTAGGGCAAGATCAAGAAGCACCTCGACAGAGGGCCCACCTTTCATGTGGGACAACATCTCAAAAGCAAAGCTTGGAGAAATTTCTTTAACAATAGATTTCCCAAGAATTATCTCTTTTAAAAATTTTGCTTTGACAGCAGCGGCACCGGTGGTTCCAGGCAAGATATTATAAATAAAAAACTTCAAAGAGTTCTCTCGTTCTTCGTGTTCATTATCTTTAATTTGTGAGATGATCTCAAATGCGAGGTCGCCATCCGCAATTGGTTCTGGTTTCAAACCTGTTTTTTTGCGCTTGGTAATTTCATTTAAGTAGGCTGTATAAAAATTCATGGTTATCTCTGCTAATAAGTATTTTTGAAACTACAACGTTGATACGATCAACATTTAGCGTTTTTTTAACTTGTTGATTAGTTCCGTACACCGACAACGGTGGGCTAGCAAGGCTTACGAAGGCGGCATGCATACATTTGTATACCGAGTATAGGGTTGTAACATCTAGGCACAATTGATTGATTGGCATCCTTAGATATTGTGGCTTATTATTAAAATAAATATTGGGATTTTTATTAATGCATTTAGTGGTTGCCAGCTTCATTTACCTCCTGGGGGCTTTATTTCCGACCGTAGGGGCCTCTGAAGACCAAGCTGTGGTGGTGGAGCT
>Ga0115001_10002857_pt1 | contig 13138 bp, 11 predicted proteins | sample ArcticOcean_MG_C_12_FD_89869 | JGI IMG/M metagenome (GOLD analysis project Ga0115001, IMG submission 89869) | Marine microbial communities from western Arctic Ocean - ArcticOcean_MG_CB8_130 | ecosystem: Environmental > Aquatic > Marine > Oceanic | place: Arctic Ocean: Canada Basin | collected... | reverse complement strand
GAGGCCGACGTCAGCAATGTTGGGACCGCCGGCCGAGCCGTAGGCGCGCATGGCGTCCTCCCACGAGGTGTACACGCACTCGAGCGGGATCTTGCACTCCCGGAAGAGCTTGCTGAGCGCCTCCGCCTTGGCGCGCATGCACTTGTTCAGCTCGAACTGGTCGAGGGGCTTGCTCTGCGTGGTAGGCATGTCGGTTACGCGCTGCTGGGGTCTAGGAATGCGGGCCGGCTGTGGGAGCCGGTTCGGGTTGCCTCGCTAGGCTTTGCTGGTGTGGGTTGCTTCCCTTCTCACTAATGGACCCGTCCCTCGAGGGTTCTCACCAACAGAAGGGGAGTGCTGAGTAACGGCTCTGCAGCCATGGCGAGTGCGAAACGGGCGCGGGTCGAGGCGGCCCCGCATGCCTCAGGAGAAGACGCAGTCAGCGGGCTGGCCTCCTGGTGCGACGACAGACTGCGCCTGTGGAGCGAGAAGGCAAACGACCTTGCCGACCAAAGCCAAGACGGCATCATCGAATCGCTCGACAACGAGTTCGATGACATGCTCGAGGAGATGGGTGAGGAGATGCAGATCCAAGTACCGGGCGAGGCCAAGGGACAAGTGTCCGAAAAGTGGAGGGCGGTTGGCTGCGACGCGCAGCGTGTGTGGGCGCTGCAGACCCAGATGCGGGAGGCGGCCCGTGAGACCTACCGTCTGCGGGCGCACGCGCAGACGGCGCTCTCCGGGATGCTCTCCGACACCGAGGAATCCTTTGACATGTGGTTCTTCAACCTGGGCTGGGAGCTAGCCAACTGCGTCCTGGCCAACGGCGGTGAAGAGGTCAAGTCTGAGTCGGGAGACTCGGACGAGCCGGCCGACGAGAGTGACTCGGAGGAGGAAGAGGAGGGAGAGGAAGAGGACTCGGAGTCGGGATCCGGTTCGGGTGATTCGGACGACTAGTTTTTGTTAGCTGGTGTTAGAACGCTTTTCACTCAAACAATCACACATGCACCGGTCCTACTCAGGGACCTACTCCTCGTCATCCGAGTCGTAGTCCGCCGCAAACTCGTGCCACTCGGACGGCTTGGGCAGGCCGAAGCTCTGCTCCTCCGTGACCATCGGCCGCGGCCGCCACGGGTCACGGTTGGAGCTGAGGTAGCTCTGCGGCACAATCTGCCGGAACTTGTCATGCGCGGTCCAGATGACCTCGTACCACGCATTGTGGTTGTAGTGCTCCACGTTGATCTTGTCACGGTTGACGTCCGAGGACGCCGCCTGCAGGTACTCCACGGCAATCTGCGAGGCGTCGCGGAACACCGGCTGCACGTCCTTGTCCATGGCCGCCTTGTCAATCCACACGCGCTTGACACACACGTGCTCGCAGGCGTTCGTGTAGAAGACCTTCTCGCCGACCACGTAGTCCGGAGGCTCGCCGCGGTTGGGAAGCTTCATCTTCGCCCAGCATGCCTACCGCTCCGCTGCCTTCTTCTGCAGGTACGCATCGTACGCCGCCTTGGTCCAGAACTCCTCGTCCCACTCGCGACCGTTGCCGTCCTGGTGGCCCACCGTCGCGTAGGGCCGCTTCTGCTTCCCTTTGGAAGACGACCCCTTCTGTTCCTTCTGCCGCTTGGACAGTGGCTGATCGTCCTCCGAGTCGTCCGACTCGATCACAGGCGCCGCCACCTTTTTCGGCGGCGCCATGCGCCACGAGGCTATGGAGACGACGAACCTCTTCTCCGCTGGCGTCTTTGCGCCCAGCGACATGTTTGGGGAGGAGTATCTCCCTTCAGGGTCGAGCGGCTTATTCCCCTTGATTTCCTTGAACCTCTTGAACGCAGTCTGCTTCAACATGTTGCGTTTCTGAAGAGGGCGGAACGATGCTGATTGTTTTTCTTAAACAACGTATAAATGACACAATCAATACACTTCCAACGGGCAGGACAACCGTCTACAGATACCACACTACTTCTTGGACCGCTTCGCCTCTTCCTTCGCCTCCGCGGCCCTGCGCTTTGTCTTGCGCGAGGCATCGCGCTTCTTCATCACTTCCGCATGGGGCACGATCGATGCAATGCTGCGGAACACAATCGACCCGGAGTCGCCAATGACCTCGTCCTTCTCAATGGGAACCTCGTGCTTGGTCTTGAGGTTGGCCTCGAGCGTCATGACGATGGCGTCCCCTGGAGCGACCACCTCTCCCCAAATCAGGTTGTCGTTGAGGTCGTAGATGTTGAACTTGCGTCCGACCTCTCCCGTTTTGATCACGGTGATCAGCGACGCTCCATTCGCGTCGGACGGCGCGATGCTCTTGGGCTTGTCGCAGTGACGCCCGATGCCATGGTGTTGGTCACTGTAGCGCGTGAGGATCGCCTGGTTGGAGGCCTTGGCCCCGACGCGTTCGTTGAACACATTGAGGTTGGTCGCCACTGGGGCCACTTCCGGGCACTGCTCCCAGCTGGTCTGCGCCGGCACCACCTCCCACTGCACGCCCGTGTAGTAGTAGTAGGCATACCCCTTTTCGTCTGGCATGCCATCCTGAAGCCAGATCTTCTCACGCATGAGCTCGTTCCCGCGATACCGCAGGGCCTTGTGCGAGCCATGCACCCACTGGACGGTGCCAGGGACGATCACGTCGTTGCCCTTACGGATCGGGTAGTTGGCCACCAGTTGTTCTTGGAGCTGCTTGGGCTCTGAACCAAAGCGCTGCAACAGGCCTGGGACGATCACCACATCTAGGCCCGGAAGTATACGGCGGCCAGAATACAAGGCGCAGATCTTGTCAATACAATCTGCCATTCTCTAAAGAGGGCGGACAACTTTCACTCTTGAGAGTATGGATTGGCTCTACTGTCACCGCCACCGGGCAGGACAGCCCTTCCTCACCATCCGCTTTTCGTTCCCCCACCAACAATACACAGCACAATGCTTACTATCCCCTATGGCACCCCCACACACGCAGATGCTTTCCATGCCTCGTTTACGACCCGCCGCCGTCCTTCTCCTTGCCCTTGCCGCGGCGCGCAAAGGAGCGGCCCGTCGAGCCAGGGGCAGCCGAGCCGCCTTCGGTGCGGTGGGCCGGGTTGAGCGGCTGCATGCTGCCAGCCGTGTCGGAGCCGCCAAAGATGCTGGCGAACACGTCGGCCTGGGGGGCGCTGCCGCGCTTGCGTGGGGCGGTTTTGGCCGGAGCCGCGGCTGCCGATGTGCCAACCGCCTCCTCCATGATGGTGTCTGGCATCCCCTCAGGCGGCACGGTGCCAGACGAGCCGGCCGCACCGGCCGCACCGGACGCACCGGCCGCACCGGACGCACCGGCAGTGGCAGTCGGAGCGCTGAGCATCACCACGTTTCCACTGCGATCCGGGGACGGATCCGGTGTGTTGCCGGCGCGACGGCGGATCGGAGCGGAGGCATTCGGAGCACCGGTTGAGGTCGGTGCCACAATCTCTGCGATCGTGGGCTCGGGCGCCGCGGTGGTCGAGGCAGCGGTGGCAGCCACGGCAGCTGCTGTCGCCCGCGACGTCACGTAATTCGCAATGGTTGCACGGGTAGGGCGGGCGGCGCGGAACTGGGCCCGGATCTCGTGGAGATGCGGAAGCTCCTCCGCACTGGGGGGCGCGAGCAGGACTTTGATGTTGGCAATGGCCGCAGTCGCGCGGGTCAGGTGTTTCCTTGCGTGTGAATTGGTCTCTCGTGCTGGTACGACCGTCAACTTTGGCTGGCGCAGCTCGTGAAGCTTGGCGTTGATCTCGTTAGTCACACGCGGGTCCTCGTTCGGATTTTCCTCGTTGCGATTGTTCCTCCGGGCAAAGTCATCGTCTCCCGCGGGCAGCAGGTTGGGGGCATTACCTTGCGGTTGACGAGGTTCAGGGACGTCGTCGGCAACCCGGTCGGCGTCAGCCGGCAGTGGCGGCGGGTCGGCGTCGCCCGGAATGGTGTCATAGTCCTCCGCGTCGCCTTTGGGCAAGTCATTGCCCTGGTAAAATGGAAAGGGGTTGACGGGGTTATTGGAGAGGCCGCCCTTGGGGTTGTAGCGCGTCGGCCACCGCGTCACGCGCTTCGAGTCGTTGAACTCGGTCTGCAGCAGGTCGCCGCCGAATCGAAGCTCGCTGCCTGGCAGCTTGTCGGCAAACTGCGGTGCGTCGGGGTTGCTGGTGTAGGCGTGGCGCAAGCGACGCCAGTCCCACCACTCGATGTTGACGTCGGTCGTGCAGCGGAAGCCAGTATCCATGGGGCCACCCTCAAACCACGGCATCTTGGCCGACTTCATGTCGAGCACGCGGCCCACACGCCAGGCGCCAACCATGTGCCGCATGTCTTCCTTGCGCTGCTGAGGCTGGTCCCACGGGTCGTTCTCGAGCTTCTGCTTCTTCATGCGGTTGCCACCACCCGACGGACCGCCGTACCCATTGGGCGCCGCGACGTCAATGTCGCTGTCGAGCTCCCAAGCCTGCGCCGACGTGAAGAGCACCCACTTGAAGCCGAAGATGGACACTGGAGAACCCGCTTTAACCCTCTGGTTCAAGTCGTCCCAGAAGCCCATCTGAAGAAACGCCTGGTAGGAGCGCGTGGCCTTGTGGATCTCTGGCTTGTCATTTTCCTCGTCAAACCCAAGTTTGGCCGCTCGATAGGCGGCTTCGAGATTGTCGAGGCGGGTTCCCTCGGGGTCGTTGGTGCCCGAGGGATCGGCACTGTCGAAGACGCTGAATTTGTCGACCTCTTCCCTGAGGCGATCGTATTCACGAAGATCTTCCCACAAACCATCCATCACGTTCTTCGCCTCATAATAGTTCTTCACGAGCACCGCCGTTGCCTTGGTGAACGTATACTGCGTTGCCACAAGCCCGCAGAAGAGCTCGTTCATGGGGCGGATGTCACGGTCAAACATCTGCAACGGGAACAGATGGTACCGGTCGCCGGAGTAGTTTGCTTGCAGCGCCGCACGCGGATCAATCTTGATCGTCTCCTTGCCCATGCGCTCCACGCGGTGGTTCATGTAGCCCGGTGCAAAGAGCTGCATGTTCTGTGTCACTTGCCCACGCCCCTTCTCGTCCGCAAACCCATTGTTCACCGCACACGGGCCCTGGATGGCAATGTTGTAGAGCTGGCCGTCGTGCTGACCGACCGAGTCGTTGTAGTACACTTCCCGTTCCTCGTTGCTGAGCACCACGCCGTCGAGCGACCACTCGCCAAGGAAGGGCACATTGCGCCAGTCGTCGGCGATCTTGATCGGGTCGACTGCAACGTACCTGTACTTGCCGGTCTCGTTCTTCATCCCCCAGTTTTCCACCGCCATCCACCGATTCAGCGCGTCCACTCCAGCGAGGCGCGTGAACCGCGAGTGCGCATACCCCGGGATGCCCGGGCGGTCCCGCGACACGAAGATCAGATCCCCCGCCGATGTGCGGCCAATGTTGGCAAGCGTCCTCATTGGTGTCTGCCGCGCATACGGGATGCACACGTTGGTCTTGCGGTCTGGGTGATTGGCGGAGCTCTTGATCGGACCCGCCTTGATGTTCGACCCGGGTTTGTTGTTCACGCCGCGAAACGCGGGTAGGTTGGTGGGCACGCGGGCCGGGTTGCCTGCTGTTGGTCGCTTGAAGCCCGATAGGCCTCCGTAGGTGTCGCCCCCGACTGCCGCCGTAAGCGACATGGCTGGACCGTTCCCTACTGATGGATACAGGTGACGGGCTTATCCGATTAGCGGGGGGATGTTTGGCTTCGGCGTCTTTGCGAAAAAATGTCAACCCCGTGTACGCGACCCGTTTGCGGTCCGTCGCATTCTTTATGCACCGTCTATAACCCACCCGGGACTGGTCGCTAGACGAGGAGGCACATCAAACAGTGTTATACCAACGACAATGGAGAAAGCGCTGGACAATTTGCGCATGGGCATCGCCACGTGCGAAGAACTGGAAAATGGACTCCGCGGCAAACCGACAACTGTGCCCCCCAAACCCCGGCCCACTCCAAAGAATGCACGTAAGGACGGCATCAGTGGGCGCGCACAGCAGCCAACCAATGGGGACACACAAACGCGCGCGGTGCAAGACATCCTTTCTGAGTGCATTGCGGCGTGCAAGCAATGCCGGAAGCGCCATCGAGAAGAGAACCAGACCCCCAACCTATTGGACGACGCGAGCCTGTCGCAGTTCACGCGGTTCACGGATCAGATTGCATTGGATCCTTACAAGCAATTCCTGCACTACGTGCCTCGTTTGGTTAACGTCGTCACCGTAAAACGCACCGCATCTAACACTACATGCAGTGCTACTACGGCTAGGATGACCCACGACACTGGGTCCAGCTCTAAGTCCATGCCACGTGTCGCCTCTCGTTCGCAGTTGGCGGAAGCCCTACCTATGGCGGGGTCGGGACTGACGCTGCCGCTCAATTTGAGCATGATTGCATCGTGCTGCAAGGGGTCCTTCTATGCTCCGAGGAGATTTGCCGCGGTATGCGCTTATCGCCTCAAACTCGAATACACCCCTTCTGACCGTCGTTGTTTTGATGCTGTTTTCTTTTGCGTTTGACAGGTCCAGTTAGCATACTCGGAGCCGCGGTGCCGCGTGCTGGTGTTTCGTAAGTTCTCAGTCTCAAACTCACTCACTGTGCCGCACATGCATGCATCAGCAATGGAACTTTCGTGTCCACGCCGTTTTTGTTGCACCCTTTCCCTTGTTGCAGACACTGGACGACTGGTCGGCACAGGTACTGGTGGGCCTGCTGCGGCACGGCTCGCCATCGCGCGCGCCCAGCGCCAACTGGCCGAGGAGGCCAACGTCCATCTGCACATTCGCAACTTCAGCGTAATTAATTCAGTGGGCGCGGTGTCCCTGAGGGCCACGCTGAACTGCGACGCGTTCGCCGCCGAGCATTCGGGGGAGTCGCATTTTGACCGTAGCAGTTTCGTAGGCTTGGCATGGCGACCAACTCGCGAGCGCATCTGCTGTGGTACGTGCCCTGCACAATTTTGAACCCATGTGCTACTCCTTGTCCCCTGCCTCTACAACGATTCTCCCTTCTTGTATGCACGCGTGCCGTTCGCAGAAATCTACTCCACTGGGAAGGCCAAGTGAGTATTACACTGCGAGCCTACATCTTAACGCTTTTCGACTGCTCACTGACGCCTATTGCCTTGTTCCGTCTGCAGTCTTCCCGGCAGCGTGGCCGAGCGCCAGCTGCTCGAGAGCTTCTCGAGGATGCTCCCGGAGCTGCTTCGCTTCTCCTCCGCCAACCACCTGCTGGAGTTGATCCCCGACGAGGTGCAGGCCCACCACCGCATTGCGTCTGGCAGCGGGGGAGGAGCTTCTTCGTTGTTGCCGGATCAACCATCTGTGGCACCGCAATACGTCGTGGCGAACAAGGCACGTCAGCGTTTGAGTGGGGTTGTAAAAGCACCACCGCGCGCAACAGGCCTATGGGATGGCTGGGAGGACGCCGGCCCGACGGAGTCCACACAGGAACCCGGCGACAGTGACAACGAGGGCCAAGACGACGGGATCGACTTGGAAGCACTCGGTTTGTAGGCCCGGCTTTTCTATTGAAACAGGAGGTGTGCGCGATCACACGGCCACAATACCGTCTCCACCGAAAAACGCACCTTGAGATCGTCAGCCATTGCGTGCCATACAGTGTCGAAGGCACCGTTAAGCTCTTCGGTGCCCATACGTGACCACTGACGCGCAGATTTCACTACAGCCACCGCCGCCCCCTCTCCGGTCTTCATGCCCACGCTGGTGGCGATCTTGGGCAGGTCTTTCTTGACGTGGTTCAGCTGTTCGAGGGAGGAATTCAAGCTTCCCCAAGAGTCGTCGTATGCGTGTGTCACGAGGAACTCGCATATGCAGTAGAGAGCTGCCCACCGCGGCCCAAGCGGCTGGGGCTGGATAGCCTGCACGGTGTAAAAGGCGCTGCTGATCACACGAGCCAAGAATGAGCGCGCTGTGGGCTGTCGGTAGTCCCCACAAGCAGCGAGACGGTCGTGCGCGACTGTGCAAATGAGGTCGCGCACCGGCTTTGATACCAACAGCGGGTCTGGCTCCGGAGGCGGCGAGGGCGGCGAGGGCGAATCGGTCTTGTCCGACGCGGGGGCGACGCGTTCTTCTAAGATAACCAGCTTCCGCTTCTTCTCCTCGTTTTGCAGTCTCCCACTCAACACATGCACCACCGCCTCCAGACTCATGCCGACTTAAAGAGGGGGACCCGCGATTCCTACGCGTGCTTAGCGAGAAGACAGAGACACTCCCCGTTGGCTTTACGAGTGTCGTCGGCGCGGTACTTCCCACCGCACGCGGAACAGCGCACCCACATGGCTTCGAGGCAATGGCAGTCCATGAATTGGTCGGTGACCGGCTGTTTGCACTGCAGGCAGATGGTGTCGGGCACCCACTTGGGCTGGAAGGTGTTGATGATTGACGTTGGGTTGGATGCCTCCTCCTGCGGATCCAATGCCCACAACTGTTGGACCGCTTCTTTAGAGTACGGATTCATGGGTTTCTTTGGTGCCGCCTCCGCTTTGGCCACTTTTACCGCCTTGGTCACCTTGGCCACCTTGGCCACCTTGGCCCCCTTGGTGATGACTTTGGTAGGTGCGTCCTTGCGTTTGGCGCTTTCTCTTGCAGCTGCTTCCTCCTTCATGCGCCGCGCGTTGGCAGCACATCTGCTCTCGTTGCGTACGCCACACCACACCTCTTCCTTGGTGATGAGCTTAAACCCCAGTCCACAGAGCGTGCGCAGCGCATCGGATTTGGCACTCTTTGGACCAAGCTCCCAATTGAGAACTGTCCTCAACATTTCGGGGGTGATCTGGTACTCGTCCCAGAGGCGCTTGATCTCCTCGGGTTTGTCGTCCGGAATGTTGGCCTCTTTTCGCTGCTGCTTCTCCACATCCTCTGCCGTGGGCTGCGAAGCCTTCTTCTTTGCAGCCGCCTCCCTTCCTGCTGCCTCCTTCTGCTGGCGGTCCGCCCTGCGTTTGTCCTCGTTGACGCGCATGGCCATCAGAACGAAGCGACCATCCGCTCCGTCCGGCATCCATTTGTCCGTCTCGATCAACGCCTTGAGCGACGACTCGTCCTCGGCCTTCCACATTTTCCTGCTTCCACCCCAGCGCCCACCGGCTTTTTTGATGATTGCCATGTCCTTGAAGTCGGACTTTCCAAAATACGGCGGACCCGACGCAAGGTATGCCCGTCCTCCGTCCATCCTGAAGTGGGCGGGAAGCGCTTTGTGTGCTGCTGTCAGGGATTCGTCACAATGATTAGCGCGTTGGCGCCAAAACTGTAGGGGATCCCTTGCGTTGCAATGGTTCGCCGTGGTTCTCGCTAGCGGATGCGGAAGGTTTTTGGCATCTGCATTTTAGCGGAAGACCGGTGGAACCGAGTTGAGTGGTGCGATGATGCCTTATAATGAAGGGCCTTCCTGGTCTCCAAGCCCTTCCAGAGGCATGCCAGGTCCCTTACGCCCTCTTCAGCCAGGCCGAAACGATCGAGCGCTGAGCGCCGCTCCGTATCCACGCCCGGTTTCTGCTTCGGGGCGGTTTCCCAATGAGACGTTTGGCCAAATGCTCAAACGCCAATGTCTGGACCCGTACTCCCCCGGAGCGCGTCTCGCTCCAGAGAACATGGTTTACCGCGACAAGCATCCTCTCAACAAAGGTAAGCCCGCTCAATACCACATAGGCCGGCCAAACAAACGGTACACCAAGCACGACATCCTCGGTCCAATCCTGGACTCGATGAATTTGATGTATTATCGCCTGGGTTGGGCCGCCGCGCCATGGCTGACTGACAGCGATGATGTCTCCGCCCCGCAGTCATCGTCCTTCCAGAAAGACTCTTCCAATCTAACATCTCACCTCCATGCCTTTGGATACGGCCCACCTCCAACCGATGCGCCTCGCCCGCCCCTCTGTTCGTACTGCGGAAACACCAATCCTCACGACTTCATGCCTACCTCCGACAAGTCTCACATAGTCTGCAAATGCGGCATCGTCTCCTCCGCCATCCACATCTCCACCGACCGGGAAAAGAACTGTGCCAAGGACGAAGACAAGACCACCCATGCAGACAAGCCTTACGAGGCAAGAACAGACCGCTTCGATGAACCTGCAAAGTCGTGTGAGGAGCTTCGTAAGGAGCGTGAGCGCAATGCCGCTGGCACACGCATCAGCAAAAAGACCAAGGATAAGCTTGGCCTTGGGTGGCAGCACGAGCACATGGCCCGTGCTGCGGCGTCCGCCGATCGCCAACGCCAAGATATGTCGGTCAAAGACCAGAACAAGGGGCAGCACATTGTCATGGAGATTGAGAAACTCTTCACGCCACTCGAGCCTGTGCCCGCACAGATTAAGCGCTTCTGTCGCATGGAAGCCGACCGCGCGTGGCGCGAGGCGGTTCGGCACTCCAAGATCTGCCAAGCAAAGAACATGTGTCAGCTGCGAATCAAAGAAAAGGGACCCGCCGTCATCGCGGACGCGGCCCTGTCCTGCTCCATCAACGCCCTAGTGGCAGGACGCTCGACTCTCGACGGCATTTCGCACGCCGCGGTGCTTGTGCTCGCCGACAAGCTTGGTGCTCTGCAATCTGCAAAGGGGTCGTGCTGCGCTTTGCGTGCTGTCCGCACGATCGTCAGCACGCTGTTGCTGCACAATCATTCCGACCCCATCAAAACGTGCCCCGTTGCCGCGTGCCAGCAGCCATCTCCTGTGCCGTCGAGCTCCTCCGAAAAGTCGTCTCTACGGTACGGCAACACGTCGTTTGTGCGCAACAACTCCAGCCTGAGTGACCTTGCAGAAGGCGGAGAAGTGATGCAGCTTCGCGACTCCATCAGCAAAATATTCAAGGTGCTCAACACCGCCATGACCAACCGAGTGCGCGATGGCGCACTTGTTGCTATACAGGAACCGTCCTTCCGTGCAGCATTGGCGGCTGCACGTGAAGAAACTTCGAGTTCCCCTATTCGTCTATTGACGTCCGACGGCCTCTCCTACGGAATATTGGAGGCCGTGGCGCAACAGGTGGAAGCGGCGGGCTCAAGCCCAGGCGCCCGTCCACGTCTACCTAATCACTTGCTATCCACCTTCTGCCACCACGCCGAAACCCTTGCTGCTAGCATCGCAGCGCTCCGCGACTTGCTTCCGGACTGCGCGGCGAGCACTCCGGGCCCGGATGGCGACGGCCTATTTGGCTAAGAGCATTGAGCGTGAGCTCAACGCTAAAAGTGTTCCCATTTGTAACATTTACCAATGCCAGAAGGGGGGGGAGTGTCATCCACAAAGAACTGTCGCTAGAAGAGCGCGATAATAACTACCTGGTACTTCATGAGTGATATTTTCAAAGCCGGAACCCTTCGTGTTCCGCTAGACGACGAGGTATCCGTATCATCGGACATGGCACGACAGAGACATTTTGCAATGAAAAACCTACGCCACTTGGACGACGACGTCTATCTTTCTCATGACGACCCATTCATCGATTTTTCGTCTGCTGGGTTGTACTTGGTTGGCCTTCAAACCACCGTGGCTACTGTGGCATGCGCCGCGGCAAGCGTGGCGTCGTGCTGGCTTTTGCCGTCTTCCGCAATCTCCGCCGTGCGAACGCTGGCGATCACAGCTGCAATTGGGTATGGATGCATGCGCAAACCCGTACGCGTAGGACGCGTGCGCGGCGTCACGACCATCTTCAACGCGCTGCGCCCGTGCATCGCCATCTACATTGGAGTGCTCACCATCGAACAACTGGTCCACACGTGTGTGGCAAGCGACCATCAACCGACCGGGTACACCCGCAGGGTGATCTTCCATTTCATGATTGGGTTCATGGGGCTCGCCGGCTTCGTGCGCGCTTACAAGCCGTCCAAGGAAACCGATGCACCGTTCCTCGTCACCGCCGCCGCTCTCCTCGTCATCGCCATGTTGCCTCCACCCGCCACGCCCCTCAGTGGACCACTCTGCGAAGCGGCCTCCATCTTCTCTGCAGGGGAGCGGCTGCTGCGTGCTTTTCTGTTCTCTGCATTGTACGTGATCCACGTCTACTGCAGCCCTCCAAATCGCAATGCCATTCACGACCTCGCAGTCTGCATCATGCGCTGCGCGGCAGCGTCTGTGTGGGTCCTGGGCTGCCACTTGTTTGTGCTCTGGCTCGGAATCATACAGGCCTTTGTGGCGCTGTGGGCGCGCTTTGGACACGACAACCTCAATTCGTCCGTCAATCCAAACTATTCGCACGTCGACACAAGGTCTGACAGCGGACTCAGCGACGCCGAGCTGGGAATACCTCCACCCCCGGTACTATCCAGTGGTGGCATCATTCTGGGAGGCGGGAGTAGTTGCTATTCCAACTACGAATACAAGGAACAAGAGCGGTCGCACACACCAGAGGTCTCATCCTCGTACCCAAGCAGCGGCACCAGCAGTGATGGTGTCCCGGTGGACGCGGCGTCGCTCGCGGCTATAGCCGCGCATGCACATGGCGGTGGAGGAGGGGGGATGAGCAGGGACCGTATGGCTGCAATTGCTGCGAATTTGAGTTAGTCTAGCAGTTCTTTACATAGATACCAATGTCCCACCTGCCTTGTTCGTTTGCGGTGGTAGTGGTGTTGGTGGCAGTGGTGAATCATGAGTGTGTGGTATTGAATGCGACTACATCAACTGGCACTCTCGTTGTAGACAGCAAGCAACATTCCGCTGCCGTCCGCCACCGCCTGCTCGCGTCACACCAGCTTTCACCCAGCCCTTGCGTAACGTTACTGGGCACCACCACCACCGTCACCGTCACCGTCACCATAACAACCACAACCACAACCACAACCACAACCACTACCACAACCATAACCTTGTCTCATGCGAGCGGTGCAACCGCCCGCCATACCGGCTGCTGCTCCGATATCTCAGTGAGCTTCGTTTTCAAGTCGCTCACCACGGCATTCACCATCTCTGCCGTCGGGTCGGCTCCCGCAGACGGAGTGGCGGAGACATCGAGGAACATTGCATGCCTGTCACCCAAGAAGCTGACGCGCTGAAGCGTCATCTGTGGAGGAGCGTCGATCGAGATGAGTGCCGCGATCCTTGAGCAATCATGAATGGTAATCGCGGCAATCGCTGCAGTGTTACACGCGACGCCGGTGCAAAGCGTCTTGTTGGGTGCGCTGGCGCCGAAGACCGACG
>Ga0115001_10002854_pt1 | contig 13143 bp, 8 predicted proteins | sample ArcticOcean_MG_C_12_FD_89869 | JGI IMG/M metagenome (GOLD analysis project Ga0115001, IMG submission 89869) | Marine microbial communities from western Arctic Ocean - ArcticOcean_MG_CB8_130 | ecosystem: Environmental > Aquatic > Marine > Oceanic | place: Arctic Ocean: Canada Basin | collected... | reverse complement strand
CTCGGGTTTTCTTTCGCACAAGCGATTACCATCTCCAGCTGTGGAGACCAAATCATAATTAAAATCACCGCACGACGTCCCAGATGTTGCAACTCTTCTCTGTAAATCAGGCACTGATTTTTCTTTTGTAAACCGTTCGACTGTCACAGTTGAATCCGTCGTCAACGATCCGGCGCACCAAAAGAGGAATTGACCTGTTTTTTTAGCTTCTACAAACCTGGAATTCGGGGTGTAAGTAATTTCCTTTTTGACTAAATACTCATAGGTGAACCCTCTATCTTGAGGTGTTGCAGTCTCCGTATTTTCTGTATAAACAACCGTCCCGATCGACCAAGACAAATCGGCAATGATTTCCAAAACATATTCAGTCGGAGTACCAGGGGTGTCATCAAAAATTCCCAATGCATAAACACCTTCAACATTCCAATCTATTTCCATTTGTGTGAATTTGTCAATGTTCTGGAATTCAAGGCAAACTGGTTCGCCTTGAGCGCAAATCGCGCAGACGCGCCTGTATTCAGGAATTCTTGTGCACACGCATTGCCGTCCAGAAGTGCATGTAACTTCATTGACTGTGTTCGGGGCGGTCGCGTATTCCTTTCCATTAAATTCTACCATAGTGAAAACTTCTTCCCGAGTGCCACGATTATACGAATAAGCCGCATTTGAAGACCCTGTTCCAATACTGCACCCACTTGGCTTAAATGCTATGTCATACGTCCCGCCCATGTGGTTAAGTAAATTTACTGAAGCAATGTCTGCAATCGGCGGATTGATAATGTGCGAGGAATGACCTAGATTAGGAGCGAGGCCTTCGATTTGAGGATTGGCCGAGTTGGCCATATTCAGTGATAAAGACAATAAATTGGAATTTGAAGACAGAAATTCAACGGCTTTTCTGCATTCACCTGGATAATCGTGCGTATCAAGCGCGGAGGGTGTCGGTCTGTCTTCGATGTTTTGCCAGCCCGCCGTATCTGAACAGCGTCCCGAATCAATTGTCTTATAGGGCGCGCGTTTGCAGATACACGGTTTGTCCACGCTACAGGGGTACATCTCTGTAGCGTCGTTATAATGAGCTGTCATGAAACCCATGGGACCCGTAGGATCAACAATTATGTCACCCTGCGGATTGAGGTTGACATTAAAATGCAATGTCATTTCAGTCACAGCGGGGTCACCGCTTGTGTATTGTTGCATAAAACACCCTGGTGCAGTAAATTTGTGGTTGGATCCGACTGTATCATGCTGTTCTATGGTTCGAATTACACCTGGAGTGTTCAAGGATAAAGTGGCAAGATATTCAGGGATGTTTTTGCCTGCAAAATCGCATTCTGGAATTGACGGAATGACCGTCCAACCCACTAAATCGGTACAATAACCCGACTCGCGTACCATATAATTTTGAATTGTTTTCTTTTTGCACAAACAGCCCGCTCCCGAAGTATCGCTACATTCGGTGTTGCCGCCGTCAACATTGTAGTAAAGACGACCTGTTCCATGATAATCACCATCGATCCATTTGTGGTAACAACCTTTTGGTTCTGTAGCAGTGTCCTGTTCAAATACAGCGCCGTTCTCAGTTACAATTTGCATTTGCTCCCAGACTCTTTTCAGAGATCTCGCTGCTTCTTTGCATTCTTCTGGCGATTCGATTAATTCCCATCCAAAAGCACTGCAGTTGGATTCGATGATTCTTTTGTATGTGTATTGATTCTGGATGGTGCTGTAAGCCTCGTTTGGCATCTTCTGTTTGAATATGGCCCGACCAGTGTCCGAGACATAGAAGAGTGGAGATGTAGTCACTTTTGTACTGACGTCCACCGTCGATTGTTTAAATGAAGCCTCTATCTCGCTTTTAATAAATCCCGTTTGAAACGGAGTCGACTTGCCAACAACGATGTGGTTTTCATTCTCTGTTAAAGAATTAGCAGAAAGTGAAAGACTCATAATTCCATCGATAAGCTTATACGGCGGCGGTGTCAATGTATTGGTTGGTACCTGACCCTGTTGGCTGCGGCAATGCAAATTGGAGTCTCGACAAAGGCAAAAACGAACACCGATAACGTCGCACTTTTGTGCGTTGACATTAACATTAAAAAGTACCATTCGAGATTCGTGTAGATAACAACCCTGTGGGAATGCTGCGAGGTTGACAGGGGTCACCGAATTACCAATCGCAGAAGCTGCTAATTGGCAGTCTTCAAAGGTTTCAATAGGATTGGAACACGTCCCAATTGTTCTTTTATGGTACTGTGTACCGCAAGAGTCGTCAGTTACGTAAGATCCAATCGGATCAAACCCAGGTGTTTGTGCATTGGATGCTACGAATAACATAGTAAATAAAATAAATTGTTTCATATTTTTTAATAAATATTTTATAACCCTTTATACTACATTTTGTTTCAGGGTAACGAATTAGACATTGAGAATATGTGCATCATATAAAATAAATATATAACACCCACTTCACTTACCATCGATAACAATGTCGATTTCGCTAGATAAAGTCGAACAATTACTTCAAAATGCAAATTTTTATAAAGACCAAACTCAATTTTGGGAAATGTTAGACTTTATTGCAACTTCGTCAACCACATTCTCATTGAAAAGTATGAAACAATTATCTGTCCAATTATACCAAGCAATCGAAAATGCAGACAATTTCCGAGTTGTCCAATTATCGTGTGAAAGTATTTATTACTGTTATTTCAAAATATTAAAAATAATCAGAAACAATAAGTCTGTCCAGATGTGGATGTATGGAGAAGACAAAAATGTTTTGACCGCTTTGCACAATATTTACAAAATTTTGTACACTTTTCAAACACCAGAATTACCACCTTTTGGTTCTATACAATAGTGAATCGGGATACCAAAAAAATATTCTGTTTTTTATTTGACTTTTCTTTTATCATCCGTTTAAATAAAAACTACACGTATAAACATCCTGACCAACTGACATTTGGGTTATTACTTCAAAACATCGAAAAAAACTATCGCAAAAAAAAATCAAAAGAGAATGACAACAATTAACTGTGGAATAAAAGACATTGGAGATGTCGATTGGTCCGATGTCGTGGACTTGGGCGTTGAGAATTACGAAGAGGATTTACCGTTTGTTCCAAGTGTCAAAGACAAAAGATTTCATTCTTACAAGTCTCACAAGCAAAAAGGCCGCGGACATTCTATTCGAGATGCAATAATAAAAAGAAAAGTCAAAGCCGCTCGCGAAAAACTCGAACAACTTGAAGCCGAAAAACTCGAAGCCGACGAAGCCAAAAAATCAAATAAAAGAAAACGTGAAACCGCTCACGTTTCTCCAGAAAACTCGAAAAAACTGTGCCTTGGCACTCGGCTCCGCCTTGCTTCGCAAGCTACAACTAAGACTGTTTCGTCTTCTTCCGACTCACTTCCCGCCTTCGGCCCGAGTCAGGAAGACATTCCCATACATATACCACAAGATGTTACAACGGATGAGCAAGAGTTTGAGGTCCCAACGATCGAGCAAGCGCTTGACTTGGCGAAAAAAATGGAAACCAATGATCATGTAGAACATGACGTGGACGGAATATGGGAAGAAATCGACGGAGAGGAATGGCAAGAAGAACATTACAAGATTCCTTCTGCGCTCGCACAGTCATACAGTGTCGTCGGCCTACACGGTTAGAGGTTTTCAGTTATTGTTGCGAAGCTAGGCTGCCAAGGCCCGATTTTTAAAAATAGTTAATACATATTTTTTTATTTTATATATATGTACAACTAACAACAAACAAAACAATGGCATCACTCACAGAATCTGCTAGTCTTCCCGGTGCAAATTTCGGTTTTTTATTATTGTGTCCTATCACGCATGAAATATTTGTTGAGCCTGTCAAAGCATTAGACGGACACACATACGAAAGATCTGCACTTGAACATGCCCTACACATTAATGGGTTATCACCAATTACTCGTCAACCACTTAAAATTGAGGAATGTGTGATCGATTTCACTATGTTAGCAATGATTGACGAACACAATAAAAACAACCAAAGTGAACAAAAAAACAACCCGATCGTTATAGAGCAACTTACCGCACAAGTACAAATGGATGGAACATCTGCATTAGTGACTTTAAACACTGATGATGGTGAAAACGGCGGTAAATCCGTTGTTTTCGTTGTCGACATTTCTGGGAGTATGGAGATGGAATCTAAATCACCCAACAACGAATCGGATGGGTTCTCTCTGTTGGATGTTGTCAAGCATGGTATTTTAACATGTTTAGAAGGGTTGAGAGCAATTGATTCTGCCGCAATCATTGCATATTCTTCATCGGCCAGAATCATCCTGCCAATGACCAAAATGTCTAACAGTGGGAAACTTAGAGCAAAAGTTAGTTTGAAATCACTTGACACAGAAGGATCTACCAATATATGGTCTGGTTTGAAAATGGCATTGGATCAACTCGTCCATGGTGGTACTATTATGTTGTTAACTGATGGCTGCCCAAATATCCGCCCTCCGCGTGGTGAACTGGAGATGTTAAGAAATGAATTGGACACTCACACCGGTGTCGTCGTTAATACTTTTGGGTTTGGATACGAGCTCGATTCAGAACTTTTAAGAAATTTATCAAACGAAACATTTGGATCATATTCATTCATACCGACTGTAGGTGAAGTTGGGACTGTTTTCGTCCACGCTATGGCCGATTTGAGAACATCATTTGTCGGAAAAACAAAAATTGCGATTGAAACCGAGGGTACAATTACGATGCCAAACCTTGAAAAGACGGGCTGGGGGTACTTTTTGCATTTGGGCCAATTACAAAAAGGATACCCAAGAAAAATTGAAATCGAGTGTACAAAACCATTTGAGGTCTCCATTTTGGACGTCGAAATTGAGACAATCTCTGACAGTTTTGAGGCGCTTCAAAGCCAAAAAATGGCAGCGATCATAATGAAATGCCATTATTTGTCAGAATTTTCAGAAGGTCGCGCAGTTGAATATTTAGAGACTATGATAAACTCAATTGATTGGAAAAAGGCATATTTGGCAGATCTTAACGGTCAAGTAAGATCGGCAATTGGTTCTGAAAATTTCAAAAAATGGGGCAAGCACTATCTGCCGTCTCTAGCAAATGTGTACAAAAATCAGAAATGCAATAATTTCTTAGATGTTGGTATTCAAGAATTTTGTGGTGAAACTTTTGAAAAGGTTCGTACCGAATTGGATACATTGTTTAATACATTGCCGCCGCCGAAACCCACGCACAGAGAAAGAATGGTCAAAGATTGTATTCGTTCAGGCAGAGCCGTCACCGCACCATTACGCAACTTAAGCACATACAATGACCGTTCGGGACCTTGTTTTGCGGAACACTGCAGAGTAACTATGGCTGATGGCTCTCAAAAACGTTGCGAAAATGTTATTAAAGGTGATATCGTCGTAACATCTTGTGATGGTCATAGCGAAGTGGTCTGTGTAGTTGAAACACATGTGGAAAATGTAGCTATGATTCAATATGGTGATTTGGTTATTTCCCCATGGCACCCAATTAAAAAAAACGGCATTTGGATGTTCCCAAACAATTTGAAAGAAAAGGAAATTCAATATGAGGGGAAAATTTACTCTTTTCTTTTATTGAATAAACAGGGGAAATATGCTGAGGATCTCATTATTGAAAATGAAGTCTGTATCGCGTTAGCACATGGCATTGAAAATGATTCTGTCGCAACACACCCGTTTTATGGCAGCATGGTTGTTGTCGATGAGTTGAAAAAAGCACCGCCTGAAAATGATGGCAAAGTTCGTATTGTTTCTGTTAAACGAGATAAAGACACTGGCTTGGTCTGTGGCTTTGTTTTCCAAGACCGCCTCGACAACAACCGTAGAGTTATACGACTCATTGGCGAAGAAAAAATCGATGAAGCCGTTAAACTAATGTTCATCAGACCCTCAGACGGTGGGCGTATGGACTATGCCGAAATGCGAAGTCATTACGGATGAAAAAATAATAATAATGTAACATAAAATAATTAAAATTTGTATATATATAAAGGTAAAGACTTTTTTTTACCAGGAAAATAAAATGAGTAGAAAGACTATTACAAAAATGGAGACTTTTAAAAAAATTGAAAAAATGGAAGAATATAACGCCGATCAATTGGCAATGGGTCGTCAAAATTGTCAGGTAGTGGAATATGTTGCAGCGGGTGACAATGCTGTAGTGGTAATAGTAAACATGATAGGACATACAGAACAATTAGCTTTAAAAATCATTACGAACGATGCCAGTCAAGGAGATATTTTAAAAGAAACAAGTATACAGATCTACGCATCGAAAAATGGCATTGCCCCAGGAGTTTTTGGATACACTTCAAACATTTGGGAACATATCCAAAATCCTGAATATCTGATAAGTTATATGAAACAAAAGCTGGCGAATGAAATTTTACGTAAAATTTTTAAAAGCCACCGCGCACCAAACGCACTGCAAGGGATCGTGATGCAAATCATCCAACCAATTTGGTTTGGCAGTCCTGGCAGAAATACTATCACTGAACTGCATCAGCAACAGTTGGTTTCAAAAACATGGAGAATGGTTCAACTCGGTATTATCCATAACGATTTACACCAAGGAAATGTTGGTATTCTAAACGGAAAAGCTTGTATTTATGACTTCGGTGAGGCCGAATTTATAGATCCTGAAAGGGTTGCTCTTCTACCACTAGTCGTCAGACGCCAGCTGCTTGTTTCACAATTGTACTCACTATTGACACGAAAAGGGTGTAATCGCAATAATAATATCGATTTGTGTGGAGATAACATGCCAATACATGATGCAATCTATTTTGTCAAAAGTCACACAAATTATGACTTAACACTTTTAGATAATATGATAAATCCATCACAACAGACTGGTACAACTTATAAACAGTTTGTACCAAACAATAAATAATGTCTTTAGAAATTATTATCGGATCAATGTTTTCTGGCAAAAGTTCAGAATTAGTTAGACGAGTAAAACGATTGAGTTCCATTGGTATGAAGTGTCTTGTGATTAACCATTCACTCGACACCAGAGTGAACGGCGATTTTGTACAAACCCACTGTGGTACAAAAATATCGGCAAATAAAACAGACAACTTGAATTTGCTAGACGTCTCGCATTTTGATGTGATAGCGATCGACGAAATTCAGTTTTTTTCTAATTTAAAAGAATTCGTAGTTGAAAATGTCGATAAAAAACACAAACACGTTATAATGGTCGGTCTTTCAGGTGATTCCAACCGGGCTCCGTTTGGAGAAATTCTAAGTATAATCCCGTTGGCTGATCATTTAACTTATAAACAAGCACTGTGTGCAATTTGTAGAGATGGTACTCTCGCATCCTTCTCAAAAAGAATTTCATCAGAAAAAGAAACCATTTCTATTGACTCCACATATCTACCAGTTTGCCGAAAATGTTACAATAAATAGATTTATGTGGTAAATATTTGTAGAGAAATGTTGATAATAATTTATTTCATTATTTTTGTTAATCTAGTGGAAGATGTCGCGCGAATACATCTTGAAATGTCATTACCTACTTCGAACACTATACACTTTTGCTGAGCGCGTGTTGTCGCCGTGTAAAGTCGCTTCTGATTATCACCGAACGTGAACTTGCATTTTACGATTACGTTAGCATACTCTGACCCTTGCGATTTGTGAACAGTGAGAGCGTACGCAGGTCTCAACGTTTTCTCTTCTTGGATATCGAACTCAACAAGGTTTGTAGGGAATTGCACTGTTACTTTTGTACCTTTTGCATGCATTACTGTACCAATTTCCCCGTTTGCGCATTCAAGAAAAATATTTTCATTATGATCTTCACCATATTTGTTGACAATATTTATCACTTTGTCTCCCGTCCCGAAGCGAAAGGCGTCATATCGCCAAACACCATTAGAGTAATCCATAACACAAGGATCTGATTGGCTCGAAGGCCGCGGGTTGTGAATTTGCTGTAGTTTCGTATTTAATCCGCATATTTCTGCGTTGGTATTGCATAATACAACGGGTAATTCACCATTACTTTTGAAAATAGTTTCGGCTATTTTCAAAATTGCTTCGTCGTTCGTGTACGGAATAATTTCAAACGATTTGTGGTCGGTGTCAAGCGAACCATTTCTTTCTCGTATATTTTTTCCGTTTGTAGCTATCAAACTGTCGTTTCTGTATATTTTAACCAGCTCTTTCTGTGGAATCTCAGAGTTGGAGATATCAAAGTAGAAATTCCCAGGCGAGATAGATTCCAATTGTCCGAGATCGCCAACAAAAATGATTTTATTGAAACTCTGCTTTTTTAATAATTTGGCTAATATTTCGGGTTCGAGCATCGATGTCTCATCGATAAGTAATGTGTGCGATTCTTCTGGTTCTACTTTATAAGCAAGACGATGAATTGTGGAGGCCGTCTTGCCTGTCAATTCTGTCATCCTTTGAGCTGCTTTGCCCGTGGGTGAAGCCAGTAGAATGCCTGGTAAACTATCGACAATGTATTTGCAAACAGAGGTTTTGCCTGTACCCGCACCACCACTAAGAATGAATAACGGCAGGTGACAAGCCATGGAAACGGCTTGTCGCTGCTCGGCATCCAGGCGAGCATCTGCGGGTGGATCGGAATATTCGGGTTGTTCGTAATTTGCCATCATATCTCTGAAAGTTCGACTCAAAAAGGTTTCAATTTGTGCAAATTTGTTCAAAGCAAGGTGTTCACCATCGATAACGATTGGCCAATCACTGTGTATTTCTGAAAAACTCCGCTGAAAAAGCTCAACAGGCATCCAATACGACCCACTCGAGGCCATGTATTTACGAATTGTATCAATTGCTTGGCATCTTTGGGAACGCGGATCGAGTGAAGCGGACATTTTCAAATCTTGGCAAACCAGTTGGACCATTTTCTGTCGGCTTTTTGGTTTTGTAGCAGCCAAGAAATCATTGCGAGGACGATTCTCAAAACCAAAACAATCGAATTCTTTATCATAGATCAGACGCCAGGGGTCCGAGACTAAAAAGGCAAGTAAATCTTCCATTTTATTGCCGTGCCATTTCAATAAAGCATCTGTTTGGCTTCGATTAAGATATCGCAACAAGCTCGGCAATGTTTTGGATAACGATTGACCGACATATAATTGTTGTGAAACAGATTCAAATGCTGAAAAAATGTTTGCTAATTTTTTCTTACCAATGTTCGGCAATTGTGTGATGACATCATTTTTGTTTTGGAGTGACGTTATTAATTTAGTAAGTGGTTTTATTGAGAATAACATTGTTCGATCACGGTATTTTACCCCGTGTTTTTCAAGTGCTGCTTTTAAAGCGTGTCCAGGTCGAGATTGTGGGGTTCCGTTAAATGAATTTTTCATTTTCCCGTCTCTACCGCGTTTGCTGGTTATTTTGCCAATGTAAATTTGCCCTGGAACCATCGTACTTGGTTCACATCCATATTTTCCGCCAAAAGTTTTGGTGTTGCAGTTGGAATCTTTCAGTACACAAAGAACCCAGTCATTCCGATTCAAAATTTTTTTTATTAAATCAAAAACCGGCATGTTTGTCTTGTTTGGTAAGATTATCCGCTTTGCTTAAAAAATAAATATGACTTACATATTCGGATATTAAGTCCCTTCGGCCTTCGGCCTTCGGCCTAGTAAAAATTGAATATATTTGTATTTTTTAATGGGTTTGTATTTATTTCTACAAGTTAATTTTCTCGGAGTCTAGGATTTCGGGTTTTCCCTTATGATGTGCGTCCATTTGTTGCATTAGCTTCATAAATAAAGGATCCAGTACGACACCATTAATTCTGGTTTCGCCTTCTTCGGTGAAATCTGCTTCAGACGTTGTCATTCGGAAAATACCCGCGGCTAAAGCACCACCCACAAGTGGGCCAAGAAAATATAATCCTGCGTCTTCTGTTACCTCGTGAACCAACGGCAATGCCAATCCTACCGCAGGGTTGTAAGCTCCACCAGAAATTGCACCACCAGCAATTGCACCAAAAGTTACAGTAAGACCAATAGCAAGACCATAGAAAGAATTACTTCCAGTTCCTTTGGATGTAGCAGTGTTGAGGACGACAAGTGCCAAGGCTAAGGTAAAGAGCACTTCTACATAAAAAGCGGTCAACCAACTAACATTTGCATCGGGTGAGGGGTATCCAGAGATACAGGATCTATCCAAGATGATGACGTCGTTGGCGTCCTTGCACCAATCTTCAATAACAAGTTTTTGTATATAAGCTGCTACTAAACCACCTGCCATTTGAGAAATTACATACGCGAGAGCCGTTACCCATGTGAGTTTTCCACGAAGAAAGATAGCAAGACTGACAGCAGGGTTGAAATTTGCACCACTTATATGCCCCAAGGCAAACACCATGCACCCAAGGGAAAGACCAATGCCCAATGCAGCCATGTCAGCACCCACGCCGACACTTAAAGCTACTGTTGAGCACAAGAAAAACGTACCTATGAATTCACATGCACATTTTTGGATTAAACCCGAGTCAAACATGGATTCGGGTTCCTTTTTTGCTTTTAATAAAGATTTAGTTTCATCTGGCCCTTCTGTTGGCTGGAAATTAAATCGTACAGTATGATGTTTATTCATTTGTTTTTTTTAAGGTTATACAGTTATATACTACAAAAATATTGAAAATTATTTAACGGCGTCTTCTTTTTCTACTTCTATTTGGAGATGTGTGTCGGTCACGCGGTCCTCGTTTGCCTGGACCACGGTGGTCATATGGAGAAGGGGCACGGCCTGGCCAACGTGGGACATCGCTTGCAGAGGGGCTATGGTAATTGGTTTGGCGACGTTGACGACGAGTACGGTCATCGTTGCGCGTAAACTCTAAATCCATTGTCCGGCGTCGATAATTGTTGTGTGGGGAATGAGGCGCTTCGTTCCAATCACGGCGTTGTACACGCCGTTCATTAGTTTTACGGCGTTTATCTTGCATTTTACGGCGTTTATCTTGCAATTGGCGACCCTTGGGTAAGGGGCGCTTACGGTGCGATGCTTCTGGTCTTCGTTTATGACGTGGACTTTGTTTTTGAGATCGTTTGAGAACCTTTTCATTGTAATATACTTCCCACCAAGCTGGGGTGGAACGGCTACCTACCGACGCGCATTCATACAATACGTCTTTAGCAATTGTCAGTTGAGAAGTTTCGCAAAGTGAAACGATCCAATCTTTGTCAATGTCGTCATAAATTAAACCGTACTCTAAAATATCTGAGACGTCTTTGATAAAATTTTGAAATTCATCCGTTTGAGGCATTAAACCGACATCGCACGCTAAATCTTTGATAGTTGACATGTTTTGTTTTATCTGGGGTTGGCTTAAATAGTCATATACATATTTTTAGGAGATTTATTGGTGTAGCTTTTAATAATCATCGATATCTAGTGTGTTCTTTCTTTTGTAAATGTTGTCTGCGTCGGGGGCAGTGGGGGCCGACGGTGCCATTCCGCAAATTTTGCTTTCATTGCTTTCATTGCTTTCATTGGCTGTTTTAGAGTCTTCCCATATTGTTTTTCCCATACCAGGCCAAAGACTCAAAAAATTAAAACAATTATAACCGAAATTTTAATAAGGATATGGTTTATCACCCCCTGTCTCATTTAAAAAATCAGTGAATTTATCCGTGCTCAAGAGTTGCATCATGGTGAAATACCGTACATTCCTTATATTTTCAACAAACAAAGACAGCCACTGCTTTTCATTTAAATTTTGATATCCTGTTTCTTTGACTTCTTCCATTTTTTCAAATTGTTCAAATACGCAGACGGAGGTGTATTGAGATGGATCAGTCCGTTCGAATACTTTTTTGGCATATCCGAACCATTTTTCAAAAGGGTCATCTTCAGAAATCCCTTTGTCCATTTCAACTTCTCCATAAGAAAGAGCGGTTTGTATTTTGTCTTTCTTTCTGCTCGCATCTAGGTATCTTTTACCAACATAAGAATTTCTTAACCATTCCCTCCAAACATTATCAATTAGCATTATTGCAGTGAAAATATTCTTAAGCAAATTGTCTCCAATTGGTGGTATTTTAATTTCACTAAAGTCTGTTAACGGTTGATTATTATATTCTTCCAATATTCTATTATAATCATTTTCTTTTTTTTCTTCGTTTTTTGTATCAGTCAGAAATTTTTCTGAAAAATATTTTTCCGTTTTTTTTACACGTCTTTCGAAAGGAATATCATTGTAATAGATGCCTTTCCATCCGAAAAGATCTGCCCATTTCATCAAGTGCGCAAAATAATAAGGAGCCGCCAAATATGTATAATATTCCTTTCTAACTCCTTTATATATATTGTAATCACCAGGTTTTCGTAACGAAGCAACAAATACTCCGTTTGTTCTTTTTAAAGTTTTCCAATCGTTAAAAAGAGACTTCCAAGTATTTTTTTTTTTATCGGCTTCTCCATTATATCCATATTTGTTGGGCATTTTTTTCATTTGTTTTGTTTTGCTATTTTCTTTTGTTTCGCCTGTTACCTTAGTTGGTTGTTTAGTCTTTGTAGGGTCCGCTACGTCCAACGATGGGGCAATATCCTGCTCATGAGCCTCATCATGAGCAGGTGTTTTCGGTACCAGGCTACTCGCAAAATTATCTGACCATGGGTCGTCCCATGACAATTCGGGGTTATTTTTAGTGTTGGTAGTCTTTGCTTTCCCAGCTTTTATCTTCTTCGACAATTTTTTTTTGGCATTCTTAATTATTTTTTCCAATTTTGTCAATTGCTCAAGAGTTGACCCTAAAAACAAGTTTAATCCTTCTTCCTCCTCACCCAGCACATTCAGTTCGTTAATTAGTGAATGGGTTTTTCTAATTGGTTCCATATGCTCGTCAGTACGATAGCCTTTTTTCATCAATGCTTCCCATCTCCAACCGCACGCAATCTTCTTATCTTTATTTTCAAATTTCCATTCAAAATTAGGGTAAGAAGATAAGAAAACACCTGGTAACGCTTTCTTTGGTTTTAATAATAATTGGTAATGTCGTAACAGGAATACAGCCATTTGTTTAAAGTAGATGTCCTGTTCTGTTTTATCTTTGATATCTTCTAAAACATTGTCAACACTTCGAAGCTGGG
>Ga0115001_10002850_pt1 | contig 13151 bp, 14 predicted proteins | sample ArcticOcean_MG_C_12_FD_89869 | JGI IMG/M metagenome (GOLD analysis project Ga0115001, IMG submission 89869) | Marine microbial communities from western Arctic Ocean - ArcticOcean_MG_CB8_130 | ecosystem: Environmental > Aquatic > Marine > Oceanic | place: Arctic Ocean: Canada Basin | collected... | reverse complement strand
TTCAAAAAAATTACAAAAAAAAATAAATCTAATTTTAAAGTAGAGTACCGCTTATCAGGTGAAGCTTTTTTAACTAAACCCAATAAAACTACTTACATGATTCAAGATGTTATTAAAAAAATTACAAAAATTAAACCTCAATTCTCTACCACAGGCGGAACTTCAGATGCAAGATTTATTAGAAAAATTGCTCCGTGCTTGGAATTCGGCCTAGTAGGCAAAACAATGCATAAAGTAGATGAAGCAGTATCTATTTCAGATTTAAAAAAGTTAACAATAATATATTCTGAAATTCTTAAAAATTACTTTTAATGATTTGCATTAAAGTGAGTATCCCTAAAGAATTAAGTGATATTGATGATGAATTAAAAGCCATTTATCAAGAATATTAATCTTAAATGAAAACTGGTTTAATTACTTCTGACACTTATCAAAATCATAATACGGGCGATGCCCATCCAGAAAAAATTGATAGGGTTACAGCTGTTATTGATAATTTCAAAAAGTTAGCTAATAAAAATTTGATTTGGAAAAAACCTTCAAAATTTGACAGATCACTTTTAGAAATAACTCATAATCCTAATTATATAAATTTTGTAGAAACGTCTTTTCCAAAGAAAGGGTTATCTTTTTTAGATGGGGATACAATTGTCTCTCCAGGAAGTAAGGAAGCTACATCTGACGCTGTAGGCTCAATCATTACTGCTATTGATGGTGTTCAAAATAAAGAATATAAAAATGCTTTCTGTGCCGTCAGACCTCCAGGACATCATGCAGAGAAAAATAGAGCTATGGGTTTTTGTATTTATAACAATGTAGCAGTTGGGACTAATTATCTAATAAGTAAATATAAACTTAATAAAATTGCAATTATTGATTTTGATGTTCACCATGGAAATGGAACTCAAGACATTTTCTATAATAATGAAAAAGTTTTGTACATTTCAACTCATCAATATCCCTACTACCCAGGATCAGGCACAGAACAAGAAAAAGGTAAACACAATAATATTTTCAATATTCCACTGCCTGCCGGCACAACCTCTGAAGAATATTTAAATGCCTATGAATTTGTACTCAAAAAAATAAATGAGTTTAAACCTGAATTTATATTGCTGTCTGCGGGTTTTGATGCACATAAGGATGATCCTCTAGCTCAATTTCAATTAGAAAGTAAAGATTTTTACAAGATTACTAAAAGGACTTTGGAATTATCCAAATTATATTGTGATGGAAAAGTTGTATCTATATTGGAGGGTGGTTACGACCTACTTGCCTTACAGGAAAGTACCGAGATGCATGTTAATGCATTGATAGAATTTAATTGATAATTTGTCAATACGCTTTAAAGAACTATCAGTGAAACTTTTTAAAATTAAAAAATCAAATATTGATAAAAAAGGTCGTGGTCTTTATGCTACGCAAGATATTAAAGAAGGCACTAGAATTATTGATTATGTTGGAAAGATTATTACTAAATCGCAAACAGAAGAATCACAAAAATTTGATAATGCAAAACCTATCTATTTATTTAACTTGAATAAGAAGTTTGACATGGATGGAGATGTTTCTTGGAACACTGCACGTTTAATAAATCACTCATGCTCTAACAACTGTGACTATAACGGAACAGGATTAAAATTATGGGTAATTGCTATAAGAGATATTAAAAAAGATGAAGAGATAACGGCTGATTATGGATTTGGTTATGATGAGGACTATAAACAATTTCCATGTAAATGTAGCTCTAAAAAATGTTGTGGTTATATTGTTCGAGCTGAATCAAGATGGAGAATTAATAAAAAATTCAGTATTGGTCAGCAAAATTCTAATAAATAACTTTTTCTAAAAACAATCCTTCAGCTGGTGCAGGTGGAGCACAAAGTGTTCTTTTTTTTGATTTAAAAACTAGATCAAACTTTTTTAAATCCCATTTTTTTTCAGCTAGATATTTTAAACAACCAACCATAGATCTGACTTGTTGTTGTAAAAATGATTGAGATTTAAACTGTATTTCAATTGTTCCATTAATTGATTTTATCTTAATTGATTTCATGGTTCTGGTTGGACTTTTAGCATTACAACTTGATGATCTAAATGTTGAAAAATCATTAGTGCCTAAAAGTTTTTTTGCTCCTTTTTTCATTAAAGGAATATCTAATTCTTTGATTATGTGCCACCCTCTTTTTTTTTCTATTGAAGGCTTACTCAATCGGTTAAAAATTACATACTTATAAATTCTTTGTTTTGCAGAAAATCTTGCATGAAAATTCATATTTTTTTTTTTAATATCTTTAATTGAAACATGCATATTGTTTACAAAGTGATTTATAGATTTTAAAAATTTATCTAGATCTTTAATTTCTTTTTTACAGTCAAAATGTGCAGATTGTTCTATGGCATGAACACCAGCATCTGTTCTACCAGATCCAATTAAAGATACTTTTTCTTTTAAAAGCTTAGATAGTTTTGTTTGAATCAATTTTTGAATTGATTTTCCTCTCGCTTGAATTTGCCAACCAATAAAATTGGTTCCAACATACTCAATTAGAATTTGGTATCTATGCATTATTTAAATTTGATCCTTTTTTAATCTGAGATCCAAGCATAAATTCACTAATGTTTTGAGGTCTTTTTCCTTGTCTTTGAATTTCTAGAACTTTTATTGATTTTTTATTACCACAACTAATCTCTAGATAGTTATCTAGCACCTCTCCAATTTCTCCACTACCAGATGCTAAGGTTGCTTTAAGAATTTTGTATCTTTCACCCTTATGGATAAAAAAAGCTCCAGGACTTGGATATAATCCATTTATTTTACCAATAATATTTTCTGCAGTTTCGCTCCATTTTATTTGACCTTCATTTTTTTCAATTTTGGTTGCATAGCTTACCCCATTATGATCTTGCTCTTTGAATTCAATCTTATCACCTAAAATCTCATCAATATTATCTAATATTTTTTCTGCCGCTAGTGCCGAAAGCTTTTCAGATATAGTTTCTGCATTATCCTTATCTATAATTTTAATTTTGTATGAGTTACAAATAGGTCCTGTGTCTAGTTTTTCTCCTATCTTCATAATACTAACACCTGTTTCTTTATCTAAATTCATGATTGATCTTTGAATGGGCGCTGCTCCTCTCCATTTTGGAAGGAGTGAGGCGTGAATATTAATAAAACCTTTTTTAACTAAACTTAAATATTCTTTTGGAATAATTTGTCCGTAAGCAACTACAATTGCTATATCAGCGTCCAATTTTTTTAGGTAGTTATATTCTTCTTTATTTTCCCTTAATGAATTTGGTGTTCTACATTCTATTTTTAAAGTTTCTGAAATTCCTTGAATCGGTGATTTATTAATTTTTTGTCCTCTTTGAGATTTTTGAGGTGGTTGCGTATATACAACTGATACCGGGTACCCATTTTGATATAATGCTTTTAATATCGGCACAGCAAATAATGGTGTGCCCATAAAGATAATTTTTTTTAACACTTTCTAAAGAATTTCTCTATTAATCTTAATTTTAGAAAGTTTTTTTATAATCATTGATTTTTTTAATTTTGATAAATAATCAATAAATAAAATTCCTTCTAAATGATCCATTTCATGTTGAATACAGGTTGCTAATAAACCCTCAGCTTTTAATATTTGTTTTTTTCCATCATAATCTAAATATTCAACTTCACATGAGTTTGGTCTTTCTATTTCTGCAAATTGATTCGGAACAGATAGACATCCTTCCTCATAAATTGATTTCTCTTTATTTTTATTTTTAATAACAGGATTTACAAAGAATCTAGGTTCTTTCTTGTTTTCATCTCTACTAATATCCATAACAATTATTCTTTTGGGAACACCTATTTGAATAGCTGCAAGACCAATACCAGGCGCCTCATACATGGTGTCAAGCATATCATCCATTAATTTTTTTTCATCCTCACCTATTTTTTCTACAGGTTCTGATATTTGTCTTAATAATTTATTAGGTTCTGTTAAAATTTTTCTAACTGACATAATTGCACTTTATTTTATTATAAATTTTAAACTTTTAAAGGAAGAACTTTAAGCAGAATCTTGTTTCTTAAAGGGTCAACATCAAGTTGGTTAAGTGTATTAATAATAAAGTACATTGTCTCTCCATCAATATCTTTTAATTGATCTTGTCCTATAACCTCAACAATCCTAAGCATTGCGGTTGCCATATCCTTGTTATTAATTAATATTTGGATATCAGAAGGCATCTCAGACTCATTTATTTCATATAGATCTTTATATTTATCTGAAACTTTAATGCCATCAGATTTAAATGCTTCAACTAAAATAGCATCCTTTTTTGAAAAAAAATATTTTTTATTTTTTTTAACTTTTTTTAAAGAGTCATTTAAATCTTTTGTTATTTTTTTGATGGATACATCTTCTTTAAAATAATTAATCAGTTTTGACTGGTGTAAAATTTTATTATTAATTTTAATACTAGTTAACTCAATCGTATCTTCATTAATATAACTTTCATAAAATCTTGTAAAATTTGCCGGAATATCTTCTTGTTTAAGCTCACTTAAAAGTACTCTTAATTCCACATTGAAAGCATTTTCTATTCCATCTTTCTTAAATGAATTTTTTAAAGCATTCATTAATTCAAGTTTACTCTCAATTTCATTAGTAATTAAAATTCCTTGATAAATTAATGCTCTTGCTTCAATGGCTGATAATACTTTTGTAGATTCTTTTATATTTAATAATTGATTTATATTAAACTGAAATCTTTTATAAAGTTCAAATAATTCTTTCTCCGTATAGTTTTTTTCATGAGTTGCTTTTTCAATGATTGCTATCTTATCTACATCTGCAAGTTCTACATCAAGAATGTTGTCTAGTAAGTTCGAGGTTGATAAATATTTCCAAATTTCTTTAGAAGTATTTTCTTTTGGTATAAATTTAAATTCTGGATTAGTTCGATGAGAAAGGTGAAAATCTAAAATTGTTTTCTCAGATATAGTTGTGTCTGGTTTATTTTGATAACCCATTAAGTAATTAATTTTATTTTCATAAAATTTATCCTCAAAACCTAATTCTTTTTTTAAATCCATTAATAGCTGGGCCTCATCTATTTTTTTATTATTAATCAAGCAATAAATATTAAATTTTGATAGATATTCATCTTCAATTGGAAATTGAATTTTTGAAAATATTTCACATGATTTTTTAACCTCAGATTTAGAAAGGTAGTCATCTACTAAATATTTAGTAAGTCTTGGATTTTCATTAATTATTTGATTATTTAATAAATAATTTTCTATTAATTGTAAGTTTGAATTTTTAATAAGCCAATTTGATTTTATCTTTAGGAATTGTTCTTTTGTAATATTTAAATCTGGGTAATAAGCATTAGTTAAAAGCAAAATATTTAGAATATCCGCAGCATCTTGCGACAGATTTATTTTATTAATTCTTTTGAAGACACTAAGTATTTGATCCCCATTTGAATTGGACCACATGTTGATATCTAATCCATTTTCTGCAGGGTCATATAAACCAACAATTTCTATTTCTTTTGAAGCTAGGGTTTGATCTTCTACTATATTTATTTCTTCTCCTTTTTGAGACTGCATTTCATAAATGGTATTTTGTGTTATGTTTTTTTCCTTAAAGTTTTTGTCTATAATGGCTTTTTCATCTTTTGATTTTACTTCGACATTCCAAATATCTACGGGCTCTTGGGATTGTGATTCAAATCCAAAAAATGCGAAGAATAAAATAATTGATAAATTTTTTTTATTTAACAATTTTGAGTTTTTCATTTGGAATAATCTTTTCAATTTCATTATTAGGAGATGGAAAATCAATTTTTCCCAACATGGTTATTGCAACAACAACCATAACTAAAATCAATACTATTTTAATTAAAAAACTCTTACTTCTGCGAGTGCTTGTATTTTTTGACAATTGCATATATTCTCTATTAATTTCAAATTAAGACATATTTGTGTTTTTTCAATAAAGAAAGCTTATGATTTTAAAAAAAAACCTTGTTTTTTTGGGTATGATGGGGTCAGGAAAATCTTCTATTGGTTACTTGGTCTCAAAAAAATTAAATCTCACATTCATTGATATTGATAATTTAATTGAAGCAGAAACAGGAAAAAGTATCTCTAAAATTTTTCAAGAAAAGGGGGAGAATTACTTTAGAAATTTAGAAGAAAAAATTACACTCAACGCTCTAAAAGGTACTGGTGACGTGGTGTCTCTAGGCGGGGGTTCTTTTATCAATAATAAAATTAGAAAAGAAGTTCTGATCAATCATTTTTCATTTTGGCTTAATTGTGACGAATCAGTCTTACTCAAAAGAATTAAGGGTAGTAAAAAAAGACCTTTAGCATTTTACTCAACTGATCAGAAAATCAAACATTTGATTAAAAAGAGATCAAAAATATATTCCAAGGCAGAATTTAAAATAAACTGTGATAAACTTACAAAAACTGAAATAGTAAAAAAAATTATAAAAATTTATGAGCTCAATTAAACTACAAATAAAAACTAATAGTCAAAAGTATTCAATTCTTATCGGATATAATATTTTACATAAAATTCCAAAATTATTAAATGAAAATTTAATTGATTTTAATCAATGTCTCGTTGTTGTTGATAAAAATGTCCCTAAAAAATTAGTAAATAAAGTCCTGAGTTATTTGCCAAAAAAAAGAGTTACCCTTCATTATTTTAATTCTAGTGAAAAAAATAAAAATCAAAAAAGTATAGATAAAATTTTATCTATTCTCTTAAGTAAAAACTTTAATAGAAACGATTGTTTAATTTCTATTGGTGGTGGCATTACTGGAGATGTGTCAGGTTTTGCAGCAAGTATTTTTAAAAGAGGCCTAATGTTTATAAATATTCCAACTACGCTACTTTCTCAAGTTGACTCTTCAATTGGCGGCAAGACTGGAATAAATACTAAATATGGTAAAAATTTAATAGGTGCATTTTATCAACCAAACTTAGTTATTTCTGACATTGATTTTTTAAAAAGTTTACCAAAAAGAGAACTTATCTGTGGTTATGGAGAAATTTTAAAACATTCTTTAATTGCAGATAAAAAGTTCTTTTCTTTTTTGAATAAAAATGGTTCTAATATTTTAAATTTAAAAAGTCCATTTATAGAAAAAGCAATTTTCAAAAGTTGCTCTATTAAAAAAAATATTGTTGAAACGGATGAAAAAGAAATGTCTTTAAGAAAGATATTAAACTTTGGACACACTTTTGCACACGCCTACGAAGCAACTCTAGGATACTCTAAAAAACTAAATCATGGAGAAGCTGTTATGTTGGGAATTAAAACTGCTGCAAAACTAAGTTTATTAGTAAAAATCTTAAATATTAAAGAATTTAATTTAATCGAAAATCACTTAAATAAACTTGACCTTCCTAGAGATATTAAGAAATTTTTTTCTGTAAAAAATTTACGCACAATTTTATCTTTTATGAAAAAAGATAAAAAAAATGATACAAAAAAAATAACCTTAATATTATTAAAAAAAATTGCCTCCCCAGTATACAATCTTCAATTTGACGAAAAAAAAATTGCTTCTTTTTTAAAAAAAGAGTTAATTAAATAATATTTGAATTGAATGAATATATTCTTTTAATTCACTATCTATAATGCTGTAAATTTTTTTAGTCGATTTTATCTTGTTTAATTTGGTAAGTTCATCAGATTTAATTGTTAGTTTTAGGTGAAATTTGCCTTCTTGATGCCCTTTATGATTCTTGTGCAAAAAACTTTTATCCTCAATATTTAAGTCTTGAATAATAATTTTTGCCTCAAGCTTAATTTTAATAATTGCAATTAATTTATTTATATTCATAAATACCTATTAATTACTATATAACATGAAAAACATTTGTGACTGGAATAATTGCTTTGAAATGGGTGAATATAAAGCACCCGTTGAGAAAGATAATAGCAAAAATTATAGAATGCTTTGTTTGGTCCATGTTAAAGAATTTAATAAAAACTGGAATTACTTTTCAGGGATGGATGATGAGCAAGTCTTTGACTTTCTAAAGTCAGATATGACCTGGCATAAACCCACTCAAAGCTTTAGTTCTTCAGATAATTTTTTTAAAGTTCTCTGGAACAATACTTTAAAGGATGAGTTTGATAAGGCTAAACTTAAAGGTGAATATAATCACATGAATCAATTCAAGTTTGATAGTAATGATATTAAAGCATTTGGTATTTTGGGGGTTTCCGTCGGATTAAAATGGGAGAAAATACAAGAGAAATTCAAAACCCTTGTCAAAAAATTTCACCCTGATATTAATTTGGGTAATAAACAATACGAAGAAAAACTTAAATTAATTACATTGGCTTATACCCAGCTAAAAAACACATATAAGGAAAAAATTGACGCTTAATTTAAACATACAACCAGATATCAAAATATCTTTAAATCAAACTTTTGGAATTAATTCCGACATGGAAGTTGCAGCTTTCTCAAAAAAGAATGAATATGTTCCAGAGATAGATAAAAACTATAAATTTGATAGAGATACAACTCTTGCAATTATATCTGGCTTTGCATTCAATAAAAGAGTTTTAGTTCAAGGTTACCACGGAACAGGAAAATCAACTCATATTGAACAAATAGCAGCAAGATTAAATTGGCCTTGCATTAGAGTTAACTTGGACAGCCATGTAAGTAGAATTGACCTTATTGGTAAAGATGCAATTGTTATTAAAGATGGTAAACAAATAACAGAATTCAAAGAGGGTATTTTACCTTGGTCAATTCAAAATCCAGTTGCTCTTGTTTTTGATGAATACGATGCAGGTAGGCCTGATGTAATGTTTGTTATTCAAAGAGTGTTAGAGGCTGAAGGAAATTTTACACTTTTAGATAAAAATAAAGTAATCAAACAAAATAAATTCTTTAGATTATTTGCAACTACCAACACGGTCGGTTTAGGAGATACAACCGGACTATACCACGGTACACAACAAATTAACCAAGGTCAGATGGATAGATGGAATATTGTTACATCTTTAAATTATTTAAGCTTAGATAAGGAAATGGAAATTGTTTTAGCAAAAAATAAAAATTTAAATAACACTAAAGGCAAAGAAAAAGTAGCTAATATGATTAAAGTAGCCTCATTAACTAGAAAAGGTTTTATAGCAGGTGATATATCTACCGTCATGAGTCCCAGAACAGTATTGCACTGGGCTGAAAATACTGAAATCTTTAAAGATACTGGCTATGCATTTAGGGTTACATTCTTAAATAAATGTGATGACATTGAAAAAAATACTATAGCTGAATATTATCAAAGATGTTTTGGTGATGAGTTACCAGAGTCGATGGTAAATATTCAGATTTAAATGAGTAATAAAGAAGATAATTTCAAAGAACAATTCAAACAAGCTTTAATTTCTACCGCAAAAGTAATTTCAGATGACTACGAGCTTGATGATAAAAAACTTAATAAAGATTTAAGTTCGAAAAAAATAAATTTTTTTGATGTAACTAATTTATCAAATAAAAGTGACTTTATTAGATTAAGAGCAGAAGCTGATTCTAGTGCTTTAAAGAAGAAATTCTCAAATAAAGAAATATTTAATAAAAATCTACCAAAAAAAACCTCTTGTAAATCTTTTTATAAAATTGCTGAAAAAATTAGATATGAAGTTTTAGGTGGAAAAATGCTTAAAGGAATAAAAAAAAACTTAAGCGAAAACTATAACCAAAAAATTAACTTAAATCATAAAGATCGATTAAAAAATAAAGAGGATGTTTCAGTAACAGAAGCATTTGAGCTATATATGTTAAAAAAATTTTTAAACTTAGATCTTGATAAGACATCTTCAAAAATGCTGAGTTTCTGGGAAAAAGATTTTAATTCTTCTATAGAAAAACATATAGAATTTTTAAATAAAAATTTAGAGGACCAAAATAACTACAGCTCAAAATTTTCTGAAATTCTTGAGAGTATGGATATTTTTAGCACTGATACTGAAAAAAATGAGGAAAAAAATAGTGACCAAGATAATGAACAAGACAACAAATCTGAAAACAAAGATGATAGTAAGTCAGATAAGGAAGGTAAACAAGATGAGGTTCAAAGTAGCCTAGATGCCGGATTTGATCTTAGTGACCAACAAATGGATGGGCAATTAGAAGATTCAAATTCTTTAAAGGAAAGCCCAGAAACTGTGCTACAAAAAACAAACCTAAATAATATTCATCAGGAATATAAAATTTATACAACTGAATTTGATGAAATTGCAAAAGCAGAAACCTTAGAGGATATAAAGGAAATACAAAGATTGAGAAAAAACCTAGATCAACAGTTGGTTGGTTTTCAGGATTTAATAACTAAACTTGCAAATAAACTACAAAGACAACTCCTTGCAAAACAAAGTAGAGCCTGGGAGTTTGATTTAGAAGATGGTTTACTTGATAGTTCTAAATTAACTAGAATTATTATAGATCCTTATAACTCTTTATCTTTTATGAAAGAAAAAGATCTTGACTTTAAAGACACGATTGTAACTTTATTAATTGATAACTCTGGTTCGATGCGTGGCAGACCCATAACTATTGCTGCACTTTGTGCTGATATATTGTCTAGAACCCTAGAGAGGTGCTCTGTAAAGGTTGAAGTGTTAGGCTTTACTACAAAAAATTGGAAAGGTGGAAAAAGTAGAGAAGCATGGACCAAAGATGATAAACCTACAAATCCTGGAAGGCTAAACGACCTTAGGCACATAATTTATAAAGGGGCAGATATACAGTGGCGACAGGCTAAAAATAACATAGGGTTAATGCTTAAAGAAGGGTTACTTAAAGAAAATATAGATGGTGAGGCAATATCATGGGCATTTAATAGAATTAAAAAAAGAAAGGAAGAGAGAAAAATTCTGATGGTAATTTCAGATGGTGCCCCGGTAGATGATTCCACTTTATCTGTAAACTCTGGTGATTTTTTAGAAAAACATTTAAAGAAAATGGTTAATTATATAGAGACTAAAAGTGATGTAGAGATATTAGCTATTGGAATTGGTCACGACGTATCAAGATATTATAATAAAGCTATTAAAATTACAGATGTTCACGAGCTTGGTGATATAATGATCTCCCAACTAAGTGGCCTACTTGATGCTAAAAATAAATTACATTAAAGTTTTAAAAGATCGATATTTTTCCATTTAATACTAACTTCAGCTCCACCACTAGTTTTGGAATTTCTACATAATATATTCGCATAGTTTTTTTCAAGTAGGGTTTTTCCAATAAAAATTCCTAGCCCTAATCCAGACTTGGATTTCGCTGAAGATTTGTAGGATTTAATATAGGGCTCTCCAATTTTACGTAGTACTTCATTTGGATAACCCTCTCCATTATCTTCAATTACAATTTCAGTAAGATCGCTGTCGCTTTTTATATTTATAAATACTTTACTTGCTGAAAATTTATTTGCATTTCCAATAAAATTTCTCAAACCATACACAATTTCGATAGATTTAGTAATATTGAATGAATTGGAATCTTGATTATAATTTAGAATAAATTGTTTTTTGCTTGTCTCTTCAAAAGATTTAACAATCTCATTTATATAGTCAGCAACTGTTAGATCACTATCTATAAAATCATCTTCAATTACTGGATTTAGTGTTAATTTTTTCAATATCTCACCACACCTATCAATTTGACTAGCTAATAATTCAATATCTTTTTTAACTTCTTCATCCCCTTTAAATTGATTCAATAGGTCTGTAGATATAATTTTTATTGTAGAAAAAGGTGTCCCCAGGGAATGTGCTGCTGCCGCTGCTTGACCTCCCAATGACAGAAGCTCGTGTTCTTTAGACATAATTTCCTCCATTTTATTCAAGGCTTCTTTTCTCATCCTTGATTCTACACCAAATGTTAAAGCAAAATAATTTAAAAAAATTAAAGCAATGATTAATGAAACTGGAATCGAATAATAATAATAGATATCAACATGAAAGTGTTCATTAACTGGATACGGCAATGGATAATTAAAAAAAGTAAGAAAAATAATTATTAAACAAGTGATACTGACTAATAATAAATTACATCTAAAACTTAAGTTTGATGATGAAAAAATAGGTGGAATTATTAAAAAAATTGAAAAAGGATTGACAATACCTCCTGTCATATAGATCAAACAACCTAATTGTAAAATATCAAATAATAGAAATAAAAATGATTCTTTGTCCGACAATTGAGTTCTACGATGAATATAAATTAAATATAAATTACTCAGTGCACCAATTATAATTGTTATGTTGGTTAAAATAAAATTAAATTTAAATCCAAAAATAAAATAAACTGCATTTATAGTTATCAGTTGTCCAATAATTGCTATCCATCTTAAGTTAATATATGTAGATTTTTTTAGAGAAAAGTATTTTGAAGTTTCAAAAAACTTCATTATTAGATATCTAGATTTTGAACATTAATTGCGTTAGAAACAATAAAATCTTTTCTCAAAGCAACATCATTACCCATTAATGTATGAATAAGAAGTTGATCTTTCTTTAAATCTTTAGAATATTGAACTTGTAATAAGTTTCTTGTTTCGGGATCAAGTGTAGTGCTCCACAATTCTTCAGGGTTCATTTCACCTAATCCTTTAAATCTTTGAATGCTCATTCTAGATTTTTCTTCATCATATGCTTTAGTAAATTCTTTAGTTCCTTTTTTAATTTTCTTTAATTCTTTACTATGGCTCATGATATAATCTTCTAATTCTTTTTCATCTTTTATATAAATTCCCTTTGTGCCTTTGTTAATTTTAAATAAGGGTGGTTGTGCAAGATATACATGACCATTTTCAATTAATTTATTAAATGGCTTGTTATTAAAGAATGTTAATAATAGGGCTCTTATATGAGAGCCATCAACATCGGCATCAGTCATTATAATAATTTTTCCATATCTTAAATCCTTTAAATCTAAATCTTCTGTCTTTGGATCTAGTCCTAGAGCATTAATAAGTGTTACAATTTCATTGGAGGAAATCATTTTTGACAATGTTTTAGTTCTATGTTCACTTCCATCTTTTTTACTATTTTTTTTAAGAGTAACTTCTTCAACATAAGTATTAAGAATTTTACCTCTC
>Ga0115001_10002845_pt1 | contig 13162 bp, 9 predicted proteins | sample ArcticOcean_MG_C_12_FD_89869 | JGI IMG/M metagenome (GOLD analysis project Ga0115001, IMG submission 89869) | Marine microbial communities from western Arctic Ocean - ArcticOcean_MG_CB8_130 | ecosystem: Environmental > Aquatic > Marine > Oceanic | place: Arctic Ocean: Canada Basin | collected... | reverse complement strand
TAATGGCGATCAAGATCAACATCACGCACGACCTGTCTATTACCCCCGGGCCAGTGGATGACCAGTGATTCGATCACCTCGGCAGCGCCCAGTCCGAAATGGAGCCATTTGGAGGATTGCGACAAGAAGCTATTGCCGCCATGGAGTGTTTTGATGAGCGTGGATTTGTCCGGGCCTGTTTTAATGACCACCTCAACCCGCGCGCCGATGCCGTCGATATTGGTGGTCTTGCCGTTTCCAATCAGACGGAGAGCGAGATAATGATTCGTCCCGGTCGTGTTGTTTTTCAGGAAGCGTATGCGTGGTGCCGTCCGATTAGTGATCCAAAAATCGAGGTCTCCATCGAAGTCCCAGTCGAAGGTCGCGACCGCGCGGGCATCATCAAAAAAACCGAATCCACTGGCGGCGGACAGATCGGCAAAACACCTGTTGCCGAGGTTCAGAAAAGCCGAGTTGCGTTCGTGCCCACTGAAGCTGCGATCCTCATGCAAGAAACGGTTTAACGACTTCCAACCTTGCTTGTATTGATCAATGCCGACCTTGGTAGCGGTCAGAGGGGATTGCGACACGACCTGTCGCCAATAGACACTTCACAAGTCCCCTGTGTCGGTCGAAGTGATGAAGCCGTTGGCGACGATAATATCCTCAAGTGAGTCATTGTTGAAGTCAGCGAACACGGAACCCCACGCCCACCGCCCCATGGTCACGCCCGCTTGTTCACTAATATCGGAGAACTGCCCATTCCCGAGATTCTGAAAGAGCGTGTTGCCGCGTGCAAATCGCTGAAAGGCCGCTTTGTCCCCTGCCCCGGCATTGGCGTTAAACTGGTTTTGATAGGTGATTCGGTTGCCTGCGTTAGAAAACATGTTGCTGATGTAGAGATCCATGTGGCCGTCTTGATCGACATCCGACCAGCCCGCGGACATCCCGGCTGCCTTATCTTCGACCGCCGCTGCTGCGGCCACATCGGTGAAAACACCCTCTTGATTGTGATATAAATTATTGCGCCCAAAGTCGTTCGCCACGTAGAGATCAAGGTCGCCATCGTTGTCATAGTCTTCCCACACTGCGGCAAAACTGAAGCGCTGATTGTTCTGATCTAATCCACTGCTCGTGGTCTGATCTTCAAACTTCCAGCTTCCTTGATTCTTCAAAAGAGTGTTCGCCCCACCGTTGTTGGCATCGTGAAAAGGGATTGGCATCGCAAGGGCACCCTGTCGAAGCTCCTCGCCGTCGCCCTGATAGCCGCACAAAAAAAGATCGAGGTCCCCGTCCATATCAAAATCAGCCACCGCCATCGAAAGGATTTGGCCCTGGGATTGATAGACCGCCTTCTCGCTAAAACGCCCGCTGCCATCGTTTTCCATCAAGACGACATGCCAAGCCAACCCCACCACCAAGTCCTGATCACCATCGCTGTCGAGATCCAGTAAGAGGGCACTTGCGCTTGAGTCCAACCAATCGGCACCACTCTCCGGAGTGGCATCACGGAAGCGACCGTCCGGCTGCTGAATCAAGAGCCGGTTCGGCAAGCCCCCTTCAGCACAGAGGTAGACATCCTCCAACGTATCGCCATTCACATCCCCCACCGCAAGGCCGTGATGCCCTGTTACGGCCATCCCAAGATACGCAGGTATTCTCAGTCGCCAATGATCCACCCCGAAGGCATATTGCTTGCGAAACGAATCGAGGTTGCCAACGACCGCCTCAGTCATGTCGGTAAAGAGGGTCTTGCCCTGCTTGATCACCTCTTCGTATTCAACGACCTCAATCGCCGCCAACAGAGGCGGCTCAGTCGCGCTCTTACTCCACGAACAATTCCAGGTGGCGTTGATCTGGGTAATGCCAAGAGCGGAGGCGGAAGGTCCGTCGAGCTGCACCAATACTCGGGTCGTTGCCATGTTGTCAGCGACGTCAACATAACTCACCTTGAATTCGGCGTGGGTAACGGCCTGGAGGTTTGCCTGCGTCAGGAACTCCTTCATCGCAGCGACAAACCCATCCTTGCTCTGATTGGATTTGCCACGGTCTTCACTGGCCGAAGAGGCGGACGGGTCGAATCGGAAAACAAGGATACCGTCGCGATTGAGCACCTCAGCAAGCTGCGGACGAAGCGAGCTGGAGCGAAAATCGGCCGTCACCAAAGCTTCAAGTATTTCGATTGAGCTGTTCGCCAAGGCAACCGAGGCGGTGTCATCGCTCTTCTGAAGTGATTCCGCAAGACGGTCCAGTTGGCTTGCCGCGCTCTCGCTAAAAGCCTCGGTCTGCCAGCCATCTACGGTGGCATCAATTCGGCGATAAGCGTCGGCGAGTGGAGCGACCAACTTACGGTCACCAGCGAGGTCCAATGAAGCCAGGTTTATCGCCTGGGGAGATGGCGACGCTGCCTCGATCTGCGGTTCGTCGCCCTTTCCTGTAAGGTCGTCGTGGCCAAGCTCATCATCACGGCAGCCGACTAAGAACAGGATGCTGACTGAGAACGGAATCAGTTTCCACATGGCCTGAAATCTCTGTTACTATTTGGAAAAAAATTACCTAATTCCTGCATCTTACTATGGCCCAACGCGGCGAAGAAATTTCCACCACATCCAAGTGACGATACGTTCCTTGAACGTATCAGGGGACTCCAATCATCCGGGAGGTTATCGCAGGTGCTCCTTATTAATTTTTTACGACCACAAAGAACTGGTAATCATCCAGCGCAAGACCTTGGTCATTGAAATCGACAGGAAAGACGGTGGTCGAAGCTTCAGCAGCAGCGGGGACCTCATCATTCAATTCGCTCCAGCTTGCGAGAGGTAAAGACAGATCATTGGTGGAAAAGACAGAGTAAGAGCTCCCTTCTTTCGAAGTGAAGGTGAGATCGACAAGGATATTATCCGCAGTGCGAGTATGCGCGACATCAACGATCTGAAAAAGAGTGGGAGTGCCTCCGGTAAGGCTGCCGATGCTGGCTCCAGTGCCGTCATTCCAGATTGAGGTCACCTCGTCCGGAGTAAGAGCGCGATCCCAGATCGCGACATCATCGATCATCCCGTCCCATCCCCTTCCGGCTGCTTGGGAATTGCCCCCGATCTGCATACTAAGACCGTTGCCGTTCCCCAAGACCCATTCCGGCTGAGCTGCCGCTTCGACCCCGTCAATGTACATCGTAATGTCTCCACCAGATTCGTGCGTTACCGCCACATGATGCCACGACCCATCTTGCTGATCGATATTTGAAGCAACGTTCGCAGGGCCGCCTACACTATACTTGAAGTTGGTGTCCGAGCTACTATGCCGGGCAATGCGCCAGTTCCCACCTTCAGATTGGCTGGCCAGAGCTTGCCAGTTGGTGTAAAGAGACTCGGTCGTATACCAAGCGGAAATGGACATACTTCCGCCCTCGAAAGCGAACTCGGCCGGATCACCAACGTTGATCGCAGCCTGGTTACCAACGCTGTTCTCCAAATCAACAGCGTCACCGAATTTTCCAGTAACGAAGGTGGCACTACCCGTGCCCGTCAATGCGAGAACTCCATCGTTGGAGTCGTCCAGCGCGGCGGCGTAGTCGCCATCGAAGGCCCAGTGTTCGACAAGACCATCGATAAGTTCAGCATTTGAGAACGGGGCGCTGAGACACGAAATTCCGGCAGCAAGAAGGATAGTTAAGGTAGAATTGGTTTTCATGAATTGGAGCACTATGGCAACGGGCAAGGTGCTGCACTCAATTTTTCTTGCAAGGAATTACATGTCGCAATTTCCTCTACGAGAACTGGAAGGAAATGCCGAGCAAGGAGATCCATTTCACGATTTCTCCGTATCTCGATCACCGACATGTGAAGGAGTCTCTTTTTGCCGGACCGCATTTTTTCGATATCCAATTCCCCGGCAGGCTCAAAATCGGGATAACTCCGGATGTAAACCTTTCGATCGGGGCTTCCAAAAAGGATGAGCCGCCAGGCAAGTTCGCACCTCATGCTTTGCCTAGTGAGCTAGCGCCTAACTTTATTGGCCTACTGGGATCTCGTTGACGGTATAGTAGGCCTTGGTGTGGAGGAGAGGCTTTTTCCCAGCGCTCATCATCGGAGCGAGATCGAAGTCATGGATATGACTTTCTTGAATGCCCTCGATGAAGAGACGGACGCTGAGTCTATCGTCCGAAACGACGGCTCGTTTGACGATGGGCTCGGTATGGTCGACTTCCGGGCTTCCGTAGCCGGCGCCGAAGTTATGAGTGTAAGTGGTGAGAGTGTAGGTCTCCGGCTTGGCGGCGACGGAAGGATCGACGGGGAGGGTGAAGTTGAGGAGGAAACCATCGGGACGGATCTTGATCTCACGGATCTCAAAGGGAGTCTTGCCGGTCCAGTCGAGGCGCTGGATGGCGAAAGGCTTTTCTCCACGGACAGGCCATTGTCGACTAGTGGTAAATCCTCCGGCGATCAGTTGGCCTTTGGGAGTGAATTGGACATTCATGATTCCAGTGTCGAGGCCTTCGCGGAAGGGATAGCAGGCTCCCTGCCACACGCCGTTAATCTCTTCCGTGGTGGCGCGCATGATGAGGCTGAGAGTGTAGTCACCAAAGAAGAGTTGGTCCTCGAAGGGACCAAATTTCCCTTTGGTTTGGTCGAGCTGAAATCCTGAGATCGAGCGGCCCATTTTGATATAGGGGAAGAGAATGGCGGGCGGCACCAGTTCCTTAACGCGCTTCTTTTCGATCTGCATGCGCGAATTGGACTTGGGCTCCACGGCGGGGGCATCGAGGCCCTCGACGAAGGGATACCAGTTGTAGCTGGCGGGGTGTCCGAGGAAGTGATCTTGCTTGAGGTGCTTGAGGGAACACGAGCCGTTCCAGGGGCCCTGACTTTCGATGGTAAACATCACACCTTCGGCATTCGCGGCGACCCCTCCGGGGCTGCGGAGACCCGAGCAGACCGGGATCATCTTGCCATCAGGGGTGACTTTAACAGCCCAGCCACGGAAGAGATTGTGTGACTTGTAAGAACCGCTGAGGCCCAAGGCGACCCAGATATTGCCATCGCGATCGTGCTTGGATCCGAAGGCGAATTCGTGTCCCTCGGCGTAGCCCCAGTTGTTGGTGAGGGCATGGAACTGGTCGGCAGAGCCATCGCCATCGGTGTCCTTGATGTGGGTGACTTCACCGAATTGTATGGCGGTGAGAGTGCCATCTTTCCACGAAAGGCCGAAAATTTCATCCTGCCCGCTTGCGAAGAGTTCGTAGGTGGGATTGGGAGGAGTTTCGAAAGCCCCGGTGATCACGTAGACATCGCCCCGCCGGGTTCCGACGGCCAGTTTTTGATCGGGAAGAATTTCAAAACTGCCGGGGTGCATGGGCACCTCGGGAGGAATGGGGATGTCGATCAGCGGGTAGTATTTCGCCTCCGCTTCGGCGGTACCCCACATTGCGCCGAGGTCTTCGGCAAGGGAAAGTGCAGGCAGGCCGAGCACGCCCAAGGTCAGAGATTTGAGGATCATATTTACCATCGGTATTCCAGGTGAAGCGTTGTCTTTCCGGCGGGCAGGGTGATTGGGATCAGAAGTTCCTGTGGGTCGCCGTGGCGAATTTCACCGCCGCTTGCGCCGGAGAGGTGGAGCTTGAGAGAGTCGATTTGCCAGCCGTTTTGGGCGGAGGTGATCTTCTTACCGGAAGCGACGCGGAAGTAGAATTTCTCCTGCGGGGCGGTGGTGTTGAAAGTCATAGTCCGCTTGAAGTAGGCCTTGCCCTTTTCATCGAGAGCATCCTCGAAGTAGTCTTCAACCGAGATATCGCCGTAGTGGTAGAGGAAAGTCGGGCGCTTCTCTTTATTGAGACGATAGCCGCGATACTGATATCCGTGATCGTGAGGGAAGGTATAGTTGGTCTTTCCTTTGTATGGCCAGGGGCCGTCCATGTCGGTGAGACGGTGGAAAGGAATGCCTTCGGGGAAAGTGATGCGATTGTCACCACGTAGTTGGAAGCTGCCGTGATTGACGCTGGCAAATTCGCCTTTCCAAAGGTGGCGGAGATTCATCTCACGGGAGTCGAAGACGAGGCTGATGCGTTCGGGATACCCAACGCCGATGCCCCGGTAACTGGCGGGTCCGCGACCGCGACACATCACGGTTTCATCGGCGACGCGAAGTTCGCGGGATTGGCGGGAGAGGCCCTTGGGACTTTTCGCCCGTTGACCGTCAGAGAGATAGGCCCAAAGAGCTTCGATTTGTTGCTCGGTGTCGCCGTTGAGAACTTCCTTTCGGATGGCCTGACCGCCGGGCCAGTAGCTGGGCATGATGACGGTGGGGTGGAAGCGGGATGGTTGGCGCATGTAGAGGTGGAACCAATTCTTTTGCAGTCGTTTGGTGGTGTGAATGATGTCGAGGGCTCCTGCTCCACCGGATTTTTGGCCGTTGAAATCGTGGCACGCGATACAGCTGAGGCCACCCGCTCCGATCATTTGGTAGCCGGCATTTTTGGACTCACGAATATTGACGACTTTGGGAAGGGTCGCTTCCTCCAGAGAATCGACCTTGCCGAATCCCTCGACGAGATGGCCCACGTTGGCTTCGCCAAAGAGGGGCATGCGGGTGTTGAGGTATTCACGCTGGCGGCCTCCGTGGAGGAGGATTTCCTTGAGCCAGGATTTGGTGAGCTTGGCGCCAACGTGGGTGAGCGGTGGTGGAAGGCGACCCTGATCACCGAGAGTTTCCGAGGTCCCGGTGAAGTAGGGATTCCGCTCGGGAGAAATTCCGCCGAGGCCTTCGCGGTCGTGACAAGCGACGCAATTAAAGGTGGTGAGGGTTTTGTTGACTAATTGGAGATCGGTGAAGAGTGCGGCTTCTGCCTTGGGTAAGGCTTGGGCGATAAGCTTCTTTTGTTTCGGGGTGAGATCGAAGCGAGGAGTGGTCGGACTGGCGGAAAGGCATCCGTGGTCCTTCTTGAGCGCGGAGAGTGCAGGGTAATTTTTCGGAGTGGACTTGATGTCGTCGTGGCATTTGGCGCAGCCAAATTTTCCGAAGTGCACTTTTCCTTTTGCCACGGAATCTGGATTAACCTTGAGAGGGTTCACCACGGGAATGGGGTGGTCCAAAGTTGCGAGGAGGGAGGAGGGAATATTTTGACGTTTGAAACCGGGGCCTTCCAGTTCGAACTTAAGGAACGCGTTCCTTCCGGTCTGGAAGTAGGTGAACTCGATGGGATTCCATCCCTGTTTGAGATTGGCAGTGCCCGTGAGTTTTTTGACTCCGCGACGATCACTGGGAGCTTCGTTGAGGATTTCCTTCCCGTTGAGGAGGAGTGAACCGCCGTTCATTTCGAGGTGAAACGTATAGGCGCCAGGGGTGTTGATATTGAGGAATCCGTTGAAGCGGATGGCGGTGTGTTGAGGGACTTTGCCATTTCCGCCTTGGAAGTCTTTGAGTGAGAAATCGTGGGTTTGTCCGGCCTTCTCCGCTTTGACGTCGCCCTTCAGTCCTTCCCAAACTTTTCCACGCCAAGTGGTGTAAGCGAGGTTTCCGGGAATGCGGGTGTCTTTCAAGAGATAGTGCGTGATGCTGTCGAGATCCTGACCGGGAATGCGGAGGTCCGGCATACGACCGGACGGGCGAACGGAATGAGGACGCTGGAGGAATGCGCGGAGGCTTTTGTGCGCGTATTTTTCGGAGAGGTTTCCAAGAGGGACAGAGGTCTTGCGGAGGAGTTCCTTGCCATCGGGATCGCGCGGCGAGTGGCAGGCCACGCAGCCGACGGAATGAAAGAGTTCGTTTCCTTTGCCAGCGGCGACGGAATCGGGAGCTTCTTGCTTGAACTCGTGGCCCTTGTTGAGAGAGACGAGGTAGTGGGTGATCTCGGTCGCGATAGTTTCCTTTTCTTGCGGGCTCAAGGAATCCGGGAGACCAGGCATGGTGGTGCCGGGTTTGACCGTGTGCGGGGAGGCGATAAAGTCCTTGAGATAGTCGGGATTCACGCGAGCTCCGACAGAGGCTAGGAGCGGTGATTTTCGAGAGGCGGCGGTGAAGGATTCGTCGGCTTGGTGACAAGCCACGCAGTTAAGTTCTTCAATGAGAACCCGACCTTTCAATTCGGGTGCCAGTTGGTTCGATTCAACGCTGGGAAGAATGACCTGTGCGTGACTCAGGGAGAGAGCCGACAGAAAGATAAAGAAGGAGGATCTCATGAATAGAGCGGAATCAGCATGCCGATTGTCAAAGCATGCGACAAGGAGGCATTTAGCTCCGGAAACGGTATGTGTTGCCTCACAAGAGAGGACAACCCTGCGGATTGATCGTTGAGTATGATTAAGGGGAAAAGGTTCCGAGCTTGGTGAAAACGAGGCTGACAAAGGGCAAACCTACGTCATGAGAGGGTAGCTTCTCTTCGTTTCCCTCGGCTAAATCCAATTTTCCAGCCTCCTTTTTCTCCGAAAGCCTCGATTGTTTGACGCTTGGGTTTATTAAGGAGATTCGAGTGCGAAAGCTTTGTGGTTTTGGCGTGATCCACCCATGTGACGATGGATTTCCCTCAAGATCACCCCAGAAAACTTCGATGTCATCGGCGGCTGGCGCAAGCACTACCGCACCCTCGATTCAGAACGCCGCTAGACCAGAGACCAACCCGACTACGCCAGGCCCAATCGGGCCTTCAATGCTCAGAGTTTGATGTTGAAATTCCCTCTCCCAGCTCCACAAAATCGTCCGCAACTTCCTCGAGAAAATCGTCGTATACTCCACCGGAGTCACCATCGAGTTCGCCAATCGCGAGGATATTCAATGTTAGCCCGGATTCCCAGTTTGAAGAAAAAACCACAATAAATACGTCCGGCTCGGCACTCTCCCCCCTTTCACCCGTTTCCCTCCTTGCCCTCCCAGAACTAATCCTTCAAGCTCACGGCCAACTCTTTTTAGAACCATGCTCAACAAACGTCGCCACTTTCTTAAGTCCACCCTCGCCGCTGGCGTCGCTCCCTTCATCTCGGGAGGAATCGCCGGCGCTCAAATCATCGGAGCCAACAACCGCCTCCGTCTCGCCGTCGCCGGCCTCAACGGCCGCGGGAAGAGCCACATCGACGGCTTCCTCGGACAGAAAGGAGTGGAAATCGCCTACCTGATTGATCCCGACAAAAAGGTCCTCGCCCAGCGGATGAAAGACCTGCGTAAGAAGGTCGAAGCCAAAGGCATGCCCTTCACCACGAAAGGAATCTCCGACGTCCGCGAAGCTCTTGGTGACAAAAACCTCGATGCCCTCTCCATCGCCACTCCTAACCATTGGCACTCCCTCATGACCATTTGGGCCGCTCAGGCCGGAAAGCACGTATACGTAGAAAAGCCCATGAGCCACGACGTGGCAGAAGGACGAATCTGCGTTGAAGCCCAACAAAAATACGGCGTCGTGATCCAACACGGCACCCAGCGTCGCTCCGATGCTAATATCGCCGGTCTCAGCGAAGCGATTCGTGCAGGCAAATTCGGTCGCCTCAAGATCTCCTACGGCTACTGCTGCAAACCCCGCGGCGGCATTGGCTTCGACAAAGTCGCCACTCCTCCGGAAAACCTCGATTGGAATCTCTGGCGCGGTCCCGCCCAGATCGATGACTATCACGCCAATTACGCCCACTACGACTGGCACTGGTTCTGGAAAACCGGCAATGGCGACATGAACAACCAAGGTACCCATCAACTCGACGTCGCCGCCTGGGCCCTCGATGAAGATCAAACCAACCCCACTCGGGTCATGTCACTCGGAGGCCGCTTCCAGTGGGACGACCAAGGCGAAACCCCCAACACCATGATGGGCATGGCCGAATATCCCAACGGACAATGGGCTTTCTTTAACGTTCGCAACGTAAACCACAAAGGCTACGAACGTCAGGTCGAAAACGAATACTACTTCGAAGACGGTGGCCGTATTGTCCGTAATCAATACTTCGCCCCCGGCTCCGAAAAAGGAGAACCCGTCAAGGTCCCCGCCGGCCATGTCACCCCCGGCGGCAACTGGGGCAGCTTCATTACGGCCTGCCGCGAAAGCAAACCCGAGATGGCCAACGGCAACGTTCACGAGGCCCACCACGGCTGTGTCCTCGGCCACCTCATGAACAACTCATACCGCCTTGGTGAAAAAGTGCCCTTCAACTCCAAGGCCGGGCGCTTCGGCGACAACGCCGCTGCCGCCGAACACTTCGGCCGCCTCCACGGCATCATGGCCGATGGCGTCGGCGTCCCGAAAGACGGCTCCAACTACGACGTTGGACCATGGCTCACCTTCGACCCCAAGACTGAAAAGCACAGCGGCGACCACGCCGCTGCCGCCAATGCCCTCCTCAAAGATCCCAATCGGAAAGGCTTCGAAATCCCCGCCCCTGGAAAAGTCTAGAGTCAAGAACTGCCACTTTGTTGATTGGACCTCTTAAAATCTCCACGTCCATCCCACCTTCGCAACCGCCTCTCTCCCCGCGCTTTCATAACGTCTCTCTGGGCCTATCTTCGCCAAACTCTGATTCACCACGAAGTAGACATCACTCCCCGGCTTCACCGCCCATCTCAGCCGCCCGTTAATACCGATCTCCTCCGAGACATTGTCGTATTGCAAGTCACCCGTCAGGAGCAGACTAGTCGTCGGCGTCCACTGCACCGAACTATTCACAACGAGGGTATCAAAATCGCCCCCCGGGAGTTGATGCCGGGCATTGGCCGCCGTAATCCGGGCTGCCCAAACTGGATTCGGCTTCCAAAATAAACTCAAATCAACTCCCTGTCTCTGCCCTCCCAGGTATTCTCCGGCGCTGACATTGACTTCACCTCCCCACTCCCAGGACGACGGCGTCCTGACCTCACCGAATACCCGAGTGTAGCGAAAGTCACCCACCGGAACGATCACGCCATCAAATATCTCGAAATCATCCAGGAAGCGCTCTCGCTCATATGAAATTCCGACGTTAATTTCGCCGCCTCTTCGACGTTCGAAGGTGACATCGAATTCATACTCTTCCGAAAGAATCTCCCAGTCCAAATCCGCATCAAATCCCGCCGAAAAGTCGAAATCAATTTCGTTCCACGAACTCGCTTGTAGCTCCAACTCATGCGATAAAAACGAAGTAACTTCATAAATCCCCGGTCGCCTCACAAACCCCATCGCCGGATCCAAATCCTCCCCCACCCGCTGGAGCCCCACCCGCATATAGAGCGGATTGTTCGGATACACCGCCGTCAATCCCCAGCCGTAATCTTCCACCCCCTCATTCGCCGTCTTCATCAACCAACCAATCAACTCCCCCGTCTTCGCCTCTGACCCCCTAAAACTGCTATCCTTAAGATAAAAATCCAATCCATAGGTCCGCGCCGATTCATTCCCCCTCGGATCACCATCCGTCATAATTGCCCCCACCTGAGATTCCCCAAACAAGTCATACGTTACCCGCCCCGTAAATAACTCATCCGCCTCAAGCGTCCCCTTTCCATCCAAATTGACCCCCATTGCCCCGATATTCCACTTCCCCACTTTCCCCGTCAACTTCCCTCCCATCTCGATCGGCACCCGCTCCCCGTCTGCCGACAAGCCAATCGTACGCGAATGAAATGGCAAGGGACTCCGTCGAATCCCGCCAAAACGAAAATACCGTGCGTCCTCCAGAAAAAAGGCCCGCTTCTCCGGGAAAAAAAGTGGAAAGCGCGTCGTGTTCACCACCCGTGCGTCCACTTCCGCATTCGCAAAGTCCGTCTGCCACGTCCACGTCGCTGTTAAGGATGGCGTGATTCGATAGAACAAATCCATCGACGGCTCGATTTCAGTGGTCTCCGATCCGTCCGCCTCTTGTCGCCAACGTGCTACCGCCGTTGGTCGCACATCCAAGCCCAAACCCGTCTTCAAATCTCTCATTCCCGTGATGCGCCCCGCTCCCTCGAGGGAATAAAGCGATTTCTTTCGCGTCGCCGAAGCCCAACGTAATTTTTCCTCCTTCCTCCGAATCACCCGCTCGACATTGAACCCCCAACTCTCCTGTTCCGGCTCGAACGAGATACTTCGAAAAGGAATCTCCACTTCTGCAACCCAACCCTCCTTTGTCACTAAGGTCTTAGCATTCCAAATACAATCCCATTCCATTTCCGGACGATTTCCCGCGCGCACTATCCCATCACCCAGCCCTCCACCTGCCGCGATCCCAAAAAAATAGCCCTCCGTGCCCCGCGCAAAGGGATCAATCACAATTCTCAAACGATCATCACCCGACCCGGTTGAATCCCTCCGCCGGTCCCGCGCCAACACCCCCGCGGGCGTCCGATCAAAACAAATCACCCCAAGATAAAGCGCCTCATCCGTCATCATCACCCGTACTTCCGTCCGCTCCGTCGGCGTCTCCCCCTCCCGTGGCTCTACCTGACCAAAATCCGTGATCCTCGTTGCCCGTTCCCACTCAGCATCGTCCAAAACTCCATCAATTACCGGTTTCTCCTCAATCCGAAGAGGTGTCACCGAAGGCCTCGTATTCCCCACACCAACCAGCGCCCAGAAGAACATCATAATGATCTTCCCGCTCTTCCGTCGCCTCGCGGCTTTATTCGTCAATAAACTCATTCAACAATTCCCTCTCATGCGCCCTTCACTCGAAAAACAAACCAAATTGATGCCAGCCCAGCAATGTCAGATTAGATCAACTTTCTCTTAAATCTTGCCCCCAGCGTAGGTAAACCCGGCTTCGCCCTTGAGAACTTCAATATCATCGGCTGCAAGCGCGAAGATCTTCAGTTTCAGCCCGGGTCCCCAATTTGAAGAGAAGCTCTCAAATACGCCAAGGGCCAACCGGTGTTGAGATTTGTTTTTTATGACGGCGGTTTGGGAGCCAAAAAAAAATAATCTTTTTGAATCCAGAACCAGCGATCTAACGAAGACCTTTCTGTAAGCCCTAATGGGCCACAAAAAAACCAAACTAAACCAAAGAAATAATACCATGAAAGCACTTGCTACCTCCCTCCTCTTCGGACTCTTCGCCCTCGTTTCGCCTGCCTCGGCAGATCATCACAAAGAAGGCAAAAAAGCCAAGATGGATATCGTCGATACCGCCGTCGCCGCCGGTTCATTTAAGACTCTTGCTGCTGCTCTCGGAGCTGCTGATCTTGTCGAGACCATGAAGGGCAAAGGACCTTTCACCGTCTTCGCTCCCACCGATGCGGCATTCGCCAAGCTTCCCAAGGG
>Ga0115001_10002843_pt1 | contig 13166 bp, 20 predicted proteins | sample ArcticOcean_MG_C_12_FD_89869 | JGI IMG/M metagenome (GOLD analysis project Ga0115001, IMG submission 89869) | Marine microbial communities from western Arctic Ocean - ArcticOcean_MG_CB8_130 | ecosystem: Environmental > Aquatic > Marine > Oceanic | place: Arctic Ocean: Canada Basin | collected... | reverse complement strand
CTAAGATCAATGTCTGTCCAGTAGCCTTATTGTTGTAAAGCATTTCGTAAAATTGCACAGGTGTTATCTTGTTCTTCTGAATCTGACAACCTGGGTGACTCTTTATTACTTGCTTTACAATTGAACTCTTCGACGAACCTGGCTCGCCCCACAGTATCAAGTGCTTTTGTTCAACTATTGCGTCAGTAACTCGTTGTCCAACTTCACTAAAGAATCTAGTGATTACTTCTCGTTTCTGTGTGTCACTCTTTGCAACCTTAGTCATCATCTGTAATTGGGGGTTAATTAATGCCATTTTGTATTCTCCATTTGTTGTTTTTTTTGCTTATTACTTATAGTAACACAGTTACACTATCTGTCAACCTTTTTTAGCAATTAATTTGTCCAGGTGACCGTCTCTCTTCAGACAATAACGCACCCATGACTCAGTCACACCTAATTTGACTGCCCATTGCTTAACTGTAAGTCCCTGCCATTTAAAATTTTTGGGTCTGAGACATAGCTTATAATTTTCAACTGTTGACAGGCCATACTGTGCCACCCAGACATGTATTGTATTAACATTACAGTTATGTATAACTGCCCATTCTTTAAGAGTTTTACCTTTATGCATTCTTATGCGTCCATTTGCTTTTTTTGTTGCCAGAGTTTTTTCGACTGTCTGTTGAGCCTTTTCCTTACCAAGCCTTTCTATCAATGATTTGCCTTTGTAAAAATCACTCAATTTGCGTTTGAGTTCTTCACTCCTTGGTAGACCTTTGTTTCCGCCTCCTCGATTGTCAATTGGAACAATAACTTCTGCTTCATGTAATGTTGGTGCTTGTATTTGTTTAAAGAAATCCATTGTTGTCTCCGTTTTCTAACTATACTTTATAGTAACACTTATTTGATATCTGTCAACCTTTTTTAGCAATGTAATACCATTCAGGGTATTTGTATTGCTCGCATTTGCTTGACACGAAGACAGTGTGATTGCGACTTCTTCCATGGGCTTCACAAGCATCTGCTAGTGTGTTGAATTGGCCTAATGGAGTATGCACTGCTTTACTGTTATGATTTACAATTTCTATTTTCCCAAATGGATTTGCGATGTATCTGTCGATGTTGTCATGTTTTTTGAAGTATGTGGCCAATGTGCTACGCCTGTAACCTAATTCTTTTGCCCATTCAGCCATTGGTCGCCCTAGGTATTTGTATGTTGCTAAATTGCGTTTATGTTCTACAGACTTGGCTCTGCCCTGGCAGGCTTCACTGAGTTTGCGTTTATGTTCTTCAGTGAATTTTCTGCCCTGACAGGCTTCACTGAGTTTGCGTTTATGTTCTTCAGTGAGTTTTTTGCCCAAATTGCCTTCACTAATTTTTTGTCTGGTTTCTTTGGTCAGAGGAACACCTTTCATCCAAGGATTAGCAGCACCTTTTCGAATACTACGAATCTCAACAACTTCTGCTTCATGTAATGTTGGTGCTTGTATTTGTTTAAAGAAATCCATTATGCTGCCTTTCGCATGATTGCTTGTGCTTGTTTAATCCGTTTGTTAAAGTATGGACCTTCTGAGTAAACAGTTACCATTGTAGCATTGTCTGTATCAACAACTGCCAATGCCGGCTTGCCTTTAACCATGAATACTCTTTCTTCAACTGACTTACCTGTTTCATAATGCTTTGACCTATTAACTAATATATTTTTTGGCATGTTAATAACTGTGTTGTCTGCAATATCTATACTAAATCTTTCCCAAAATCTTTCAACTGCATGACTTGTTAATTGAACTTTCATAATATTATATCTCCTTGTTTCTAACTATACTTTATAATAGCACTTATACAGTATCTGTCAACCTTTTTATTCATTAACAAAGCCAATAGTTTGATTAAAACAGGCAACTTCTAATGCTTCTTTTGTCTGTTTAGGATCTAACATAATACACCAGGCACTGGCAATATCATCAGCAGTAACTAATCCATTGTTTTGTCTTGACCAATCTAACTTTGGAAACATTGCATAACTCACTTCATAATATGCATCTCTTTCAGCATCTGTAATATCTAGATTGTTACTTGTATTACCATTCCACGACATTTCTAAATGGTAAGTGTAATCGTCGCCTGATTGCAATTCACTATTAAATGCCTGTAAACAGTTGTCTTCAACAGTTGAATTAATAATGGCAGGATATAATTTGTTATATGGTGTCCACAACATATTGAAAAAATGATTGTTTATATACTTGTTATCAATTTTTACAACAGGAACATAATCCTTATTTGTAGTGTTTGTCAATTTGAAATCCATTTTCTTGGCGGCTTCACACCAAGCCTCATATAGATAACAATTAAGATCTTTGTATAAGTTTACCATAACATCGTCTCCATTTGTTGTTTTCTAACTATAACTTATAATAGCACGATATAGAGATCTGTCAACCTTTTTTTTGAGGTTTGTCGTCTGGAATAAGTTCAACAAGAGTAATCATGGTGTGTACTTCAGCATCACTTGAACACAGTTTAAAATGATGTGACCAGGTAGGATCCCACCAGATGCTTGGCGTGTATACTTTTGTGTACAAAGCAGGCAAAACGGGTTCTGAACAATGGTAAGATTTCATACAAATATTTAGTATGTTAACATAATGTTGGTAAGGTCGTAATCAAACGCTGGTGGTATCTTTTCATGCACTTGGACACTGATTGTGCGTTGGTGTTTTTCATTCATACCTACACTGACTTGCCAGTTTGTTACGCTGTGTTCTTTTAATAGATCTGTTAATCTGGTCACATTAGCATCATCAAAATGAGCAATCAGATTATTGTCAATAATTAAATCACACACAAAATCAAAGTTTGTTTGTTTGTCAAAATCAACTATTATCATCATTGGTTATCCAGTCATAAAAAAAGGAAATAAAGAGAAAGTGTTTAACACAATCTCTTAGAATAATAAAAGGTGTGTATAACATCTCTAAACGAGATGTAACTTGATATCTTTTATGTTTCGCCTTGCTCACATAAAAGTTATGCAAGTTCATTTGTAAGTTCTCTTTCTCAAAAGATACAAGTGAAACTGCATTGCACAAGTGTTTTTGTATGAACGAAGTGAATACAAAAATACGCAGTGCTGATGTGCAAAGCACATCATTTAACATATTTAACATCTTTAACATTAATACATTTCCAATAGTCATTATACCGCAACGCTCAAAAAATCTTGAACAAAAAAAATAAAAATTAAATTTTATTATAAGGTGGTCGTTTATGGCTTGTAGGCCTTTATGTCCTTGGCTACCTTTGCCTGCCAATTGCACTCAGTATAGGCTGTTTCTCATTGTTACGCCACACAGTGGGTCTGTGCTTTTAATAGAGTGTAGTTCAATTGTGCTAACAGAATCAAGTAATCGTTATTTCGCGTTATTGTGTTCTGTTACGGACGGATCGTTGCTTAATCCCGTTATAGTAGTAATTGCCATAATGTGTTGCCATAATGTGTTTGCCTGTTTCTTAATATTATTATATAGTATATTACTTGCCAAGTCAACCGTTTTCTGATAATTAAGTATACACAGTTCCTTGTGCGACAGGTTGTACTATTGCTAGGCAACCTGTCATTTTATCCAAATTTTACTAATTTTAAAAAGTGTGTTGCACTGTTGTATTTGGTATGTTCTTCCATATCAATCCAGTATGTGTCAATTAGTTTGACCAAGTATGCATCACTTTTACCTTCACGGTCTAAACTGTTTAGAACACTTTCAACTAAGTTATTGTGTCTTAGCACATCTGCTTCATATAATTTATGTGTTGTCATTGCTCTACGCCCTGCATGATTTTTTGTTAATTGTTTAACATGCCATGCTTGTGTTTGTGATGCGTCTGCACCGGTTTTAGGCAGTTTCTTTTTGTGATGATACTGCGGAACTGCATTATAAAACAATTGAAAGTCTTCTATAAGATCAAGCATCTCTTGTCTGTGTGGTTCTGATTGGTGTATTTGGTTGTGTGCTACACCGCCGCGATTAACTTTTGAAAATGGTTTTAGTTTTACTGTGAATTTTTTCATTTGTGCTTGCCTCCAATAATATTTACCAATTATGCTAAATTACCGTTGTTTTAGGTGGTTTTTTAACACTTTTGCGGAATCAAAGTCAACACTTCGTCTGTCCGCGCTGTTAACTTTATTATAACACAACTTTAAATAGAAGTCAAGAAAAAACCCCTCAATGGAGTCTGAAAACACTGAGGGGTTTGGAGCAAAAATAAATGGTCCAACCAAAGATTCCATTTATGTCTGTTACAAAATAACGAACGGGAATAAGTTATTTCGTACTGTTATTTATGTTGCTGAAATTGTGGCTTCTAGTGACACTACTTTCCATGCAGTGCCATTATATACTGCAAGACACTTACTTCCATTAGCACCGTTAGTGCAATAAGCAACTTGTCCTTCTACACCTGTTAGTGCGTTTAGTTGTGTTACTGTTTTTGGGTTTAATTGTATTAAGTCGTTTATAACTAACACGCCTGTATCAGGATTAAGTGTAAGGTTAGCACTTGCACTACTAATTAAACTATTTGGCAGTTTGTTTGAAGCAATCCTACCACCTGAGTCTAGTGCGGCTATGCCACTTGCACTATCAAAACTACCAATAATTAAATTAAGTTTTTGCACAGTCAATAACAAATCTGCCCTTGCAAGTGCTGGACTATCTGTCACCGCATTTAAATTATCTTCTGTAACTGTTCCTGTTGGAAAGGCCATCTTCTTCTCCTAAGTGTAATACGGCATATATCTTGTTGTGCCGTTAATGTCTATTTGTATGTAGCCAGTTGGTGTAGATGTGTTACTTGGTGTACCAGTACCTTGACCTTGTATCTCTAAATTATTTACTTTTACAGTTCCTGCATTTGCACCAAATAATAATAGGTCATCATCTGTTCCACTTGGACTGTCAATATTAATTGTTTTGTTAAAGATTGTAACGCCGCGTTCTTCTCCAGCACCAGTACTTCCTACTGTAAATTGTGTTGCTACATAATTTGCTGCAAACACATCTTCAGTTATTGTACCACTACTGTTAACTCCTAAGCGTGTTACACCTTCTGTTCTTATTTCGTTTGTGCTATTTGGATTTAGTACAATATGACCACTGATTGACTCAATGTTAAATTCACCGCCACCTTTAAGTGTGCTTGAACTTTCATCTGGCGCAACTCTAAACTGTGTGCCTTGTATGTCAGCACTGATTACACTACTTTGGCTACCTGTTGCAATAGTGTCAATACGAAGTTTTGTACCTCTGCCACCATTACCATTTGTTCTTTGTACTTCAGTTGTTTCGCCCATAATACGAAAGTTTGCACTACTTGGTAGCACATAATTTGTACCACTACCGTCATCATCTTGTCCCGCAAACGCTTGGAAACTTAATAATCTACCACCACTCTTTACAGCTACTTCACTACCTGGTGTTCCACCTTGCACACGCCCTGCTATAGTTGGATTTGTGAAGTTGCCACCACCAATTGATTTTGGAAAACTTCCCGCTGAATGTTCATCTAAGAACAAGAAAGCCCAGCGTTCTTCTGCACCACTTATTGTGGCACTTGTAAGAAGGTAGTTTGGAGATAAGAATGTTTCATCACCCATTGATATTTTTCTATCATCAGTGGTGTTTGGTTTAATGTTTATTCTTGAATTAACAATGTCAAGTTGTCCTGCACTATCTGTAAGATCTGTACCATCAAGATTACCATCAAAGATTGCAGTGTTGGCTTCTACATCAAATCTGTTTTGACTTGCATTGTATACCAGTATGTAATTGTCAGTAGGGCTTGCAGGAATATTGAATATATCAATTATATCATTTTGATTAGATATAGTTTGATTTATATCACCTCGTGCACCACTTATACTGTCTGCATCTGCGTCAGTTGTTGCAGTTGCTGCTTTTGTAGTTGGCCAAGTTGCCATTACTTACGCTTACCGCCTTTTTTCTTGTCTTTTTTCTTTTTCATGTACGCCATCTGCTTCTCCCCTTATAATTTAAAGTCTTTTTTCCACGCTTGTAAACTCCAATATGCGGCACTTAATGTTTTTTGACCTTTTACTTTGTCTAATACAGCACCCATTCGTGCATTGAAACTTTTGCGTCTTACATCATTGTTTCTTTTGATAGTCATACCTTTTTGACCAAAGTTAACTTTCTTAACCGTGCCTGTAACTGTGTCTTTTACAAACACCTTAAACTTTTTAACATCACCTTGCATAGGCTTGTTTAGTTTAACTGTGCGTCCTCTGTATACTGCCATTATACCATCTTGTCTATTACTACTGTGAGTAATGTTGCCATTACTCCTGTAAGGATCATCCAAATTCGTGCATCAAGTTTGTCAACCTTCTTTTCAAGGTCCTTGATGTTTTCGTTCATCTGCTTCATTTGAGTGTCTCTCAAGTTTACTATTTCTGTTTCTAATCTTACTAGACGCTCTTCGTCAGTCATTGACTTGTTCCTTTATAATATTTATGCTACTACAATATTGCCCAAACTGTCAGTTGTTATGCCAGGCATACCTGTAAGTGTTACTGTAGCAGTTGTTGCCACGGCTACTCTGCCCCAAGTGTCCATATTGAAAGCAGTTACCACTGGTGCACTTGCAGTTTCATCTGTTAGCACTACTTGAATATTTTTAGCACTACTACTTGATATACCTGTTAAGATACCATATGTTCGTGCTTTAGGTAACGCTGTTCCACTTGCACTTATTGATAGATCATCAAATATTTCTACAATAGGATCAAAATAAAACTGTGCGTCAAAGGCATCTAACTGTGCGGTTACACTTGCGTTTACCACTGTTATCTTTACTTTTACATAACGAGCAGTATGGCTATTTGGTGTTACTTCTGTGTAACTTACATTGTCATCACTTATCAATAACTTAATTGTGTGTGTGCCTATTGATTCTGCATCTATCAACGCATAAAACAATCTACTTACACCAAAATCGTTTGCACTACTTGTAAACACAAGATCTGCAAAACCTGTGCTACCATTTATTGTAGTTCCGTTACCTGTCCATTGTACCCAACTATTTGTACCACCCCAAGTTACACTATCATCCGCTAAGTCTTGCCAATCATATGTTCTTGTACTTACTTCTGCCATTTAACTGTACCTTCTATGTATAACTGTTTATTAATCATATACCAAAAAATCCTAAACTTGGAGGTAAAAACTTAGAACCTGCACTTGTAAAACTAAAGTTTGCAGAATTTATAGTCCCGCTATTTACTGTTGCACTAATACGATAAGAGACGCCAAATCCATTTACGATTTCTAAATTAACTACTGCTCTATATGTTCCACCTCCTGCACCATTATCAGAAATCTGTGACACAGCTGGATTTAAGGTTATAATATTGTCAAACATAAAAGGACGCGGAGGAAAAATATACGGTTGAAGTCCCCCGTTGCTCTTAGAAAACATTTGAACATCAATTCGTGTTGCACTATCAACTAACCAAGTTGGAATAATCATATCAATCTGTACCGTTTCTAATTGAATGTTTGGTCTATCCAGTCTAGAAAGTACTGTCATACTACTAATATTATATTCTGCGGCAGTTGGTTGAGTTGGATTGTCATTTGGGATACTTGGTTGATTTGGATCTGGTGTTACTGGTTCAATACCCCAGGTTCCATCATCACCATTATATCTATAATTGTATGAAGGTCTATTACCCACATACTGTCTTTGTCTGCTGTTACCAAGCGTTACATTATCATTGTTAAAAACATAATCTTGAGCATTGTGTTCTACTAAGCCTAAGGCTACTGTGTAATTTGTTAATATATCGTGACTTACTACTTTATAATAAAGACCATTAATTCCTAGTCTTGGATATGTTAATGTTACAACATCGCCAACTTCAACATCATGCAATTCACTTGTTGTGACAATACCTAATGTTTTTCTTCCTCGTTCATTTTCGCATATCATCTGAGCCAAATAACCTGCAATATTTCTGTTAGTACAATAATCAAGTGTAATATCTTTAGTAATTCTTACACCATCATCTTCTGCTAACATTGTTGCATCTCTAGCACTACCAGGAGTTGGATAGATACATTCTAGTGGAGTCCAGTCATTGTTGCTTGGGTCAATATAACTTACACGAACTTGGTTTGCTTGGTCTCTCACTCCACCATCTACAATTTCAAGACCATCCATTAATTGATCTGTTGTAATAGCAAACGCTGGTGTTGGTAAAGGATTTTGTGGATTTGTTTCATTGCCTGTGTCTTGTAATTTAAGTTTAAATCTACCTTGCACATATGGCATACCACTTCTACAGTGGTTAAGTAATTTTTTTATATTATCCATTGTGGTTGCCGCAGTATCAATAACTGCATTAATCTCGTGCAGTGGACCTGTGGTTCCATCTTGGTATGTTACATAAGTTGCATATCTGGCTCTTGCAATACTAAAACTTGGAAAGTCAATACGATCATTTGTTAAGGCTGCTCCATATATAGGATTTCTTAAATAATCTAAAATAATATCTGCTGGATTATTACTGTAAATTTGTCCTGTTTCGTTGTCGTATGTGGTAGTGTGACTGTTTGTTAATCCGGCTGCACTTTTAACCTTTTTACCACGAACTAATGCTTGTATTTGAGGTAATCCACCCCACGGATTTGCATCTTGTTGTGCTTGTGTAGTAGCATGTGGCATTGTGAATTTACACGCCAAATACGACACACCTCTTAATCTGTGTGATGCTGACCATCCAGGTGCTTCAAGCAATAGTGCATTAGCTCCCTGAGTAAGTGTTCCTGTTACTTTGTTTACACTAACTAAACCGTTATATCGTGTATCTGTGCTTAATACACCATCAATAAAGATATCATCAATTCCTGCAATTTCACCTTCACCTAGTACAAGACATATATATAAATTCTCATTACGCCCACCTTTTGTGGTCATAAACACATTAAATCCGCCTACTTTACGAGTGCCGTATATAACTGGAATGTTTGATAAACTTCCAGTCTTGTTTAATAACACGCTTTGGGCTTCTTGTTGTGCATTGTTCATATTGCCCATATCAGGCATATCAAACATTCCACCTGTTAAGAAACTTACTGCATCAACTACTACATTGACGATGGCTTTAACTACATCGACTATGCCTTTAATAACTTTCTTAAAAAACTTCTTTATACCGCTAAAAATACCCATAGTCTATACCTTCTTTCCCCATCTGATATCTTTTGTATCAACGGTTGCAAATTCAAATCCGTTATCTCCAGGATGAAATGCCTGCTGACTTGGATTGTTTGTTCTACGACCTCTTGTTTTTTCAAAATCAAAAAACACACTACTGGTCTTAACATCTACTTGGGTTGTTTTTTCACTGTCTGTAATAGTATAACTGGTTATTTCGCTATCCCAAATCATAACAGGTGATCCTTGAATAACATGATTAGCATTAACAAATATACGGTATATTACTGCACGAGTATTAACATATGAATTATTTAAAAAGAGATTTGTAAAGGTATTATTAATACCGCTTAGTGCAATGGTTACTGTTTGTATTCGTGGCTGACCAGTTTCACTAACATTATTATAACCAAGCCATTCGCCTGTTGCTTCATATAATTTTGCACCACTGCTTGTAGGAGTGGTTATTGTCATATCGTGTGGACCATCAATAAAAAAGAACGGAGTTGGAAAATGCAGTTCTAAAATATCAGTGTAAATAAAGTTATCACTTGACAATATATTCTTTATTGTAGAGCTAAGTCCTCTTGCCATTATAAATCCTCAATTACATCTAGTTCATAACGCCGTAAATCATCAACCCTTGTTGTAAACTCTTGTGCATCATTACTTAACCTACAAGTCATTTCAACATCAATGAAATCAACTCCATTACCTGCAGGAACAGTATCAACTAAGCCTGGCATAAAGTTTAGTGTTGCAGTTCCACTTGATATACTAACATCATCTTTAACCATATAAACTTTAGTATGATTTTGGAACTTAATTAAGTCGCCTGCTTTAAGAGCACCTGATATATTTGTACTTCCGCTTCCAGGAGTTATAATTGTCATTGTGCTTAAACCTGCAACTGTTTCACTTTGCGTTGTTATAGGATTTGCACTTGTTAATGCACCAGCAGTTGTGCTATACCCTGGTAAAATTGCTGTAAATCTTTCAAACTGTCCGTTTTGTGACACAATAAAACTCATCAAAGGACCTACTTGGGCTCTTCTCATTGGAGGGTAACTAGCTACAAAACTCCAAAACTGTGTGTCTCTACTACGACTAATAGTTCTGCCGTTAACTGTTCTTGTTGTTTGTGTAGCACTGTTGCTACGCAAGTTTAGTGTGGTAAAACTTGGTGTGGTTGGTAATGTTCCTGCCATTAAACCATACTCCTCTGTCCGTTTGCTTGTGTTGCTTCTCTTATTATATTTGTTATTAAGCCTCTACGCTCCATTATAAGTTGGTCAACTCCTGTAGCATCTAAGGCTTCGATATTAAAGTTTACTGTTACTTCACCGCCACCGCCACCTAAATTACCATTTGGAATTATTGTTCCTGTTTGACTTGGCATAAACATTTCTGGTCCAGCTTCACCAACCATATATGGACTGTTACCTTGAACCAATCCACCTGTCTTTTTACCTTGATACTGTTGGCTGGATATAGCAGCAATTTGCATTGCTCCTGCGACTCCAACTATTCCAGCTACTATAAAGTTCATCGGAAATGGTAATTTAAAAGCTTCAGTTATACCAGCAGCAGTGTTCATAATTGCTAACGCAATATTCATAGCTTTGGCTGCTTTAAAAGCCGCTTTATTAGTTTTGCCCATTTCGTTTAAAACAGCAGCACCAGTTTGCATTGCAAAAGACTTTTGTTGATCACCGGACATTTCTGCTAGTTTTAAGTTTTGAAATTGTCCGCTTTTAAATATATCAACTTGGTCAGTAACTTCTTTTTTAGTAATTGCTTCCATATTCTTTTGGTGTCGGGATTCAAGTTCTTCTCTTAATGCCAAATAGTTCTGATCAAACATTGTTCTACCAGCATAATATTCATTAAGTAAATCTAATTTTTTAGTATATTCCATTTGTTCTAATTCGTTCTCGGCCATTAAACTTTCTTGTAACGCCACAAACTTAGATTGTAATGCCTCTGCAGCTTTAGCCGCTAACTTTACTTCTTTTGGATCAACTTGTTCTTCTTTTTGCATCAAAGGTTTAGCAGCATCTATTTTCTTTTGTGTTTCGTCTAACAGTTTTACTTTTGTAATCTGATTATCTAACGCTGTGGTATTTTTGCGTAAGGCTTTCTCATATGCACCCATTTCACCAGTAGCATTTTCCATTGTAATACCTAAGCCTTCAAACGCCATACTATTACTGTTAAGCCCGTGTTCAAAAGCGTCACTTAAATCCGGTGTTAATCGCATCTTCTGATTAAATTCTTCAACACTTATTGCTATAGCATCAGCGTTTTTCTGAAAGTGTCTTGCAGTAGCAGTTGTACCTAATGCCTTAAAGAAATTTGCTAATCCTTGAGCTGCTTTTCCTGTTAAAGCCTGTAAATCATTAATCATTCGCATTATAGGCTTAAACACACCAGCAACAATAAGGACCACTGCCTTACCTTTTATACCAAGCATTAAAAATCCAATAATACCTAGTGCCTTGATGTAACCAGGCATACCTTCAGCAAAGTTTACAATATGAGCTACACTTTTTCCAACAAAGTCAAATGTTGGCTTTAACCCATCCATAACTTTTGCACCAAATAATAGTACATCAAAAGTTGCTTGAACTATTGCTTTACCAATCTGTTGAGCTGCTTTTTCCATATTACCAAACTGTGCTTCTAATTGATCATTAACTAGTGTTACTGCTCCTTTTAGTGCTTCAAATGGACCACTATCCATTACCGCTTTTTTGAACAGATCAAACTTATCCATAATCATACTGATTTGACCATCAAAGGTCTGAGCCATCTTTTCAGCACTTCCAGCAATAGCTATAGTACTATCAGCAAATCCATTCATAATTAAGTCTTTGGATTGCTTGGCAGTATACTGAACTCCTTCTTGGAAGCCCAACATTGACTTAACACCCTTTTCTCTGAATAAATCAGCGGCGCCAATTCCTGCACTAAATGTTCTCTGTAATTGTAGTCCTGCTTCTTGGAAACTAAGTCCACTTGCCGCAGCAATGTCAGCAGTTATAGACAGTATTTGATTAAGTTCTTCTGTGTTTTGTGCAACACTTAATAGTGCTGGAGCAGCCTTTTGGATTTCTCCAAGTTCAAACGGAACCGTGCTTGCAAAGTCTTTAAGTATTTCCATTGCTCTTGATGCTTCAGTTGTACTTCCTGTTAAGGCTCTTAACTGAAACTCTAAGTTCTCAATATCTCTTGCGGTGTTTAGTAAACTTTTTCCAATTTGAAAACTTCCAAGTGCTGCGACTGCCGCACCAATTGTTGATGCTAGGCCACCAAACCCTGAATTCATCTTCTTTATACCTTTATCAAATTCTCTGGTATCAAGATTAACTTTTACGGTTTGTTCCATTACGCTTGGCCTCCTCTGCTTCTAGTTTGAAATGAGCTAACCAAATAAAAACTTCTGCTGTGCTCAGTTCACCTATTTCATCTAGGCTTTTTTTTAGTTTTTGACCCAGAAAACACATAATGCGTAAATCTGAATCTTCCCTTAGTTTTTTATTGTGTCATCTAGGTTGTAGTCATCTTCAACTTTATTTAACTCCGTTGCAATCGCAACTAATACAGTCGGGTCAACTGAATTTAACAACACCACACGCTCTGCGGGTTGAAACATTTTTTTACCTGTTGCATCTAAAGCCTTGACAATAATGGTTTCTACCAGTGCCTCAACTACTTTACCTTGTTGGTGTAATTGCATAATTGCACTTTGGTCTTTGAAACTGCCTTTATCTCTGTAATAAACTGTAGTATCCCATTCAGATACATATAATTCTTTAAGATCATTTTCTCTACTTTTAAAATGTTCTACTGCTTTTGCTAGTACTGGATTAGTTGTCATCTTACTCTGTTCCTTGTATTTAATTTTTCAAGCGTTGGACGGGTCATCCCTCTTGGCGCTTTTT
>Ga0115001_10002840_pt1 | contig 13175 bp, 10 predicted proteins | sample ArcticOcean_MG_C_12_FD_89869 | JGI IMG/M metagenome (GOLD analysis project Ga0115001, IMG submission 89869) | Marine microbial communities from western Arctic Ocean - ArcticOcean_MG_CB8_130 | ecosystem: Environmental > Aquatic > Marine > Oceanic | place: Arctic Ocean: Canada Basin | collected... | reverse complement strand
TAAGACGAAGCATATGGCTTAGATATACAGAAAAGTACTGTACTAAAATTTTAGAATCCTCCCATCCCGGGCGGCATCGGAGGAACTCCCGCACCATCTTTTTGAGGTAAGTCTGTAATCATGCATTCTGTGGTCAGCATCAAAGATGCAACGCCGGCAGCATCAACGAGAGCTGTTCGCACGACTTTTAATGGATCAATCACACCAGCTTTTACCATGTCACAAAATTCATCCGTCGCCGCGTTATAACCCATACCTTTGTCTTCGAAACTCAAAACCTTTTCCACTATGACAGAGCCTTCAACGCCTGCATTGTTCGCAATTGTTCGCATCGGGACTTTCAAAGCTGCGCGCACAATTTGTACGCCAATTTTTTGATCAAAAATTGTCAATGAATCTTCCAATTTACGAAGAGCTTTCGTAGCATGAAGCAACGCCGTGCCACCACCGGGTACAATCCCCTCTTCAACTGCAGCTTTCGTTGCGTTAAGTGCATCTACGACACGATCTTTCTTTTCGCCTACTTCTACTTCGGAAGCACCACCTATTTTCAAAACCGCAACTCCTCCCGAAAGCTTTGCCAGTCTCTCAGTCATTTTTTCTCTATCGTAATCAGACTGAGATTCAGCGATTAGGTCTCGTAACTGCTCGCATCGTTCTTCGATTGCTGACTTTTCTCCTGCACCGTCTAGTAAAATAGTATCATCTTTCGAAACAGTTACTTTTTTTGCAGATCCTAGCATTGACATCTCAACTTCTTCGAGTTTGTATCCGAGATCTTCGCTAATAACAGTTCCACCGGACAAAATCGCAATATCTTGCAAATTCGACTTTCTGTTGTCCCCAAATCCTGGAGCTTTAACTGCACAGATTTTTACTCCACCTCGCAGTTTATTAACTATTAAAGTTGCGAGAGCCTCGGACTCTACATCTTCAGCGACAATGAGCAATGGTCTTTGAGTCTTTAGAACAGATTCCAGAATAGGCAACAACGGCGTCAAACCAGAAATTTTTTTCTCAAAAATCAAAATGAAGGGATTCTCGAGCTCACATTTTTGTGTTTTTGGGTTTGTGACAAAGTATGGAGAAATATAACCTCGGTCAAATTTCATTCCTTCCACAACCTCTAATTCATTTTCGAGTGTTTTACCATCCTGTATATATAAAAGAACAAAAGGTTAGTCTCTATTTATCTCCTTTTTTATGAAGCTGCGTGCTAAATATGTTGCGCTCATCATTTCGTTTTTTATTTCTCACATTTTCAATAACACAAAATTTGTGTGGTTTCTCTTTGAGTCAGTGTAACTATGACTATATAATCCATCAATAGCGAAAGTTCGCACACGAATGTACGCTTAGCTAAATAAAGCAATTCTTTGACATCATCCTCAAGATTAATCCAGTTTTGTTGTGTGATGAAAATAACAAAAAATAACAAAAACAAGAACAATACAAGTAAAAACAAAGTTGGAAAAAAACGACACGTACCGCGCAAGTAATCACGCCCTCTTTTCCTACTTTCTCCATGGCTTTGGCAATTAAATCCCCAATTTCACGCTCACCATTAGCAGAAATTGTGCCCACTTGCGCGATTTCTTCCGTAGTTGAAATCATTTTTCTCGTGGACTGCAACTCCTTCAAAATGATATCAACGGCTTGTTGAATACCTCTTCTCAAATCCATCGGATTCATCCCGGCGGCCACAGATTTGCATCCTTCACTAAATATGGCTCTCGTTAAAACAGTTGCTGTGGTGGTACCGTCACCTGCTACGTCGTTTGTGGAAACTGCAACTTGTTTCACGAGAGAAGCTCCCAAGTTCATCATTTTGTCCTGAAATTCAATATTTTTTGCAACTGTTACGCCATCTTTTGTTATTTTTGGCGGGCCGTAGTTTTGTTCAATGACAACATTTCTACCTTTTGGTCCCAAAGTGACTTGTACGGCATCGGCTAAGCGATCACATCCTTGAAGTATGAGTGCTCTAGCTTCGATTCCAAACTTTAAGTCCTTCGAGGCGTATCCGCGCGCAATCTGAAAAACTTTTCCTCCTCCTCGATTGTTTCTGAAAAGAAGATTTCCAACCAAAGAAGTTGAAGAAGAAGAAGATGATGATGATGATGAAGTGCTGCTGCTGAGGCTATATATATGTAATAAAGATAATCAAAGAAGTAAATAAGATCATCAGCAATTTTTATAAATAAAAGAATTTAAATAAATAAACACACGTGTGTGCGCTAATCATTATTAAAAAAGAATGAATGAAGAAGAGAAGAGAGACGGCCCATTTTACATTCAATCGAAAACACACGACGACGGCGACGACGACGACGACGTGTTGTATAGACAACAAATAGCTTCATTAAAAGAACGAACGAACGAAAGATTCATCATACCTTGATGTAGCTACACGCGACAATGGCTTGAGTGAACGTCTAATCATCTTTAAACGAGTAAATATTCTAGAGAAGGGAAAAGAAGCTGATGATGAGAAAAGAAGAATATTAATACGCGAGGCAACTTTTTTTTTCTGCTGATCAGCTGACAGGCTGATGCTGCCGCTTGGTCATAATGACAACAGGAAGATGAGCGAAGAAAAAGAAAAACGCATGTCGTTGTTATACCAGTATATATTATATAATTACAAAAGAATTAATCACGCAATCGCGCCCGCCGGCAGAGCGGAGCAAAGCAAAGCAAAGCAAAGCGAGATCAAAATACCAGCAGGCAAAACACTACGAATGAACCTAGCAAAAGTAGCATCCAGCTGAGCAGCGCTTGCTGCTGAGCATAGCCAGGGCTTTCTCCTGTAACTAAAAGTCTAAAACCAAACTGAAATGCAACTCCTGGAACGGTTGACCCAAATCTTCTGTTATTCTGTTGCGGATAAGCTTCCGCAACTCGAGCTAAACCTCCGACGTTATTTAAATTCGCTTGCGCAAAATCACCGTTTGAGTAAGGATTTGGAGGCAAATTAACTCCTTGCGGTCGAGATGGAATCTTTGATTTTTCCAAGTCGCCGCTAGCAGCGTTTCCCTTCAGAGGCTGTGAATCTGATTCGTTACCATACAATGGAATGAGCAACTCTTCTACAATATCTTTATTGCAAACGGGACAGTTTTGATGAATCGGGTGCATTATTAGCCACCTGTTATTCATCAGTAAAAGAATGTAATATTGAGTTATTAGTAATGTTTATTACGTTGATTGTAGAAAAATGTTTTGCTTGCCGCCTCTCTTTCTTCAATCGCAATTTGTTCATCATTCAATCATTCATCTTTCTCTTTCTCTCTCGCTATCATTCGTCTCCGTCAAGACGTACGTGGGACGAAGCGCCGCGAACAAAAGTGAAAGAAAGAGAAAAAGAGAGAGAGAGAGAAATCAAAGATCTCGTGTTTAAAAAGATTATACGTACAAAAAAAAGAAACGAAGACGAGGAAGAAACTTACTTGTGAATACATGGCCAACAATATAAATGACCGCACTGTGTAATAATAGGTTCTACCGCAGTCTCTAAACATATGTTACACTCCCAAAGTGCTTTAGGTGCCGCTTTTCGTACAGGTTTTTGTTGTTCTTTATTAGTATCACCCTCATTACGTGATGTCGTCGTCTGGTTCTTTGGGATTACTTCTTCTTCTTGTTTTTCTCCTTCTTTGTTATTGTCTTTGTGTTGTTCTAAGTGATGATGAGACATTTTTGATAGGATAAAAGAGATTGATATAAAAGATCGGAATCTTCTTCTTATTATTATCTATTGACGTCGTTAATATTTATGTATGCCGCAAATGTGAACAGCGAGAACTCCCAAAACGTATGAGTTTTCACTGATGATGGTGATGGTGAAATCCCACAACCCTAATAAAAATGAAAAAAACTTTTATAAGCATCGAACAGTCGAAAAAGGAAGGATAGAAGGACATCAAAAGTACAAAAGACAAAAGATGAAAACATGGAAAACATGGAAAAGAAAGAAAGAAGAAGTAGGATTTGCGCACAACGCCACCCGCTTCATCGGTCGCCGCTAATAACAATTAACTCATTACAACAAATACACTAATTAAATAGAAAATACATAAAGTAACTATGTCGTAATTTAATCTATGATGACTACGGTAGTTTACGCTTGTAGGTCTCAATAACATTATTAAATGTTGTATAATATCACGTTACTCTTCTTATTCTTTCTTACTTTCTTACGACTATTATCATTATCATCGTTTTCCTAATCCGACGTTGGAAACAACTGCCGCCTCATCAGCCGCGAGTTTGTTCTCGGCATAGCCTTCAATTGGAGGTGTTGCCACGGGCATTCTGCGTTTTGGCGAAAATAGTGTGTGATCTTCCGTCCAAGCGTGATCGCGAAGAAACCCTTCCGGTAATGCGTTGCATGCCTCCGCTTTCAACCTAATTTTATCGTTCAAATCTTTCTGCATTTCTCTGTGTTGAGCCATTTTTTTTCTGCTATATTCTTTCGATTTTTCTTCAAATTCCTCGAGGTCTTTCTTTGAAAGTTTCCTCTGTTCTTCCGTGATTTCGGTCGGTTCTATTGCTTTCACGAGTAAGTTGATGTATTTATCTAAAGCGGCGTCTAATTTTGGATCTCTTTTGATTTCACCCATGCCCCCAGATCCTTTCTTCTTTGTACCACCACTGCGCTTGCCTTGACTCGATTTCGATTTACTACTACTACTACTACTACTTGATGATGATGATGATGTTTTCTTCGCCGCCTTTGCGTACGTACGCGTTACTATTTGTGATAAAGATGATGATTGTTGTGATGGGAGAATAATCATTGATCGATATAGCGATATGATTGCATTATTATTTGCCGAAGATGACACGGTTTCTAGAAAGAATCGTCGTAAACCTCCTCCTCCTCTCATTATTTTTTTTTATAGTTCGCTCGCGCGCGTGCTGATTGTTTGCCGATCGCTGCTGGCTGATGCATGAAAAGAAAATGAATAAATTTATTCTTTTACAAAATTGTACTAAGGCCAGGCGTTATTACGTATCACAGAAGTGTACTTTCTATAAAGTTCTACAAAGTTCGAGGACGAGTACTTCGTCATCAAACCCGTCTCGCAAACCTTCGACATTTTTACAGAACAACTTCGTCTCCGAAAGAAGTTCGATGTCTTTTCTCGTCATTAAAGTCTTAAAGAGCGCCCGATTCTGCGGAGCTCTTAAAGGTGGATCTGCTATAAATATTTGACCACCATTTGGTTTCACAAATTTGCTAACAAAATCGCTCACTGGTTCAACCGCGTGCTTTTCGTATAATACATCAGCGGCTACTAAAATATCAAATTTATTTTTCTCGAACATATCGCACTTATTCCAATCGAGCACTTCGAATTTACATATGCTTTCTAAATTATTGAGTTTTGCACTCAATCTAGCGCACTCTAAACATAACGGTTCTCTATCATACAATGTAACTGACTTGGCACCTAACAGAGCTAAAGACAAACCGACTAAACCTAAGCCGCAGCCAATTTCCGCGACGTCTTTCCCTCTAATTGAAACCGCTTTTGTCGTCGCTAAGTGCTGGGATAAAGCTCTCGCTGAAGGCCATAGAGCGGCCCAGAATGGATCGGCGTTCATTTCATTACGCGCTATGTAATAATCTAAAACAGAATCTTCCGATTTTGGTCGACAAATGCTAATATTTATACCCGCTGCCGTCAGTTCAACTCGTTCGTATGTTAAATCGAATGGTAGACTACTACTAGATTCAACTGTATCTTTTTTTATATCCGATGGTGTGATAAAAACACGAGTTTTATTTCGACTATCGTTCTTGCTCTTCCTTCTCCACGCCGTTTTATTATTATTATTATCAGTAGTAGCAGTAGCAGTAGTAGTAGTAGTAGCAGTAAATAACATCATATTTGTGCGGTAGTGTGGTGTGGTAGCGGGTGCAGATATAAAAAAAAGTGGCGAAAAAGTGCTCTCTCTTTTTACCAAACTTTTGCCAAATCGTCAATAACAAGAATATATATTATATTATATAATATATACGTTTAAAAGATTGCAGATCTCGCGCGTTCGAGTTATACTAGGTCGACGAGACGACGACGACGATGGTTCTCGTTCTTAAATCTATCACAGATTCCAGCAGATCATCAACGATACTAAGAACAAGAAATAGTAATAAATCAACTTCATCCTCCTCGACTATTCGAAGGTTGTTCTGTAAACCTACTACTTGCTCGCGGCGATTATTACAAAACTTCTCTATCGTCGGTCGTCATCGTCATCGTCGTCATGGATCGAGATCAAACCAAAAACAGGAACATCAAAATCGAAATCGAAATCAAATTCTTTCCGCGATTACTTCTCCAACAGCTGGGGCGGACTCGAGATCAGATTCTCCTTCGAGCTCAGCGTCTTCATCGAATGAACTCAATAATAACGCAGCGGCGTTATTAGCTGGCGTGAAGAGCATGTACGTCTTGAACTCAAAACTCAAAACGAGAGAGGTTTTTGGCGAGTACGAGTTTGTAGTTATGCAAAAGATCAATACCCCTCACGATGTTATCGTGAAAGTAACGACTAATGGAGTGAAATATTGCGTCACAATCGAGACAACTTTAGACTGTAAGAACGATAACGACTCGCTTTTCCTTCACTGGGGAGTAGCAAAAGATCCAAAGAATTTGTATGAATTCAAAGAACCAGAAATTGCATTGCGACCGGAGAATACACGTCCATTCGATGTGAACGCATGCCAAACACTTTTCAAGTCAAGGAAAAATCGCGATCGATTGAGAACGAAAGTCGGAGGTTCGATTGAAATTTCGGGAGATATAACAGACGCAGTGCAAGCTATTAACTTTGTGATAAGAGACGAAAAATCGAACCAATGGTTCAAGCCACAAAACGAAGGATGCTTCCATGTCAAAATACCAACTCCACCACCTGCAAAGGTAGAAGTAAACGAAACTTTCGTGGAAGAAGAAATTGATGTTGAAGAAATGGCCGAAATCGAAGTCGAAATCGAAGATGAACCAAAATCTCTTCCTCCTCCTCCGACAATTTCCGCTAAAGAAAGCGAAATTACCAACGATGACGGTGACGAAATAGAATCTTCGGCAGTATTGAGTTCTGGCGATCTGTTTAAGCGTATTATGGAGCGTGAAGCTAAGAAAAGACAAAAGTCAAAAACAGCCGCTCAACTTAATTCAATCGCTTATAGCAACGATACGAACTCTCCTAGTAGCTCAGTGGATACAATCAAAGAGGGCTTAGCAACAACTGCGACGAAAAATAATAATAACAAATTCATTTTCCGCGAAGGTAAAACATATGAGAAGAAAATGGTACCGAAGATAGTAAAATCAAAAGTTAGAAAACGTGTGCTCACTGAAATCCAAGTTCCGGTGAAGCTCATAGAAGGTCCATGGGTTGACAGTGGTGGCTTAAATTCAACGATATTTTTGGAATCTGAAAATGCATACCGTATTGGCGCGCTAGTAGAAGGTAACTCGTTCTCTTCATTCGAGAAGAAGAATGGCTCAGTGACTTGTAGAATTGAAACGAATATTCCTGGCGACATACATCTGCATTGGGGCATCGTTCCACGTGGTGGAAGGTCAGATTTGTGGACTGCACCTCCAGAAGCAATGCGGCCACCAAAAACAAAATTGCATGACGATCAGGCAGTACAAACTCCGTTGAAGAGAGTAACGCATCCATTGCTTGGCTCTCACAGTTTCATTGAACTCGATTTCAATATTGTTTCTCTTTCACAAGTACGTTTTTGTTTAGTAGAGAAGAATGCAAAGGACGTGTGGTTCGATAACTCTGGACAGGGATACTCTATTCAGCTTCCAGAATTACAGAGGTCAGATCCGAAGATGTCTCCGAAGCAGATGCAAGAAAACGTTTCAAAGAAGATTGAAGAAACCGAGCAAAAGATTTTAGTGAGTCTCGGTGTAGCAGCAGAGACTAAAGAAAAGTCTGAAAAAGCATACAACGCGTATATTTCTCTCTCGAAGATTTCTGCATCATCCGGAGACACAACTGATCTAAATGAGCTCAGAACCATGGTTGAAGAAGTAGATTCAAAATATATGGAACTAATGCAAGCAGTTGGATCAGCATCGAACATTGCCCAAGCAGCCGCGATTGATTTGCAAATTTCCTACGAAGAACAAATGGATATGTTTGGTTTTACATTGGATGTTATGAATGTTTCCACTCATAAGAGTTTGACCGTTCCCGAGGATGAAGTATTAACTGAAGCTTCCGTTCGAATTTGGTATGATGGAGTTATAGATGCAATTTTAAAGGCTGAAAAGAAAGCTGAGGCTGTGCAGCGTGGTCTGATTTCGTTGAAGAAAGATCTCGAACTACAAATTGAGACAGAGAAAGCGGAAGTACAAAAGAACGAAGCCGATGAGAAGATGAGAATATTGAAACGTCAAGCAGAAGCTGCCCGTTCATTGGCAAAGGAAATAGACATTGAAAAGCTTCAACAGCCGAAATCAACAGAAATAAAGAAAGCTATGGGCGGCCGGGAAATTCTTCTTCAAGGCTTTCATTGGGATTCGAGCAGAATTAAAGGTGCAACGGAATCATGGTATACTCATGTACTTTCATTGCTTCCGAAAATCAAAGAATATGGTTTCAACACTGTTTGGCTTCCACCTCCCACTGATTCAGTTTCTTATGAAGGCTATATGCCCAGGGATTTATACACACTCGATTCTAAATATGGCACTGAAAAGGAGCTGCGAGCTCTCGTGAAAGCTTTTCATGACGTTAATATTATCGTGCTTGGTGATGCAGTACTTAATCATAGATGTGCACACGCTCAAGGCTCAAACGGTATTTGGAATCAATTTGGAGGCAAATTAGCTTGGGACGAACGCGCGATTGTTTGTAACGACCCAAACTTTGGTGGTAAAGGAAATCGCGGAGAAGGAGAGTGCATTCATTGCGCCCCCAATATTGACCACTCGCAGGATTTCGTGAAAAGGGATATCACAGAATGGCTTCAGTTTATGAGACGCGAAATTGGTTTTGATGGTTGGCGTCTAGACTATGTGAAAGGTTTTAGCGGGAGACATGTGAGCGACTACATCGAAGGAACCGATCCAGAATTCTCGGTTGGAGAGTACTGGGATTCTTTGAGCTACCAAGACGACGGTAAGCCTCGCCATCCTCAGAACGATCATAGAGGTAGGATCATAAAATGGATTGAAGCTGCGGATCCAAGCAGAAAAAAGAGCTCAGCACCTGGTTCAACTGGGCAGACCAATCCAGGAGCTTTTGATGTTACGCTTAAGGGTATTTTGCATGCTGTGATGGAATATCAGGAATACTGGCGCCTTACCGATAATGATGGGAAACCTTCCGGTCTTCTTGGATGGTGGCCGAGTAGAGCTGTCACGTTCATCGAAAATCATGACACTGGAAGTACCCAAGGTCATTGGAGATTCCCCTCTGGAACTGAGATGCAAGGATACTGTTATATTCTAACTCATCCAGGCACTCCTTGCGTGTTCTGGGATCATATGTTTGAGGATGGCTGGAGCCATTTGCACAAACCGATTCGAGATTTACTTGCGATCAGGAAAAAAATGGATATACATTCGAGGTCAAAAATTGAGATTGTTCCCTTATCAAATGGCAAAAAAGTTTACGCCGCTAAGATTGATGACTGCTTGTATATGAAAATTGGTCCCGAAGATTGGTCTCCCCCAAGCCAAGATGGGAACTGGGAAGTTGCAACTTTTGGGGCCAATTATTGTGTATGGTGTAAACACAAAACTGAAACAGAAAGAATGTCATCGGGTCCGAGATAAGACAATATAAAACGGGATTTAAAACAAGCATCTGAAAAAGATATATATCAGATCTCCGGACATGTAGTAGAATTAGTCTTTATTACGTATTGAAACTATTTTTTTCGCGCGGGACGAACGAGCATCGTACAATTATTTGGACCGACCATAGTTGGTTCATTTTCTAGTTCAAAATCATTGAGCCAACCTTGAACTCGCTTCATGACGTCCTTGCCTTGCATTAGACGTTTCTCAATTCCGGATTCGTCTTTTGAATTTTTAAAATTTATGCGGAACAGAACTTTGTGACCTTCCAGCAAGAACTTATTCGCATTTTCTGTCTTTTTACTCAAATCGTGATCGTCAATCCTAGATGTGATTCGTAATTCACGAACAACGTCGTTCTTTCTTCTCAAAACCAGTTTCTTCTTTTGTTCTTTTTCTCTCTTTTTCTGTTCAAAACGGAAAGTCTCGTAATCTATTAATCTACACACTGGCGGTGAAGCGTTTGGGCTCACCTCGACGAGGTCCAGATTTGCCTTGTTCGCTTTCTGTAACGCTTTATCGATTGATAGGATTTCGTGCGTAGATTTATCTTCCTCGCCCTCTTGTCCATCAGACTTCGTAGCGCCTACAAGTCTTACGAACCTGGCAGTAATTTCCTTGTTCACTCTTAGACCAACTCTTGGTGGCTCTGAGTTTGCATCTTCGCGCGAGGATTTCCGTCTCTCTACCACCATCATAAAACTTGCACTCGAATGTATTTGTCTCTGTCGTTGTTCTTTAGCGTTCGTTATATTTCGTATCGCGGGTGAGGATATATAATTCACATATTCCCTTCCTAAATTGCTATTTGTCCTTTTGCTGCTAGTCCTAATAGGAGTCCTAGAAGAAGTAGTACTATTATTATTATCATGAAGATGAGGAGGAGGAGGAGGAGGACTATTCACGACATCAGAACGACAACGACGTTGCAGTGAAACTCTTCCAGTGTTCGACCACCGTCGCGTTGTTTGGTTTATTACAAAAACTAGCGATGGTTGAGATTGTAACAGGGACCAAATTTGTTCTCTCCTTATTCGTACTCTTTTTTGCCACATCTCTCTCTCTGTGTATATGTATATGTATATGTTTAGTTATACTTGCATGATGATGTTGAACATGCACGAAAAACACACAAAAAGTCAAAAAGACAAAAACCGAAAAAAACAGGCGGGCGGGCTAATTTTTTAGAGCTGTTCTTTTCCGTGACGCCTGAATTCATAATAGTAATTAAAAATGGCCGTTATCACTGAGCTGAAACCAGGGGAGAGTGCGGGGTTAGGATTAGGTCATAATGCTGATGTACGTTTTGTGTTTTTGTTCTTTTTTATTGTTTCTTGACACAGAGCGCGTTTAGTTTTTAGTGCACAAACAACGCACGCGCGAGGAATTAAAAGAATATAAATCATTTCGCGTGTTTGCAAAAGGAGAGATTTGAACCAAATGTTCTTCTTCGTCGTCGTCGTCTTCGCCGTCTTTCTCATTTCATTCTTCGATATGTACGTACTCAACACGCACACGCACACAAACTTACAGAGGCTATATTTTTGACATCGATACTTTGTATGATCGCTAACTCTTCCTCTTCTTCTTCTTCCTCTTTCTTTCTTGTTTTAACAACAAAAAGTTACCTCCTAAACCAAAGAGAAAAAACGCAGCCACTGCTGCAAATAAGACGAACGTTACACCTTTAGCTAAAGAGAAAGTGCTCCCAAAGAAAGTGAACGAACAAATCGTCTCACTCGTTTTCCAAATTGCTCTTTTCTTCGGTTTAATTGGGTCGATAATAGTCTTGTTCATTTTATACTTGTTGAAAGGAAACAAAAAATGATTATTAGTTTAGCGCAGTATACCCGGTACTTGTAGTCTCGTTTTAAAAAATATTAAATTAGTGACTCCTAACAACGACAAACCGCGAGTACTTTGGCTTCCTCGCACTTGATACTGTGTATGTGTGTGTGTGCGCGTTTATTTCTGATTTTTATCCAACTCCTCGACGAGAGCTTTTTCTTCGTTGCTGATCTTGTTCGGAATCGTTACTTTCACCTTTACGTATTGATCGCCTCTAACGTTGGGGTTACCCAACTTTGGTACGCCTCTTTTCGCCATAAGTAACGTCGCCCCGGGCTGTACTCCAGTAGGAATTTTCAAATCCACCGTGCCATCAACAGTTCGCACCTTTACCGTCGTACCCAATATAGCTTTAGTGTACGGAATAGTCACAGTTGTGCTTATGTTTATGCTCTCAAAACGCTTCAAGTCTGGATCTTCGCGAACGGCAATGAAAACATAGAGATCCCCTGGGGGTCCACCTTTTCTACCTGCATTTCCTTCTGATCTCACGCGCAAACGCGAGCCGGAATCTACTCCGGCAGGAACTCGCAACGAAATTCGTTTACTTTTTCGAACTCTACCATCACCACCACACTTTGGGCAAGGCGTGGAAGTCTGACCGTTACCACCGCATGCCTGGCAAGTTGTAACTTGCTGAAAGTTACCAAGCGGTGTACGCACGGTTGCAATCACTTGACCTTGGCCGCCACAAGTTCCACACGTGCTAGGACGCGTGCCGGCTTTGACGCCAGAGCCAGAGCATGTATCACAGTCTTCCAAACGCATGACGTCCAACTCTTTTTCACATCCAAAAACGGCCTCCAAAAAGTCGATTTCCAAATCAAACCGTTCATCGTCACCTTGCGTTGGCCTATTGCGCGATTGTGCGGAGGATCGTCCACCCATGCCGCCCATGCCGCCCATGCCGCCACCTCCTCCAAAAAAGGACTCAAATAAATCAAACGGGTTTGTGAAATCACCCATACCTGCTCCACCATAGCCGCCACCCATCCCTCCTTTCAAGCCAGCTTCGCCGTATTGGTCGTAAATGGCTTTCTTTTGGTCATCAGAGAGAACTTCATAGGCGTTAGAAATCTCTTTAAATTTGTCTTCAGCTCCAGGTTCTTTGTTAACGTCTGGGTGATACTTTCTCGCCAATGAACGGTAAGCCTTTTTTAATTCCTTCGTATCTGCACTTCTCGAAACACCCAAGAGTTCATAATAATCAGTGCCAGCTTTAACGATGAGGGTTTGACCGCGTTTATTTTTAAGTTTTAAGTTTTGTTGTGCACTACGCCGCCCCCCTGTGTTTTGATTTTTGTTCATCATCACACTCATGTTAGTCTTTTTATTTCGTGCAAACGCAGATAAACTCCTATGTTGTTCTTGTGAACTACTACTGTGTCCTTTTTGAGCAGATGATGATGATCTCGATGAATAATTTACGTTCGCGTTCGTGTTAGTTAGCACATTCGTGCACGAACAATTAGTAGTAGTAGTAGT
>Ga0115001_10002837_pt1 | contig 13185 bp, 17 predicted proteins | sample ArcticOcean_MG_C_12_FD_89869 | JGI IMG/M metagenome (GOLD analysis project Ga0115001, IMG submission 89869) | Marine microbial communities from western Arctic Ocean - ArcticOcean_MG_CB8_130 | ecosystem: Environmental > Aquatic > Marine > Oceanic | place: Arctic Ocean: Canada Basin | collected... | reverse complement strand
TCTTATAATAAAAATAAAGTTGGCTTTTTTTAAAAGTTGACAGAAAATATAGCAGAATAATTTATTGTTCTGCTATATTTCAAATGCTCAAAGGAAACAACCATGATAAAAGTTATTGCTAAAGAAGGTGAACCTTTTGAAAGAGTCTTAAAAAGGTTTAAAAGAAAAATAGAACAAGCTGTTATTTTAAAAGAAGTAAGAAAAAGAGAGTTTTTTCTAAAACCATCTATTAAAAAAAAACTTAAGAAAAGAACATCTTTCACAAGAACAAAAAAAAGAGAAAAAAGGTTAAATGTAAAATTTTTTCTATAGGACATATTCTATGAACAGCTTTAGTTTGTCGCTCAATGAAAAAATAGGTACAGATACAGAATTGTTATTATCTAATTTAGATAAACAGCTAGATAAGATTAGTGTAGGAAAAATAGATATAAATGTATTTAACAATACAGATATATTTATAGATAATAAGATAAGTAAATTGAGAGATATAGCATTCTTGAGCAATAACAATAACGCATCTTTATTAATAAAACCTTATATCTCAGATAATGTTACTATTATAAAAGAGACTATTCAGAAGAAGTTTCCAGCCTTGTCAATGTCTAATGAAAAGAATGTATGTAAAATATACTTTCCACAAATTTCAAAAGAACATCGGCAAAAAACGATTAAAACGGTTAAGAAGGTTGGAGAAAACTTTAAAGTACAGGTACGAAATCTTCGTAGAAATTATCACACATTGTTAAAAAAATATATTAAGAATGAAAGTGTTTCTTCCAACTTCAAACTAAATACGTCTAGCTTCATAGATAAACACATTACTTCCACTACCCTAAAAATAGATAATATATTAAAAAATAAAGAAAACAGTATCATTAACATATAATTAAAATTTAATAATAGAGAATAAATATGCCTAAAAAAAATAAAAATGCGGACCTTCAAAAGAAATATTGTTTAAAGAATAAATCGCTTAAATCTTTATATAAGAACATTCTCAAAAAAACTTTAATTGAGCTGGAAGAAAAAAAAACCTCTTCTTTGGTTAACGCAATTAAAATTATAACACGCGTCTCTAATAAAAATATTATCCATAAAAAGAAAGCTTCTAAATTAGTATCGAAGTTAACACGTTCAGCTAACAATATTATTGCATCAAATATTAATAGAGTCTAAAAAAAAAGCATTATTTTTACTATTCTTTATTCTGTTCAACAAGAATTCCATTGCATCTATTACGTTTAGTGGATGAAGTGTTCTTCTTAGTAACCATATTTTGTTTAGTGTATTAATATTCATCAAATATTCTTCTTTTCGAGTTCCGGACTTATTAATATCTAAACATGGAAAAATTCTTTTTTCCATTAGTTTCCTTTCTAAGACAATTTCTGAATTTCCAGTTCCCTTGAATTCTTCAAATATAACTTCATCCATTCTACTGCCTGTATCAATCAGTGCAGTACTTATAATGGTTAGAGAACCTCCGTTTTCAATATTTCTTGCAGCACCAAAAAATCTTTTTGGTTTGTGAAGAGCATTAGAATCAACTCCACCAGATAAGACTTTTCCGCTAGATGGTATTGAAACGTTATATGCTCTTCCCAATCGGGTTATTGAATCAAGTAGAATCACAACGTCTTTTTTTAGCTCAACTAAACGCTTAGCTTTTTCTAAAACTATTTCAGCTACTTGTATATGTCTCTGAGGCGGCTCATCAAATGTTGATGCTACAACTAATCCTTTTATGTTTCTTTCCATATCCGTAACTTCTTCGGGCCTCTCATCTATTAAAAGTACTATTAATTTTACATCTTGGTGATTTGTTGTTATTGCATTAGCAATATCTTGCATAAGTATAGTTTTTCCAGCTTTTGGTGGGGATACAATTAACGCCCTTTGTCCTTTTCCAATTGGTGCAATAAGATCTATAATTCTGGTTGAGTATATTTCAGGTATGGTTTCTAAGTTGAATTTTTCATTCGGATGTAATGGGGTTAAGTTCTCAAAAGATAATGGTTTCATATATTTTGAAAAAGGGAACCCATTAATTGTCTCTGGCTTTATTAAAGAATAATATCGTTCCTTCTCGTTAGGTGGACGTATTTGCCCAATCACTGCATCACCTGTTTGCAACATATATATTCTGACTTGCATGGGTGCCACATAAATATCATCTGTTGATGGTTTATAATGGTAACTTGAGGTTCTAAGAAAACCATAGCCTTCAGGAAAAATTTCTAAAACGCCATTTCCTAATGTTGCTCCATGGTTCTTGATATTCCATTTTAAAATGGCAAATATTATATCCTGTTTCCAGAGTAGGTTATCAATATTTATGTTATGTGCAACTGCCCAGTTCTTTATTTCCATCAAACTTCTTTTCTTTAATTCTGATAAGTTCAATATGGATTTGTTTTTATTTATAATCATATTTGTAGTTAATGTATTTTTTTTTTTTTGATAGTTTTTGTATATACTAGTCTTATAACATTTTTTTTTTATATTTTTACTTTGGATCATATATTTCTCACTATAAAGATAGAGCGAATTTAAAATTAAATTAGCATTATCAAAGATGTTTTCTATTAATATTTTATATATTTTGATAACTTAATAAAAAAAAATAACAGTCAGGAAAGTAATGAATAAAAACAAACGAATTTTAGGGTCCATTCTATTAATTACTGGGACGTCTATAGGCGCTGGAATGTTAGGTTTGCCGGTTGTTACAGGGTTAAATGGATTTATACCATCTATGAGTAGTTTTGCTATTTGCTGTATAATAACTCTATGGAGCGCTTTTATAATGTTAGATATTATAAACGTATTTAAAAACAGTAGCAATCTAATTACTATGACAAAACATACGTTAGGTGTAGGTGGTGCAATAATTACCGGACTAACTTTTTTAGGATTATTTTATGCATTATTAGCAGCATATATTACCGCTAGTGGAAATTTATTCGTAGAGATAAATAAACACTGCATAAACAGTCAATCTTTTATACCTATTGCACCTTTCATTATAATTTTTATTTGTTTTCCGTTGTTAATGTGTAAAATTAAGTACATAGATATGTTTAATAAGTGCGCGTTTATTATACTAATGATTGCTTACTTCTTTTTAGTTGGACTACTGTCTTATGATATTAAATCAGAATATTTAATAATGTACAGAGGTGGATTTTTCCTCAACTCTATATCTATGACTATTTTATCTTTTGCATTTCACCCTATTTTACCTACAATCAGCAATTATTTATTCTATAACATCAAAAATTTAATATATATTGTTTTTATGGGAACATTAATACCCCTAGTAATATATATATGTTGGGAAATGGTTTTATTAGGTGTCATACCTATTTCAGGTGACTTGAGTATCTCGGTAGCACACAATAAAGGTGTTAGCTTCAGCTTTCTATTGATGCCAATATTAAATAATTACTTAGTTACTGCATCAATGTGGACTTTTTCATTGTTTGCAATATTTACATCATTTCTCAGTGTGTCTTTAGCATCTGTAGATTTTTTTATGGATGCCTTCAGTTTTGAAAAGAATATATATAATAAAATAAAATCTATATGTTTTACTTATATCCCGCCTATCTACTTTGCATATAATTATCAAAGGGGATTCTACATGATACTAGAATATGCAGGAGTGTTTCTAATTATTCTAATTGGAATTTTGCCAATATTTATGATTTACACATTGAGATATAAAATACGAACTTTATTAAAGTTCAGATTTTTAAATAATGTCTATATATTATCTACAGGATTGGTAATTTACATAATATTAATTATTTTTATTTTTATTAAAAATCTAGGGTTTATTGAGATTATAACATAATTTTTTTACTAATTTCAATTTTTAGTCTAATTTCTAAGCTGTAGAAATCATGTGTAAGATTATATCTTTTTTTATTAAAAAATACTGCAGGTACGCCAGACAGCATTATCATTCTAGCTTCTTTAATACTATTTAATATTTTGCAATATGTTTTCTTATTGAATGTTTCAATTCGTGTTTCCATCAAATCAATATTATTGTTTCGTAAGAAAAACTGTACTGTATCTACGTTATAAGAAGTTTGTTTTTCTAGGAAGTTGTGGAAGATCCAAAAAATATTAGTATTTTTAAAAGATTCGGAGATTAACGATAAGACTTTTGCATTCTTATGTATAGATATAGGAAAATGTTTATATATAATCTTGATTTTCAGTGGATATTTTTTTAACAGTAGACTTAATAATTTAGATACTTTTTTGCAATAGACGCACTCTAAATCACCATATTCAACAATAGTTATTATAGACTGCTTACAACCTTTATGGTTATAATTATTTATATATATATTATTTTTATATTTATTTAAACCATTATAAATTTCTTTTGATATTATTTTGCTTATAATGTTTTTGGGATAATTGTTTTTGACTTTATGGTATACCCAACTCGACATATAAAATGCTGTCTGGCACATACTTTTTTTTTGAAGACAATACGACAGAGTTCCATCTGTGTGATCAGGGCAAATTTCTATGTTAAGTATAGAAAAGAACACATTCTTTTGTTTAGAGCTCAGTTTATCTATATTTTTAATGCGCTGATTAAAAAAATTCGAAAACAAAAATTTGCTCTTTACAGATATATCTGATTGGTACTGTATGTTAATTGAATTCACATAATTTGGGTTAAGCATGTAAGCAAACAAAATAAGTATTATTAAGATATTAAAGTTGAAAATTTTGTACATGTATTTCCTAGTTATTATAAAATTTTAAATTAATATACGAATGAAATAGAGAAGAAGAAAGAATGACATATTTATTATCCATTGAAACGAGTTGTGACGATACATCTATTACACTTATGAACATGAGGACTCAAAGGTATATATCATTTATCACATTTAACCAGATACGTATACATAAAGTATATGAAGGAATAAAACCATTTTGTGCAGTAAGAGAACACATTACTCAAATAACAGAAATTTTTCTTTCTACGTTACAAGAATCTTCTATATCCATATTCGATATCAAGTTAGTTTCTGTAACACAATACCCTGGATTGGTAGGGTCTTTAATAGTAGGCATCAATTTTAGTTTAGGATTAGGTAAAATACTAAACATCCCAGTGATAGGTGTGAATCATTTATATTCACACATAATATCAAATATATATAATTGTAAAATAAAGATTAAAAATTTTATTGGAATTATTATATCTGGTGGACATTCGTCATCTTATCTTTACCATTGTAAAAAATTTTACCATATTGGTTCGACTCAAGATGATTCAATAGGAGAATGTTTTGATAAGGTAGGTAGAATATTAGGCTTAAGATACCCCTCAGGAAAGAAAATAGACGATTTTGCTAGTAAAGGATGTAAAAACAGAATATTTATTCCTTTTCCAGTAGTTTATAATAAACAGTTTTGTTTTTCTTTTTCTGGAATTAAAAGTTTTAGTTTTATTTTTTTCCATTATTTAATTAATAATAAAATTCCGATAGACCAAGATATTATTAAAGATTTTTGTGCATCTTTCCGAGAAGTCTTAATTAATATAATTGTTGAAAAAACGTTTATTATATGTAAAAAGTATGACATAGAAAATTTATTAATAGGCGGTGGTGTATCATGTAACAATCTATTAAAAAAATACTGTTGGATCATACAGATGAGATATAAAATTAATGTATACATTCCAAAATTCTTTTCTTGTATGGATAACTCTATTATGATTGCTTATGCTACGACACATATCTTATATAATAAATATAACGTGTAAATTTACTAAACAATAACCAGGTTTATGCAAAAAAAAAATGTTCTACTCACACTATTTTATATAATATGTATGTTTACTAATTCATATATATTATATGCAATTAGTAATTTTACTTATATAAACGTTAGTGAAACAGTAAAAAAGATAAAGGAAAATGTTACATTAAATAAACGATTTAATGAATACATTAGTAGTAAGAGACATATATTGTTAAACTCCAGGCGTACTTCTACTTATACATATTACTTGAAAACCTTCTCTTATCGAAATCACAAGGTATTGCAAAATTTTTATACCAGTAAAATAAATGAGTGTAAGAAGCATGTATTTATAAATATAAAAAATGATCTCAAATCTTATAAAGTGCATTTTAAAAATGATATGTTGAAGAAAGTATATATTATAATAAAAAAATTCCAAATATTGTCTAAAAATATATTAATATTTATACTTTCAAACAACTATTTTGTCAGTATTAAAAGTTCAAGCAATAATACATTATGTCTAATTAAGAAAATTAATTACACTTTCAAATTTCATATAAAAATTTATACTATGTAATTATTTAAGAAGTAAAAAAAATAAACGTATAAGGTAAAAAAAATGTTCTATAATATATACAGTTTGATTTTTAATCAAGCTATTCATATATTACACGAAAATAGTTTAATAACAAAGATCGATTCAAGTTATACAAATAAAACCCCTTTAATAATTAAAGTAGGGTTCGACCCAACATCTGATACTCTACATCTTGGGCATACTATTTTATTTAATAAGTTATCTGTATTGCAAAAATTAGGTCATTTAATCGTATTTATAATTGGTGATTTTACTGCAGGCATAGGTGATCCTAGTGGAAAAAACAAGACTAGACCTCAATTAAGCCGTAAAGACATAAAGTTAAATTCTTTAAATTTCTATCACCAATCATATAGCTTCTTAAACCCTAAACAAACAATTGTAAAATATAATTCTGAATGGTTTAATAGGATAAATGTAAAAGAATTAATTTTAATGTGTTCTGCGTTTTCTACGTTTTATATCTTAAATAGAAAAGATTTTCATATAAGATTTTGTAAAAATCAGAGTGTTTTCATGCATGAAATATTATATCCGGTACTGCAGGGTTTAGATTCTTTATTTATAAAATCGGATATTGAAATAGGTGGATCAGATCAGTTATTCAACCTAATAACGGGTAGACATATTATGAAAAAACATGGCCTAAAATCGCAAAGCATTATGACTTTACCGCTTATAGAGGGTATAAACGGACTTTACAAGTACGGGAAAATATTAGGCGAAAAAATGTCTAAATCGTTAAACAACTACATTCCATTAACGTCTATTGTAATTAAGGACTTTTCCACAATAATGGGAATGTGCGATGAGATAATGTTAAAATTTTACATGTGTATATATAATTATCCTAACAATAAATTGTTACGTATGAAGAATATATACATATATTCTCAATTTTTGAAGTATAATTTAGTGTACACATTATTTTCGGTCTTAGGAAATATAAAGAAGGCCCAAAGCTCGTTTGCTGATTTTCACCACTTTTTTATAAAAAAACTAAAAAAAATCAACAATACGCCTAAATATTACATTAAATATTCTGTTGATATAAACTTTATACGTTTTTTGGCGGAATATAATTATTTAACTTCAGTAAATTTAGGTAAAAAATTGCTAAAGTCTTCTATATTGCTAATAAACAATAAATCATACTCCTTAAAAAATATAAAAAATAAACATAATATTGTTATTACAGTAACTAAAAAAATATCTTTATGGACATATATTTATTAATAATTTTTCTTTCTTAGATGCAATTGTGACAATAAACTTTCATATTTATTAATATCTCTTTTCTTTAAATATTTAATTAAACGCTTTCTTTTAGAAGCCATGTTTAATAGTCCATGTTTAGAATGAACATCTTTCCGATATATTTTAAGATGGTTAGTTAAATATTTAATTCGATACGTTAATAGAACTATTTGAACTTCAGTTGATCCTGTATTCAATATGGAGTTACCATATTTTTTTATTAATTCATTTTTTTTTAGATTTGACAAAAACAATTTATACTACTCCGAGTTAGTGTTATTATTTATTATACATAGAAAATATTTTTGACTGAATATGTCTATTAAGTATTCTTTTAGAATATAAAGAAACTTGACATAATTTATCTAGATTGATATTGGTAGTATATCCTAGATTATACAACATAGAAACTAGATCTTCTGTAGATATATTTCCAGATGCCCCATAAGCGTAAGGGCAACCGCCTAATCCTCCAAAAGCAGAATCAAACGTTCTTATTCCCAGCTTTAACGCTATACATATATTTGCCATTGCCATGCCTCTAGTGCCATGTGCATGGAATGCTAGCTTTCTGGCGGGAATGAATTTTAAGAGCTTTTTGAATAAGGAAGAAACTTCTTGATGTGTTCCAGCGCCTATAGTATCGCTAATGCTAATTTCACAAGCTCCTAAAGATACCAATTTTTTGCTTATATTTACAACTGAATCCGTGTCAATATATCCTTCGTACGGGCATCCGAAAACACACGATAAATATGCTCGAAAAGGTCGATTATCTCTTTTAGCATGTTTTGCAATTATACTAAAATCTTCTAACGTCTTATTGATTGTTTTATTTATATTTCTTATATTGTGAGTATTAGATGCGGATACAACAACAGAAAATTGATCGAATTCGTATTTTCTAAGGTTTATATATCCTTCATAATTGAATATTAATGCGCTGTAGTTAGTTCCGTATTTTTTTTTATAAAGAGCTAATATATCTTTATGATCGTACAAAGTAGGTATTAGATCGGGATTTGCAAAAGCTGTAAGTTCTATATCTTTTATGCCCGTTTCAGAAAGCCTGTCAATTAATCCTAACTTATTACTTGTTTTTAATATTTGGGGTTCATTCTGCAAACCATCTCTTAATCCCACCTCGAATATTTTAATTGATGGTGTTTTATTATGATCCATATTCTACTACTCTTCTAATATGTTAAAAGACAATATTTGTTTTTGAATATTGCTAGATAGCTGGTATACTTTAAGCAATTTTACTTTTGTATATAAAATCTTATCAACACTATTATGACTATTCTCTAAAATATTCAAGATATCGATAGTGCTTTTTATTGTCTTTACTGCTAACTTTAAACATACTAACCGGCTTATAATTGATATTTTTAAAGTTTTATTTAAATTGTTTAAAATCTTAGCAGATTTTAAATTAATTAATTTAGCTTGATCAATCTCTAGTTTTATATCAAGCAACTTATTTTTTATAGTATACAGTAAAGTTTTGTTTGTATTCAAAAAAGAGGCTTTATTGTAATATTTTATCATACTATTATAATGCCCGATTGTTAGTCCTAAAGCTTGCGAAGAAACACCAATATTATGAAACTTTAGTAGTTTTATAAAAAAAAACCGACTTTGAGTATTGAGTTTAACCGTAAACTTTTTATGTATATAACAATTGGATAGTATTAAATGTTGCGTTTTGTAAGAAATACCAAAGTAAGGATAGTTAATTAAAAAAATTGTTTTTGAATTTTTAGCGTATAAAAGAAAAAAAGTTATTTTTTTTCTTTTTATCAATATTTTACCGTCAACTATAAAGTGTAACTGATACTCACAGATATTAAAATTATCTACCAAAAACAATACATTTATTTTCTTACTTAACTTGATGACACTTAAAATCCTATTTATATGGAAACTCGTGCCCGTAAGTGATATGGGATAATAATAAAAGACGTTGTATATATGCATTATAGAGCTATGCAATATACTGATTTTAGATATTTCTTCTAATGCTAAAATATATACAACAATACTTTTGTTTATTGTATATTTTTGGAATATTATGTTTAAAAACCCAATATTATTTAGTCTATTAATATAATTGTGAAAGCTACTCGAAGGTTTTACGGTAAGTATATTTTTTTGGAATATATTTCTACACGCTAGTTTGAATAAGTTTTGAGTATCAATTAAAAATGACATACTTATCTCCATAAAGACTATTTATACGTATAAACACCGCGGCCACTCTTTTGCCCTGTCCATCCAGCATCTACGTACTGCTTTAATAAGGGACAAGCTCTATATTTATCTTCTCCGATATCTTTATGAAGAACCTGCATTATATATAAACAAGTATCTAACCCAATAAAGTCTGCTAAGGTTAAAGGACCCATTGGAAAACCACATCCAAGTTTCATAGATAAGTCTATGTTTTCTGCTGATCCAATATTCTCCATCAATGCATAGAAAGCTTCATTGATCATGGGCATTAAAATACGGTTAGTGATAAAACCTGGTTGGTCCAAACTCTGGATTGGCGTTTTTCCAAGATTTTTAGCAAAATCTTGGAAAATATCTATGGTATCTTTGCTCGTCTGCAAACCAGGAATTATTTCAACGAGTTTCATATAAGGCACAGGATTCATAAAATGCAAACCTATAAATTTTTCAGGATTTTTAAAGTAACTCGCCATTCTTGTGATAGAAATAGATGACGTATTACTAGCATAGAATATATCTTTATCTTCAAATGTTTTGTTCACTAATTGGATTAATTTTATTTTAACAGCTTCATTTTCAGTCGCAGCTTCTATTACTTTACTAATGTTGTATAGTTTGTTTATGTCATTTAAATTACTAATCCAAGATATTCTATCGGTAATAATGCTATCATAATCAGTCTTAGATAATAAATTCTTCTTATACATCTTTTCGACTTTTTTATATATGGACGATTTCGATCTATTAATGGCATCCAAACTTGTATCTAATATACAAACAGAAGAATTAGAACATGCAATAGTTTGCGCAATACCTGAACCCATAGTGCCTGCGCCAATAATTAAAATGTGTTTATTTTGTAAATTCATAAGCTTTCTCAGAAAAAAATAAAAATTATAAAATATATTTTTACTCTATCATTATTAACTATTTTAATCAAAAATATGCATATTTTTAAAATGCATTGTATAGTTTAAACACTGTAATACTTTGAGTGTAATCTGGCTGGTGTATAGATAATATAAAACTAGATAATATAAAACATGTTATTAATCCGGATATGAAAACGTAGATAAAGTTATATTTGCTATCTAAATGTTCATTATGTTTCGTGTTGAATATATCAGTGTTTACTTCATATAGAAAAAAACAGACAATAATAATAAAAGTTAAAAGGTAATGGAATATTAAAATAAAGTTTATCATCTATACTCTCGTATATGTGTTTGATAATTTATTATATAAAGATTTGTTAATGAAAATTTTAATTTTAATGATAATTAGTGTTTCCAAAAAAATTTGGATTTTTTTCTCGTATATATTTATTTCGTGATTAAACTCTAATAAATGTAGAATACCGTGGAACATTAATACTGCTAGTTCCTGATACATATTTATCCCTAGTAAAGAGGACTGATAAATAATTTTATTTTTTGATAGTATTACTTCTCCGACTATTTGGTTATATTTATGCATGTTATAGGTCTTTGTAAGCGGAAAAGAAAGATGGTCAGAGGATTTACTTTGACAGCGGTAATATTCGTTTATTTTTTTCATTTTCATATTGTTTACAATACTTATGGATAAGTAACGTTTTTCTATATTGATAAATTGGAAAATAAATTTTATAAATAAACAGAAAATTTTTGTTTTAGAAAAATTTGAATTATTTACTACTATAGGGTATTTTTTTGCCACTATTTTATTCCATTTTTTGCCGAAAGTGAGATTTGAACTCACATGAATTAAAATTCGCTGAATTTTGAGTCCAGTGCGTATACCATTCCGCCATTTCGGCTGCAAATATACTATATTAGATTAATTTTTTATTATCAATGTATTCTTTATTCTTTTTTATGAACTTGTCTAAATTACCAGAAAAAATTTTACCTAAATTATATTCGGTAATACCAGATCTATGATCTGTGCATCTATCTTGAGGAAAGTTATATGTTCTAATTTTTTCAGATCTATTTCCAGACCTTATTGCCATTTTCCTTTTTTGAGAAAGTTCAACATTATCCAAAGACGTATAATATTGTTTTAGTTTTAATTGAAGTATCTTCAATGCTGCTAACTTATTCCGCACTTGGCTTTTTTCATTCTGACATTGTGTGATTATTTTTGTGGGAATATGCATTATTCTGACTGCGGAATCTGTTGTGTTAACTGACTGACCACCTGGCCCTGAAGATCGAAACACATCGATTCGCAAATCTTGGTTTTTAATGACTGGATCCAATTTTTTACGATCTTTTACAACAAACACGCTACATGCAGACGTATGTATTCTTCCTTGCGACTCAGTGGCTGGTATTCTTTGTACTCTATGTATTCCACTTTCATACTTTAAATAGGAGTATACGTTTAGTCCTTGTATTTTTAGTATTGATTCTTTTATGCCTTTTTTAGTATTGCTCGTGTAAGTAATTATTTTTACAAACCACTTCATCTTTTCAGATAACTTTAAGTACATATGAAATACTTCTGATGCAAACAGTGAAGATTCTAATCCTCCGGTTCCTGTTCTAATTTCTAATAACACATTGTGATACTGTGGATCTATGTTGTTTGTCATTGTCAATTTTAGTGATAGTGACGTTACAGCATATTTAAAATGAGATTGCATATTTTTTGATATATTACAGTAATTCAACAATGTTTTGTACAACTGAATTTTTTTTAGCTTTTTTGTTGTTTTATCTTTTGTATATATATTTTTAGCTATAGCGCTTTCAAATTTTTTATTTATCTTTTTTTCATTAATAATACTTAACAGATTACTTATTTTTACATGTCTAAAGTCCATCTTAGAAAAAAATAAAAAAGAATTTTCTTTCATAGATACGTTCTAAAGATTTTTTTTAGCGTATTTATTTCTAAATTTTTCGATTCTTTTTGAAACATCCAATATTGTTTTCTTTCCAGTGAAAAATGGGTGGCATTTAGAGCAAAGGTCAATACTATATTTCTTCGTTGATTTTGTTTTATACACTGCACCACAAGTGCATTTTATCTCCACGCTTTTGTAAGCTATGTTATACTCTTTTTTCATATTTTAAAAATCTCATTATTTTTATATTGGTTTATATTATATAATAACTATAATATAAACTAAAATTATTTTTTTTTCAATAAATTAGAGGAGAAAAACGTGGCACTGACTACTTGTAAAATTAAAAGAAAATTTTATAGTTTTTTTTTAAATAAAAATTTTAAAAAAAAATGCAGTTCTTCAATTATTGGAAGTGATAAAGATGGATTGCTTTTTATAAATTCTGGAATGGTTCAATTCAAAAATATCT
>Ga0115001_10002835_pt1 | contig 13189 bp, 14 predicted proteins | sample ArcticOcean_MG_C_12_FD_89869 | JGI IMG/M metagenome (GOLD analysis project Ga0115001, IMG submission 89869) | Marine microbial communities from western Arctic Ocean - ArcticOcean_MG_CB8_130 | ecosystem: Environmental > Aquatic > Marine > Oceanic | place: Arctic Ocean: Canada Basin | collected... | reverse complement strand
CTTTTCTAAATTCAAATAATGAAAGGTTAATTGCAGTTTCAGGCTTGTAAACTTCTCCAAGTACGTTTTCTCTAAATCTTCTATAAATCTCTCCTCCAAATATAAGATGCTTAGATGAAAACGAAGTCTGTGTTGAAATATTCAATAGATATCCATTAACTTTGATTTTATTTTCAACCAAAGAAGCAATAAAATTTACTTCTGTCTTATTGCCAACACGTAATCCAAGGGGATATTGTAAAAATAAAAGGTCAAATCTCTCATCATCTAAATTATCTATAAAATTTGAATGAGACTCTTTTTGTCTATCATAATTCAGCTCTTTTATCTCACAATCTAAGCCATCAAAATGCTCTTTTATAAAAAAATTATCCCAATGAGTTAGATTTAATACCAAAAGTTTTGGCTTGATTAATTTATTTTCAGAAATAATTTCTTTAATACGAAGTGAAACAATCTTTTTCATTCATAAAGATTATCATAAAAAATACACCATTGTCTTGCCCATTTCATATTGGGTACAGTGCCTAAATCACTATCTCTCCATGGCTTTTTATTTTTTAAATTTAAATCCAGCTATTTTGGCAGTCTGCCTATTTATTGGTTTTCTCTCATTATCTTTATAAACCTTATTTGGTTTAACTGCTGAATTAAGATTAGTCTTATTTTTTAAGTCCTTCTCATAAATTAAAAAAGCAGCATAAGCTTTAATATTATCAAATTTTAAATCTAAAGCTCTGCAATATTTTCTAAAAGCCCTACTTCTTTTTCTATTTAAATTAAACATACTACTATCCTTCAAGACTAATTATTTTTTTTTCAACAATTTTATCATTTTCATTTTGTTTTCTTTGAATTGGATATTCTTTCTTGCGTTTGCTCCTGATGGATGTGGAAACCCTTCAAGAAAACATGTTAATTTAAGGTTATATTTATTATTTAAATATTTAATTGTAGATGAAACTGTATTTCCTAAAGGAACAATAATTGATTTCTTTAAAGTTTTTAATTCTTTTAAAAAATTTTTTTCAATAAAATCTAAAAGTATTTTTTTCTTTAAAAGGTTTGTTCCTGAATAATTTTTTCCTTTATCAAATACTGGATATTTTACTAGTGAGGTAGTATGTAAATACCTGCTGTTTGTATTAAATAAACTTTCACAAGATTTAATCTTTAAAATATTGTTAATTTTTAATTCATCTAAATACTTAACTAGGCTTGTTCTCATGCTTCCTTTAAAACTTGATAAGTCTTTTACTTCTTTAAGAGATTTTCCTTGATTGATAACTTCGTAACTCTGTAACATTTGTTGTAATCCTGGTGTTATTCCTGCAATTACTATTTTTGCTTTTGGATTCATATAATCAAAAGGGGCATAATATATTTCTATATTTTTCTCTTTATCAAATAAGAACTTATTAATTTTTATACTTTTTTTATTAATGTTTTTAATTAGTTTTATTTCTTGAATTAAATGTTTCAATTTTTATTTAATTGAGAACACTATGACCACGATTAATTAAACACTTTCTGTATATGTCTTCGTATTGTGTTTGGGCAGTTGGTGACATAAACCAAAAACTAAAGTTACTAACTAAGTTGGTGTTCTCTTTTGCAATTTGTTTGCAGTGTTGAATGTCGTTGCTAATCTCTTTTGCTTTATCCTCATTGAATGTTCCTGATTTACCAGCTGTATCAATAAGCGGTTTATAACTTGCACAAGAGGTAAGAAGAAAACTACCTAATAACGTTAAAAGTAGAAGTCTAGTTAGATTTTTCATATTTAATTATTATCATAAAACACACACCACTGCTTTGTCCACTTCATATTAGGAACAATGCCTAAATCACTATCTCTCCAAGGGTGTTTATTATTTAAACTAAAGATACGTATAGTTGGGTTTTCATCTATCCCTCCTCCTAAATAATATTCTTTGTTTTGAGCAAAGTAGATGTTGGATTCATCAATAGTCTCACATTTCTTAGCTAAAGCTATAAAATTCCATACAATGGCTTTCTTTGTAAACAAGCCCGTTCTCCTATTAAGTTCCCATACAGCATCATTCATACCCGTTGGTTCAACATAGATGGTGTTTCCATTATCTAATTTGTAGGTAAATTTAATTTTAAAATCTTTATGTGGGAATTGTGGTGTTGTTTCATTTGCAACAACAATGGTGCTTATTAGTAACAAAGAGAAAACATAAGAAATAAATTTCATTTATGTCTTCTTATTGTATTTGTTAGACACAATTATGATAGGGTCAATTGTGTTAATTGTTGTTGATTTAAAACCCTTTTTGAGGAAACAAGTGAGGCTCTACTTTAGACACAACTATCCATATACCTCAAATTAAACTTACTTAACAATATGTAACTGATATTTTAAATGGGAGTAAATAGTAAACAACAATACTATTTTAACATTATTTAGTTGATTTTTAAAAGATGTCCTCTTTGAAGGTCTTACCTTAATTATATAGATAGAGTAATACCATGTAAAGTGAACATTGGTAGAACTTGTTACGAACATGACGAGTCATAATGACTCATAACAAATCTCTTTCCTAAATGTTTTCCATCTAGGTTCACATATCTTTTAAGCATGCTTGTTGTTTTCCATCCTCCTTGTGCTGACAATTCAAGAACACTCCATCCTTGTTTAGCTAATTTAGTTGCACCAGTGTGTCTTAGGTCATGAAAATGAAAGTCTCTTATCTCTGCCTTGCTAAGACACCTTCTAAAAGCTTTTTCAAACCCACCCACGCTTCCAATATTAAATAGCTTTCCATTAAATGTTTTAGGAAGATTCTGTATTTCTTTTATTGCTTTAGGTGATAAGCCAATAGTTCTTGGGGTGTTGTTCTTTGTTACCTTAATTATAGCTGTTTTATCGGTATGATTGATATCCTCTAGTTTTAAATTTAATAGCTCAGCTCGCCTGCATAGTGTTTCAATAGCTAATATTATTATACCTTTCATATAATATAAGCTTGATGACTTAGCTTGATGAAGTAATTTATTTAACTCAAGGTCAGACAACACTCTATCTCGCCCTGCAGGTTCTTTTGGTTTAGCAATTAATGAAACAGGGTTTGATTTAATGGGTAGTGCATATTCTTGTTTTCCAATGTTATAGGCTCTTGAGATGAGTCCTAAGTATTTCTTTACTGTTGATGCTGATTTACCTTCATTTAGTTTGTTGTCCCTAAAGTCAGCGATGTCTTTACTATTTAATTTCAATAATGAACATTTACTAATCTTTTCTCTACATAGTAAATTGACCTCATAATAAAACTGCTTTGGCCTTCTGCTTTTAGATTTATTTTTTTCATAATACATCTTCAATAAATCCTTAAGTTTGATGCCTGATAATGAAGTAGTGTCTTCAAATATGTTGTTATCTAATTGAGACTTTGTGGAGTAAGCCCACCTCTCTGCTTGGTGTTTCTTGATAAATGTCTTAGCTATCCTAGTTCCTTTGTAATGTATTAAACATTGCCATTTATTGTTTCTTTTTCTCAGGTACATATTTCCTCCATTTAAGGCTATCGACGACAGGGCGACGACAGCGATTATTTTCTTTGGAAATTTCTCTTGAGATATGTAGAGATTCTATCGAAAAATGGCGGAGAGAAAGGGATTCGAACCCTTGATACGATTGCTCGTATACACGCTTTCCAAGCGTGCGCCTTCAACCACTCGGCCACCTCTCCAGTCTTATAATTGTTTAAAAATTCCTTTATCACTTAAATAAAGTTTATAAAAATTTCGATACCAACTAATTGTTTTTTTTAAACCATCATCAAAGTTAACATTAGGTTTCCAGCCTTTTGATGTGATCAATTTATTGTTTGCTTGCATATTCCAGATTTCATTTGACCTGTATTTAAGTGCTCCAATTTTTAACTTTGAAGATGAGTTGGAATATTTATGTATTTTTTTAACTAAGTCCTTAATTGCTACTGGAGTATTGCTTCCAATATTAATAGGGTCCAGGCTGTGTTTTATTTTTTTATCTAAAAATAGTATTGCATCAATTATATTGTCTATATAATTAAACTCTCTGGTCTGCTTTCCTTCAGTTGTTTTGATTTCTTTATTCTGCAAACATTTAATTATTATTTCGGGGATAATTGCTTTTTCGCTTTGAAATGGCCCAAATGTGTTAAATGGTCTTACACATAATAAATTTAAATTTGTATGTTTTGCTTTAAGTAAAGAAAATAATTCACTTGCATATTTTGAAACGCCGTATGGTGACATTGGGTTTGGTTTTTCTTCGGTATTAAATGGTAAAACTTTCTGAATACCATATATCTCTGACGTCCCCATATGAATTAATTTTTTTATTTTTGGACCGTGATTAAGAAGGTTTACAGTCGATAACAAATTAGAATTAACATTTTCAAAAACATGTTTAAAGCTATCACCTACGTGATTGTATGCCGCCAAATGAAAAACAACATCAAAACTCATTTTATTCAACCCGATTACAGAATCTGTATTTCTAAGATCTGCTTCTATTACATTAATTTTATCCCATATTTTAACTAATCTTGGTGAGTCTATAATGCTATTATACTTTACGGTAACAGAAACTTTCGCTCCAATTTTTACTAGTCTGTATGCGAGATGAGACCCTATGAAACCCGCGCCACCTGTAATTAAAACTTTTTTATTTTTGAGGTGTCTCATTTAAAGTAAAATATTTATCATAATTAACTTTTGCATTTTTAAGTTCTGCGGGTGAATTAATTGTAACTTGTAAATCATTAAATTTGTATATATTAACTTCTTTTTTTTTTATCAGATAATTTATTGCTTGTACAACTCCTTTACCATCACTCAAGTTTATAATTTTTTTGCTAATATTTTTAAAAAAATTTGGGCTTAATACGGCATATCCAATAAAATGATTTAAAATCGGCTTTTCATCAAATTTAGTAGCTCTTCCTTTCGCGTTCCAATTGACAAGACCGAAAGGATTCTGAATTGGCGCAACAACAATTGTTATCATGCATTTTGATTTTTTATGTTTCGATATTAGGTCTTTAAAATTTATTTTTGCCAATGTGTCACCATAACTTATTAGGGTGTCGCTTGTAATATTTTGCTTTGCTAAATAAATTCTTTTAAGAATTCCTGTTTTTATTCCTCCATTATTAAAAATACTTTTGTTTGTTTTTTTAATTAAAAACTTTTTTAAAATATTTGCTTTATATCCTAAACAAAAAATAAATTTATCTATTCCTCTACTTTGATAATATTTAATTTTATGTTCAATTATTGGTTTACCTCCTATTTTAATCATAGGTTTCGGTATGTTAGTTGTAAAGCTACCCATTCTTTTTCCCCTGCCTCCACAAAGTATTATCATCTTAGTATTGGTCATTTTGTCATTATTTCAATTTTTAAAAACAATTGTTTTAAGCTCTTCTATAAAATTCTTTTTTGTTGGCAATATATTTTTTTTTATATCCTCTTTTATTAATTCATAGTTTTTTATTATATGATCAATTGTTTCTTTTAAAGAATCAATTTTTCTTTTTGATATAAAAACTCCTTTTCTATTTCTTGCGACATGCGATATTTCTTCAAATACAATTACTGGACGAAAACGCGCTAAAGCTTCATCAAGGACTTGTGGATGACCTTCTGTGTATGATGGTAAAATAAATATGCCATGATTGTCATAAAATTTTATAATTGCGTCGTTATAATTTTCAAAATTTATAACTGAAATATTTTGAGAATTTAAATCTATATCATTTTCTTTTTCCGATGTAACAGCTGTTAGTTTTATATTTGTATTTTTTATCAATTTTAATAATGAGAAAATACCTTTTTCCACTCGGAGTCTCCCAACATACAATAGTTTATTTTTATCAAAGTTTTCTTGTTTGACTTTAGCAAACCATTTTTCATTTAATTGAGAAGGGTGAACAATATGTCCTGACTTCCCCCTCAAAATATGTTTTCTACAACTTATTAATGACGATGTCTTCGATACTATTAAAAACATAAAATGATATATAGCAGGCCCCACTATACCGAAGATTGACCTGTACTCTTTGTAACCATCACTTCTTAAATAAACAAATTGATTTTTATTGAAAATTTTTAAAATAATACTTGCAACGAAAGTATACGGGGAAATTGAAATTATTAAATATTTGTTCTTTTGCTTAAAAAGACTTTTTATTATTGAGTAAACATAAAAAAAAATATTACTATTTATTTTAATATTTTTTATATCAATTTTTTTTGATCGTCTTTTTTTTGACTTTCTCCCAATTATAGAAATATTTCTTTGCTCATTTAATGCTTCTGGTATTGATTTTAAGTCAATGTTATCACAGTAGTATTTTCCATCTTCAAAAAATATACTTTCGTTTGTGATTATATGAAGATCTTTATTCATATTGAATTTTTGCTTATGTTTCTTTACTTATTTTAAGCACGCCTATAAATGCTTCTTGAGGTATTTCTACTCTTCCAAATTGTTTTGACCTGGCCTTACCTTTTTTTTGTTTCTTAAGTAATTTTTTCTTTCTGTCGCCAGCTCCACCACCGTGAATTTTTGTAAGTACGTCTTTTGAAAATCCTTTAATAGATTCTCTTGCAACTATTTTTCCACCTATAGCTGCTTGAATAGGAATCATAAAGTTGTGCCTTGGAATTAAATCTTTTAATTTTTCGCAGACTTGCCTGCCTGTTTTTTCTGCAAAATCTTTATGTATAATCATTGCCAAGGCATCAACTGGTTCTGTGTTAACTAAAATACCAAGTTTTACCAAGTCGCCCTCCTTGTGTCCTGTAATTTCATAATCAAAGCTTGCATACCCACTAGAAACTGATTTTAATTTATCATTAAAATCAAAAACAACTTCATTTAAAGGAAGATCATACGAAAGAACCGCTCTATTTCCTGAGTAGCTTAAATTAGTTTGAATGCCTCTTTTATCTTGGCAAATTTTTATGATTGATCCTAAATACTCATCGGGAGTAATAACAGTTGCTTTAATCCATGGTTCCTCTATTTTTACAATTTGTGTTGGGTCTGGCATATTTGATGGATTTTGAAGGTCTATCATTTCACCTTTGATCTTATGGACTTTGTAAATTACACCGGGCGTTGTTGTTATTAAACTTACATCAAACTCTCTTTCTAATCTTTCTGTTATAATTTCTAAATGAAGTAAACCAAGAAAACCACACCTAAAACCTAATCCTAAAGCGCTTGAAGACTCCGCCTCATAAGAAAAACTTGCATCGTTAAGTTTAAGTTTTCCAAGACCATCCTTTAATTTTTGATACTCCGAACTATCTACCGGAAATAGACCACAAAATACTACAGGCTTACTAGGTTTAAATCCTGGTAATGCTATGTCTAATGGATTTGAAGCGTCACAAATTGTATCTCCAACTTTTGTTTCGGATAAAGTTTTTATACCTGTTATTATAAATCCTATCTCTCCAGAATTTAATTCATCAACATCTTCTGGCTTAGGGGTAAATACTCCTACTTTTTCTATTACATACTCCTGATCATTTGACATCAGTTTAATTTTCATATTTTTTTTTATTTTTCCATCAATAATTCTAACTAAAATAACCACACCTAAATACGTATCGTACCAACTATCTACAAGTAACGACTTCAATTTTTCATTTTGGTCTCCTTTAGGCGGAGGTAAAATTTTAATAATTGACTCGAGAATATCGTTTATTCCTTCACCGGTTTTTCCCGAACAGCCTATGGCGCTTGACGTATCAATTCCTATCACATCTTCTATTTCCTTTTTTGTTTTTTCTAAATCTGACGCAGGTAAATCTATTTTATTTAAAACTGGTATTACCTCATGATTTATCTCAAGCGCTTGATAAACGTTGGCTAAGGTCTGAGCCTCGACTCCTTGAGTGCTATCGACTATTAACAAAGAACCTTCACAAGCAGAAAGCGATCTACTCACTTCGTATCCAAAATCAACATGGCCCGGAGTGTCAATTATATTTAATATATATTCTTTTCCATTTTTTGCTTTATATTTTAACTTAACGGTTTGAGCCTTAATTGTAATTCCTCTTTCTCTTTCAATATCCATGGAGTCTAGCACTTGAGTTTTCATTTCTCGATCTGTTAACCCACCACACTTATGAATTATTCTATCAGCTATAGTGGATTTTCCATGGTCGATATGTGCTATGATTGAAAAATTACGTATTTTTTCTATATCTGACATTATGATCTAATTGTTGCGCCTGTTTTTTCCTTAACAGTTTCTATAATCTTTTGACTTATTTGATCTAGGTCTTTTTCAGTTAAAGTTTTATCAAAAGCCTGAAGCGTAACATTAATTGCCACTGATTTTTTTCCTTCAGGAATATTTTTACCCTCAAAAACGTCAAATGTTATTACTTTTTTTATAGTTTCTACATCTATTTCTTTTATTAGCAATTCAAGATCACCAATATTATAAAATTTGTCAATTACAAAAGCAAAATCTCTTTCTGTTTTTTGAAAATCAGAAACAATATACTTTTTTTTTAGGATTCTTAATTTCTTATCTGGTTTTGGAATATTTTTTAAGAATATTTCTAATCCAAAAATATTTTTTTCTTTAAATCCTAAATTCGTAATTATCGCTGGATGTAGTTCACCAAAATAAGCAAGGTGAGGTCCTTTTTCTGATTTTAAATTTATAGAGCCTGATCGACCAGGGTGATAACAGTTTTTTGTATTATTACTTACATACAAATAATTTTCGTTTATGCCCAATTCTATCAAAGTTCTTATAACGTCACTTTTGACATCAAATACATCAATATTTCTAGATTTTTCTAACCAACTTTTTCTTCCAACCAAACCTGTTTTTATGGCTCCAACTACAATTTGTTGTTCACCAGGATTTTTTCCAAAAAATGTTGGTCCAATTTCAAAAAAAGAAAGGTCTTCGTAGCCCCTATCCTGATTTTTTTTTATACTTATAGCAAGGTTTGAAAAAATTGACCTTCTTAATACATCTAAATCACTAGATATAGGATTGAAAATTTTAATTCCTTTTTCAATTTTTGAAAACTGTTTATCAACCTTAGAATCTGTAAAAGACCAGGAAACAGTTTCCATATAACCTTTTGATGCTAAAGATCTTTGTGAAAGATGAAAGAGTTTTTGTTTAAAATTTAAAGTTTCCTTTTCTCTTTTTTTCTCAGGTTCAATTAATTCAATCTTATCAAAACCTTTTATTCTAATTAATTCTTCAATTAAATCTATGTCTTGTATAATATCAGGCCTCCAAGAAGGAGCTTCAACTTTAAAAGATTTTTTACCAGGTTTAATTTTACATCCTAAAGATAGTAAAATTTGATTTATTTCTTTATTTGAAATTGTAATTCCAATTATTTTTTTAAATTTTTCTAAGTCTAAATTTATTATTTTATTTTTTTGACTTATAGCTCCTGTGATAGTAAATTTACTTGCTTCACCACCACAAATTTTTATTATTAATGCTGTAGCAATTTCAAGTCCTTCATTAATAGATTTAGGGTCTACCCCTCTTTCAAATCTGTATTTTGCGTCCGTATTAATATTTAATAATCTTGATGTTTTTCTTATTGAATTAGGTAAAAAGTAAGCTGATTCCAATAAAATATTTTTAGTTTCATATTCAGTGGATGTTTTTGTGCCACCAATTATTCCTCCTAATCCAAGTATACTGGACTTATCCGCAATTACACACATGTTGGCTTTTAACTTATACTTTTTATTATCCAGAGCTTCGAAACTTTCACCTTCTTTTGATACCCTTACAATAATTTCTTTATTAATTTTATCTGCATCATATGCATGTAAAGGTCTATTAAGATCAAACATTACATAGTTTGTGATATCTACTAAGGCAGAAACAGGTTTTAGACCAAGACTTAAAATTTTATCTTTTAGCCATGAAGGGCTCTCTTTATTTGTAATATTCTTTATATAACAACTTCCGAAAGAAAGGCATCCTTGATTTTTATCCTTAGAAATTGAAACTTTTAAAGGTTGCTTAAATTTTTGTCTGATGGGAGTTTTTTTTATCTTTAAAAAACTTCCTATTCCTGAAGACGCTAAATCTCTGGCTATGCCCCTAACACCTAGGCAGTCTGCTCTATTTGGGGTTATTGATATATCTATTGTTTTTTCACTTTTGCTTTTAAAAAAACTCTTACCAATTTCTTTTTCTTTATTTTTTAAATCTACAATTCCGTCACTTTCATTAGATAGATTAAGTTCACTTTGAGAACAAAGCATTCCGCTTGATTCTATGCCTCTAATTGTGGCTACTTTTAACTTAAATTTTGATTTAGGTATTGTGGCACCTGGTGGTGCATAAATAGTAATCAATCCTGTTCTTGCATTTGGCGCCCCACAAACAACTTTAATAATTTTTTTATCTCCCAAACTAACATCACAAACTTTCAGCTTATCCGCATTAGGATGTTTTTCCGCTTTTAAAATTTTTGCAATTTTAAATTCACTTAATTCTCTTGCACCTTCTTTAATATTCTCAACTTCTAAACCTATACTAGTTAATTGATCGATAATTTTTGCCTCATTAGCATTTGTTTTTAAATGCTCTTTAAGCCAAGGTATTGTAATTATCATTTACTTAAACCTCTATAATTGGTTGGTACATCCAATGGATCAAAACCAAAATGACTTAACCAGCGGTAGTCACTTTCAAAAAAAGCTCTTAAATCATTAATTCCATATTTTAACATTGCTAGCCGATCAATGCCCATTCCAAAAGCAAATCCTTGATATTTTTCTGGATTAATTTTTACATTTCTTAAAACATTTGGATGTACCATTCCACAACCTAAAATTTCTAACCATTTATTGCCTTCTCCAATTACAATCCTTCCATTTTCTAATCTATAACCAATATCAACTTCTGCCGATGGCTCGGTGAATGGAAAATGACTTGGTCTAAATCTCATTTTTATATTTTTAACTTCAAAAAATTCTTTAATAAAATAGTTCAAACATCCTTTCAAATGGCTCATAGTAATATTTTTATCTATATGTAACCCCTCAAGTTGATGAAACATTGGTGCATGTGTCTGATCACTATCACAACGATAAGTTCTACCAGGTACAATAATTTTTAGAGGAGGTTTCTCATTTAACATTGTTCTAATTTGAACTGGAGAAGTGTGGGTTCTTAATAAAATTTTTTTACTTTCCTCTAAATAAAAAGTATCATGCATGTCTCTTGCTGGATGATCCTCTGGTGTATTTAGTGCTGTAAAATTATTATGTTCTGTTTCTACATCAGGGCCTTCTGCAACTGAAAATCCAATTTCTGAAAATATAGAAGAAATTTCATCAATCACTTGAGATACTGGATGAATTTTTCCTTTATTGAAGGGCCTAACTGGAAGAGTAATATCTACTTTTTCATTTTTTAATTTTTCATTAATATCTTTTGTCTCTAATTCTAAAACTTTTAATTCTATTTGATTAATTAAGTCACTTTTTAATTTATTTAAAAAAGACGCGAATTCTTTTTTTTGCTCTGATGGTAGGGACCCTAATTTTTTAAACTGACTAGTTATTTCTCCATTTTTTCCAAAAAATTCTGTTTTTAAATTTTGTAATTCTTCTTTTGATTTAATTGAATTTATTTTTTCATTAAAACTAAAATTTATTTTTTTTAAATCACTCATTGGGTTTTTTGATTCTTTTACTATTTATAGAATAAATCAAAGACCCTAATTAGTTAAGGGAGGATTGAACTTTTTTTACTATTGATTTAAAGACTTCTGGGTTATTATACGCCAATTCTGCTAATACTTTTCTGTCTAATTTTATTTTTGACTTAATTAAGCCATTGATGAACTTTGCATAAGTTAAACCTTCGACCCTAACCCCTGCATTGATTCTCTGTATCCACAAAGATCTGAATTCTCTTTTTTTAGCTTTTCTATCTCTGTATGCATACTGCATCGCCTTTTCCATGGCTTGACGCGCAATACGGATTGTATTTTTTCTTCTTCCGTATTGACCTTTAACAGCTTTTAAAACTTTTTTATGCTTAGCTTTACTGGTTACTCCACGTTTTGTTCTTGCCATTTAAACCTCTTAATTAATTATTGTATGGCATATACGATTTTACAATTTTAGTGTCTTGCTTTGACATAATCGTAGTGCCTCTAAGTTTTCTTATTTGCGAATTTGTTCGTTTAATCATACCATGTCTTTTACCTGCTTGCGGTCTTTTTACTTTTCCAGAAGCGGTAAATCGAAATCTTTTTTTTGCAGAGCTTTTTGTTTTTAGTTTAGGCATAAATCTTGGGGTTTTATACAGATAATAAATTATCTTTACAAGGCAATATTAGCTCTATTAAACAGGCTGAATTATCATAATCATTTGTCTACCTTCAAATTTAGGGTGTGTCTCAACTTTTCCTAATTCTTTGGTATCCTCGATAATTCTATTCATTAAATCTTTGCCTAGCTGGATGTGCTGCATTTCTCTACCTTTAAATTTAACAGTAAATTTGACTTTATCTTTATTGGTTAAAAATTTTTTAGCATTTTTTACTTTGAAGTTGTAATCGTGAACATCAGTACCGGGTCTCATTTTAATTTCTTTTAGAGCGACTACTTTTTGTTTTTTTTTAGCAATATTTGCTTTTTTTTGTAAATCGTACTTATACTTTCCCATGTCCATAATTTTACAAACAGGTGGATTGGCATTAGGTGAAATCTCAATTAAATCTAAACCCTCTTCTTTTGCTATCGCTATTGCTTTATTAAGTGGTAATGTTCCCAGGTTTCCTCCGTTACTTCCAATCACCTGCACATCTATCGCTCTTATTCTTTCATTAGCCCTTGGGCCTTGTGGCTTGCTTCTTCTTTGAAAGTAATTAGGTTTAAAGCTAGACACTTAATTTAAGGGAAGTTTGTTCGCTGTAAGAATATTTTTAATCAAATCATCTCTATTAAAAGTTTCTTGTTTATCTGAACCTAGCCTTCTTACTGTTACAGTATTTTCAGATTCTTCTTTTTTTCCACAAACTAATATCATTGGAACCTTAGCTAAGGAATGTTCTCTGATTTTGTAATTTATTTTTTGATTTCTTAAATCCACTTCACATTTTATACCTTCTTTAAAGAGATCTTCAAATAACTTTTTTACAT
>Ga0115001_10002833_pt1 | contig 13192 bp, 12 predicted proteins | sample ArcticOcean_MG_C_12_FD_89869 | JGI IMG/M metagenome (GOLD analysis project Ga0115001, IMG submission 89869) | Marine microbial communities from western Arctic Ocean - ArcticOcean_MG_CB8_130 | ecosystem: Environmental > Aquatic > Marine > Oceanic | place: Arctic Ocean: Canada Basin | collected... | reverse complement strand
GGCGAACAGGTGATCTGTGTCTCCAACAGCGTCAAAGACTACGTCCTCAAAAACTATCCCGACGTGCCAGAAGACAAACTGACGGTCATACACCGCGGAGTAGATCCCGCGATGTTCCCCTATGGCTACCAACCACCTGCCGACTGGCTTGCGAAATGGCAGGCCGACTACCCGCACCTCGAAGGCAAATACATCGTTACCCTGCCCGGCCGTATCACCCGCTGGAAAGGACAGCTGGATTTTATCGAAGTCATTGCCGGCATTAAAGAAAAAGAAATACCCGTTCACGGTCTGATTGTCGGCGAACCCCACCCAAAGAAGTTGGAATTTTTGGAGGAAGTTAAAAACGCCATCCGCGCGGCCGGTGTAGAAAACAACGTCACACTTGTCGGCCACAGCAGCGACCTTCGCGAAATCATGGCCACCTCTGACGTCGTTGTCTCCTGCTCCACCGACCCCGAAGCCTTCGGCCGCGTGACTCTCGAAGCTCTTGCTATTGGCAAACCCGTGGCTGCCTATTCTCATGGAGGAGTTGCTGAACAACTTAGTGAACTATTGCCAAGAGGAGAGATACAGGTTGGCAATATAAAAGCCATGACCAAACTCCTCGCAGAATGGCGCCGTGAAGCAATATTACCGGTTAATAATCAATTATTTAACAGGCGAATTATGCTAGATAAAACATTACATATTTATACAAGGGCTTGTAAGTAAATCCACAACAATGTTAAATCAACTTATACCTAGCTACTTACTATTCATATAACATACGCCCGTAAAAAAATTAGTTCCTATGAACGAAACATATAACGATTCAGAAAAAAACATCAATGTTATATGCATTAAATGGGGGTCCGGATATCCAGCTAGCTACGTCAATAAGCTTAAAAGTATGGTAAAAAGAAATACTTCGTACGAAGTTGATTTTTATTGCTTTACAGATGATGCCGATGGTCTTGATCCAGATGTAATTTCAAAGTCCATACCTCAAATCAAAGTAAAACCAAATGGCTGCTTTAGGAGGGAAACTGCGTTCTTCTCACCAAACCTGGGAGGCTTAAAAAATCAGCGGGTATACTATTTCGATCTAGACGTAATTATTAGCGGCAACCTAGATACGCTTTTCTCCCATCCAAAAGATGAACAATTTTACATCATCAACGACTGGGCCAGCAAAGGTGATATGGTCGGTCAAGGGAGTTGCTTCTCTTGGGTAATATCAGATAAATACAACGATATCAGCAGTGACTATGAAGAAAACAAATCAACCATCGACATTAAATACGGCACAGCATCACAAGAATATTTATCAGATAAAATAATTGCTAAGCAGGGCCATCTAAACTTTTGGCCAGAAGAATGGTTTTGCTCATTCAGGTTCCATTGCCTGCCCCATCCATTACTAAGATATTTCTACCCCCCAGAGATACCAAGTAACCCAGACCTCAAAGTTATTGTCTTTCATGGCTACCCCAATCCAGAAGAGGCCCTCGAAGGCCGATGGCCTGACAAGAAAAAGCATCGCTGGAAAATTTGGAAAAAATTGTACAAACACGTCATGCCCACCAAATGGATTGCTGAATACTGGCGATGAAACTTATATGAAAGTTCTCCACATCCACAACTTGATGATTCGCAATTACGGAAACATAAAGTTTCACACAGGTTGCAAACTATCCAATGGGATTATTCGAGGTAATCACCGCTTACTTGAATTCAGTGACAGAGACCTTGTCCGCTACGAATCACCATTTCATATTCGCCCCCTCGGGAAAAAAATTGTCAATCGTAAGCTAGTAGAAACCTGCGATAATTTTCGTCCTGACCTAATCATCATCGGGCATTGCGACCTCATTACCGAAAAAACATTAGAAGAGATAAGGCGTCTTCTCCCTGATACCAAAATAGCTCACTGGTTTTTAGATGCTCTCTGGATCCCGCGTAATATAGTCCGAATAGAGGCACGAATGCGTTGTACCGATTCAATTTTTGTGACTACGGGAGGCCCTCATCTTAAGCAGTTTTGCACCGGAAAAAATGTCGTCTCATATATGCCTAACCCATGTGATCCATCATGGGAATCACACAACAACTCGGAAAAAAAGGAATTCGATCGCGACTTGGTCTTTTGCGGTGTAGGGCTGGAGTCTGACTATCGCTACCAATTACTAGTTAATCTAAAAAGTGATTTGAAAAACAAGCTTCACTTTGAAACCTTTGGCATTCTAGGGGGAAAGCCAGTATGGGGACAAGCTTATGAAGAAGTAATAAGCAAAAGCAAAATGGCACTCAACCTTAACCGAGAAGAAGACTGGCCCCTGTATTCTTCAGATCGACTCGCACAACTTATTGGAAACGGCCTTCTTACATATGTTTGGGACAAAGGGGACATGAGGCGATTATTCAATGACGAGCAAGTTGTCTTCTTTAAAGATCCAGATGAACTTTCTAGGCAAATAAAAATGTTTCATGCAGACGATGAGCAAAGACAACACATCGCCAAAAACGGATACCATCACTACCATGAGCACTTCTCCGCTCAGCGCATAATCCAATACATGATTGAAGCTACGTTCAATCTACCTCATTCCCAAGACTACATTTGGAGTGATGAGATTTATAAGTAAATTCTCCTACAAGCGACATGATTGAACCAAGCATCACCGTTAAAGTATTAACCAAGAGCACCCGTTTAGATATTGATAAGCCGTCAGCTGCTACGCACGGATCATTCCCAGGCAAGATACCAGTTTGGGGGTCATGTCGTTTTGTGTTTGGGAATGAACAAGATTACGATTGGGTTGTTGTCTATGACGACTTCAACGGAGAAATAAGATTAAATTGCCAAAAGAACAACACTCTACTCGTAACAACAGAGCCCTCCTCAATTAAGACTTACGAATCGATTTATACTCGCCAGTTCGGGCACGTTCTCACAGGGCAAGAAGATTGGGCATTAAAACACCACGGGAAAATATACTCACAACCAGCCTTGTTTTGGTTTTATGGGGCAAATCAAAATGAAAGTTTATCCTACGATCAAATAGCAAGCAATTTACCGCTCAATAAGACATCAAATATTTCGACAGTCACATCATCAAAACGCCAAAAACACACACTACACGCTAAAAGATATGACTTCATAAAAAAGCTCCAACAACGACTGCCCGAACTTGAACGTTTCGGCAAAGGTATTCGAGAAGTTGATGATAAAGCCTCAGCTCTAGATCCCTATAAATATCACATTGCGATCGAAAATCACATCTGTGATCACTGGTGGACAGAAAAACTATCTGACTCTTTCCTCGGGTTATGTTTGCCGTTCTATCATGGAGCGCCCAACGCATCCGAATACTTCCCACCCGAGAGCTTCATACCAATCGATATCAATGATTTCGAAGGTAGCTATTTGATTATAACCAATGCGATTAAAAATAATGAATATGAAAAGCGTCTTCCTGCAATAAAGGAAGCCCGTGAACTAGTTCTTAAAAAATACAATTTTTACTCTACTATCTCTCAGATTGTTGAGCAAAAAAACAAAACCACTATTTCCTCAGACCGAAACAAATCAATTCACTTAAAATGCAGACATTTGTTACGTCAAAATTTAACCTTTGCAGTTGTAACTACATTAGAGAAAATACGAAATAGAAGCTTAAACGCTATCCTCTCCAAGTAAGACGCCAAACAAACACCTAACAACATGAACTATGAGGCAAATTAATCGCATGATTTGTCGCCATGTAACGTTGTATCCGCAACAATTAATGGAGGGAATTCAAGCAATCAAAACTAAAGTAACAAGACGATTATCATGAGTAATCACATCATTAGGCAAATCTTATCTCCAGCGAAAATATTCCCCAGTAAAACAACCAAATCAGCAGATTTGAGGTCACTGGTTCATTCTATGAGAGTGATGCCAATTGAGACTAAACTTATTCGAGTTGGACCAAACAAGGATGGCGGCTATCTGGTCCCCGATTGCATATCAGACATAAAGTATTGCTTCTCACCTGGTGTAGCTGGATGTAGCGATTTTGAGCTTAGCCTTGCCAATCGAGATATGGAGATATTTCTGGCAGATCGCTCTGTTGATGCTCCGCCCATCACCCACCCAAACTTCCATTTTCAGAAAAAATTTATTGCCTCAAGAAACTCTACTAGTGAAGGACTAATGTCCATGGATTCGTGGTATTCCGAGATGATTGAGCCACCAACAAACTATTCTCCCGAGGCAATCCTGCAAATGGATATAGAAGGTCAAGAATACGAGGTATTGCACAATATGTCAGGCAGCCTCCTCTCTCGCTTTAGAGTCATCATTATTGAATTTCACCGCCTCTATGAACTAGCAGACCGCTACTCGTATCGCTGGATGTCATCGGCATTCCATAAACTTTTACAAAGTCATGCGGTCGTACATATTCACCCCAATAACAATCGTAAGGCTTTATCTCTACATGGCATTAAGATTCCTGCTAACATGGAATTCACATTACTTCGCCGAGATCATTTAAAAACAGCAGATAAAACACTTACATTTCCTCATCCACTAGATCAGAAGTGTGTCGCATCAAAACCAGATATAATATTGCCAGCTTGCTGGCATGCATAATTTCTCATGCACCCTCGGACTAAGCGAATCGCCCTTGTTGATGCAGGGGAAAAAGCTGAAATTTTAAGAGCTGTTCTTCCCTTTATCGCTGAACACTACGATATAGAGATTACCCAGGATAAAGATGCTGATTACGTCTTACATTCCTGTTTTGGCAACGAAGTGCTGAAATATTCAGGCATACGTATTTTTGTCACTGGTGAGTATGTTACCCCCAACTTCAATATCAGCGACTATGCATTGGCATTCGATCACCTGGACTTCGGCGATCGCTATTGCCGACTGCCGCTCATTAAGCTCTTCCGTGATGCCTACGACACACTCAGTGCCCCCCGACTACCTGGAGAGACAGTCGCCGCACAGAAAACTGGCTTCTGCGCATACGTCATGTCCAATACTAAGAACAGTGCCCCTGAGCGTGAACAGCTCGTCGAAGCGATTAATCAATACAAACCAGTGGCACTGGGCGGCAAATGGCGTAACAACGTAGGCGGTCCGGTCAAAGATAAAATTGCCTTTCAATCAGACTACAAATTCGTCCTCGCCATTGAGAATTACTCCGCACCAGGCTATCTCACTGAAAAGTTTGCGCAGGCCGCCCAGTCAAACGCGATACCCATTTATTGGGGAGATCCAACCATCAGCCAATACATCAATCCCAAAGCCTTTATTAACTGCCATGACTTCGACACTAGAGAAGCTTTGGTCAGCCATATCCGTCAACTTGATTGTGACAATGAAGCTTTTCACGCCATGCTCACGGAGCCATGGTTCAAACAAGGGCAAGAACCTAATGACTGGCAAGATGCGACCTTTACAGATTTTCTAAGTAATATTTTCAATCAGCACCACAAAAATGCTTATCGGCGCAATCGTAGCCGTTGGGGCATCAAGACTGAAAAGCGCAGCTATCAAAAATCACTTAAATTCTTCAAGCTAAGCTAATGCGCTGGCCTCAAGCCAATTACTCTTTTAAGCAGAAATCTCGAAATTGCTGACGCCAAGCTTTTAAAGAAAATCGATACCTTATAAAGTATTTCCAACGGACCCGATGGTTTTCACGCTTCCTAAGTGCACGCTGATGGGAACTAGAACTCATCCCACCCCCAGCAAAAACAGCCAATACTTTCGGAATATAGCGATATGAAGCTTTATTTTTCTCAATCATACGGACAAAAAACTCATAATCACCAGCAATTTCAAACGATTCATCGAAAGAACCAAATCGCCCAAAAATAGCCCGATGAAAAAATGTCGCCTGATGAGGCAGCATGTGCCGAAGCAAATAACCTGCTGGTAGTTGCAATGGAAAAGTACGCACAACTGATTCACCGGCAAATTCAAGCTGCCCCACGATAATATCTCCACTAGGGCACTCTGCCACTACATCCAACACATCCGCATTTGCAAAGCGATCGCCACCATTCATAAAAATCAGATAGTCGCCGGTTGCCAATGCCGCCCCCTTGTTCATTGCGTTGTAGATACCAGCATCCGGCTCAGAGACTAAATGGTGAATCGCACCGCCATACTCGTTTAGTATTTCAAGGGTACAATCGGTGGAGGCACCATCAATAACGATCCACTCGAAGTTCTTATACTTCTGCGAGACAATACTCTCGCATGTGTCAGCAATCAGATTCGACTCATTATAACAAATAGTAACTACAGAAAATTTAGGCATGAGACACGAGGGATTGCTCAAGTGGACGAGCATTAAAACAATTAACTGCTGTACATTTCACTAATATTCGAACAACTCACATTTGCTAAAACATTCTAAAAATTGATTTAGAAACCGTGATTGGGCTAGACAAAAAACGTATCAGTAGCCGTGCAAATATTCGCACACGATTCATTCTAGGCACCTCATTGATCCACTCAAATATCTGAGCCTGCTTATCTTCCCATCCCCTCCTGCCACGCAAACTATCTTCTCGAGCTTGCTTCTGTAATTCCCTCAAATCGAATTGCTCAAAAGCAACTGGCTGCCCTGGAGAGTAGAGCAATCCGTTGTGTCCGTGAATGATATATTCGTTCATAGTCGGCTCATCCACGCCAACGACACAGCGTCCAGCCGCCATAGCCTCAAGAAAAGACATCCCAATCCCCTCTCTTTCTCTAGGTGCAACGTAATATGCAGCCATCTGCATATCATTGATCATCTCCAACTTTTGCTCGTACCAAGTAGAGACGGTTAACGTCCAGCCATTCTTTAAAACTGGCAATTCAGCTGTCATACCAGAATCCATTGCATCATGTAAATGCAATGCTTGGATTTCGATCGAAGAAAACAGCGTCTCTATCAAAGACACTCCAACGGCTTGTCGGCGTCTCCAAAAAAAGATGCGTGCCTCATCTCCCCAATCTGCAAGTTCAATAGGTTTGGGATAATATTGGATGTAATGTGAGGACAACCCAACACGTAACAAGTTCTCATGTAGTTTCCGGCAAAAGCTGACAATCTGAAATTCCCGGTAAGGCAACCATCTATCTATTTTATATACGGACGGACAACCATCATACATAGGGAAAAAAACACCTCGAGAATAATCAATCCGCCGAAGCACACTAGCTGGCAGCATAACCTGCCAACATACTAAAACATCGTAACGCTCACCGAAGTAACCCTCTAAATGAACGTTTTCATTTCCCTTCACGAGGTTAATAGAGAGACATGTAGTCAAATACTTTGAACAAAGTAATTCCCGCATAAATTGCGATGAGCCAGTTATCTCGTGAGAATCAGGCCCAATAAAGAGTAAACGCTTCATTTGCATTTGTTTGTATGACTCTTGTTTAGCTTACGAATCAGTGATTCAAAGCGAGTTCGCTTAGCAAAAAAATGAGGGCGTTTATTCGCCCTACGAGCAAAATAACGAAAACCATTAGAGCTTATGGGCATCTCAGAAAAGAAATGTAGATTACCTGCACTCACCACATGTAAACCAAAACGGCAAGCAATAGCCTGCAGCGCTTTCTCAGTATAGAAGGAGACATGCTGGCCATGATCAAAAGCATAATAATCCCAATCAAGGTCGGGAACTCCCATTGGCTTCAAACGGGTAGTAAAGAAAGCATTCTTACTAATTTGAAAAACCTTTTCTAATTCCACTAACGGATCAACAAAATGCTCAAGGCATTCAAAACACGTCACCGCAGAAATTGTCCCATCAAAATTTCGATAATCAAAATCTTTCGCAAAGAGATTCTCTGTGTATGGGTCATCATGGTAAAAACTGAAACCTGCATCGCGCATCAAGCGAGTAAACACACCATATCCTCCCGCGTAATCTAGATAATTGCCCTGAACATCCAAGTAACGGTCAGTTAAAACAGCTACTTTATGGGACAGCTGTATATTCCTCGAAAGTAAACCAATATCTGCAGCAGTAATAGAGTCACTATAGGCCTCCTCGAGCCAGTGAGGATAGGTCACAGTCATGTAACCACATTTAGGGCAATTGAAATAGCTAGAATCATACTTTCCCATAACCTTATGGTCGAAAACATGACTTAATTCAGAATCACATATTTTACAGTTTTTCATTATTCACTTGGCGTAATTGCATTCATCATCCTACGAACACGAAAACCACGCCGAAGAGACTTTTTCCATCGTAAAAAAGGATTTCGTATACTTTGAAATGTAGCGTTCAATATATGAGTGTAAGTATAATTATCATTATATGCATTAAGCTCAATCTTCTCTGGTACTGGCAACTTTGATAATTGACCTGTATTCATTTTACATAGCTCAGGAGCATATCCACTAAAAGTATGCGTGGCATCAGCGCCAACACCAATGTTCTTAGTCAAATTAATTCCAGGAGTGATCGCATAACCACCGTTGGCAAGGATTTGGTAAACCCACTGGTAATCCCAAGTATTTATCTCTCCTTGATAAGCCCCGCAAAAACACTTCATCCAGTAATAACAAATATTTAGATCTTCCGAAAGCTCGCGCCATTTCTTATCACGAATAAATTGCTCAAAGTCAGCCATTCCTAAGTCGTAGTGCTGCCAGGCTCTTCGCCAAGTCGCCCACCCCCAGATATGAGGTAATTTAGAGAAATAATACTGTTGGAGCTTTTGATTATCTGAACTTTGGAAATTACTCCCTGCAATCATCATCACCTCTTCGACATCACGAAAGTCTTCCAATAGTCGTTGACAATATAAGAAGAATGCAGGCGCGGGTAAACAGTCATCCTCCAAGATAATTCCCTCTTCCTCATGCTCAAAAAACCAGTCAATGGCCCCCGATACGGCCTCTCTGCAGCCTAGGTTTTCGTTTTGAAAGCGAGTTTCAACCTCACATTCCCAATCAACCTTTGTTGCAATTGAACGAACTTGAGTACAAAGATCGGTCTCACCTATACGGTCCGAACGCGCGCCGTCTGCAGCCACGTATAATTTACTTGGGCGTGCAGCAGCTATTGCCTTGAAAACTTTTTCAGTGCAACTTGGACGATTGAAAACCAAAAAGAGTATGGGAGTTTTCAATGTCTCACTAGAATTAATCATTTGCCTAAGTTCTTTTAAAAAAGGCGGTATTCACAGTCTTGGCAATAAGTTGATAACCATAACTACTTAGCAATTCAGACTCAGGCATCGACAACAAAGACATCAATGTTAAATCTCCCCATACTTCGATTAATACAACATCAGGTAAATATTTATTCCAATCGTTCGTAGTGAGAACTTCATATCCGATCCCCTCGACATCAATAGTCAGAAAATCAATTTTCATACCCTCGGGCAAATGCTGATCAAGCACTTCACTCAACGTTTTTTGTTGAACAGATTTCTTATGAAGTAGCTCCCATTTCCCTGACGAAATATGCTCAGCAGCAGTCTTAGTATCAAAAGTATTCAGAGCAGGCTCCTTAAAAATATAAAAGTCTAACGGCTCAGATGAATTATTAATACCTAACTCAAGGTTCACGTCATGAGGTCGATAACGATCAAAAAGAGCCGCAGTGCCTGGATTCGGGTCGATATTGATTCCCCTCCAACCACACTCATAAAGCAAGGCAGTATTGGAAAATCTATAGGGATGATGTGCTCCGACATCAACATAAAATCCACTTTCTTGTCCCTCAAAAAGCCGCTCCAGCACCATGTCTTCACCCTCCTGTGAATAGGAACGATTCGGCTTAAAATTCCTAATATTTTTACGACTCTCACGACGCATTGAGCGACTAGGAGATATCTTAGATAAAATTTTATGTTTGAAATTCATAAAAAAACTGAGCTATGTACGTACTCCTTTATCTCCTTCAGTATTAACTAATTTTTGATACCCTGAAAACTCTTCGATGAGAGATCGATGAAATCCATCCCCCGTAATCTCACCACCCTCAAAATACAAACGCCTCTCAACATCCTTCAACGTGCCCATTCGATGTGCGATGATGAGCGTAGTGCGATCCTTTGCCAGCCTCATTAAGGCCTCCTGGATCAATTGGTCGCTCTGGTTATCCAGAGCGGAGGTGGCTTCGTCTAGGACCAGAATAGGTGCGTCCTTCAAAAATGCCCTCGCAATCGCGATTCGCTGGCGCTGGCCACCGGAGAGTGAATTACCACGCTCACTTAAAATGGTTTCATAGCCATCTGGGAGTGAGTCGATCACATCCAAGGCATTGGCTTGGCGCGCGGCCTCATGCACGGCCTCGTCGCTGGAATCTGGATTTCCAATACGAATATTATCCGCTACCGAAGCATTGAATAGTAGCGGCATTTGGGGCACATAGGCGATTTGCTCACGTAGCTCGTTAATATCGAGTTCGCGCAAATCGATACCATCAAGGAGGATTCGCCCATGCACGGGGTCGTAAAGCCGAAGAACAAGATTCACAAAGGTGGATTTGCCTGCACCACTCTGGCCGACTAGGCCAACGCTCTGCCCGGCATTGATCTGGACATTGATATTCGACAGGACAGGCTTATCGGCGAGATAGGCAAAATCTACATTTTCGAAGGTGATCTGCCCACGCAAGGGCTGAGGCATGGGAGTTGGCTTCGCTGGCGAAGCCACGCTTTCCTCAGCATAGAGGATCGCTTCAAGGCGCTCCAGGGGCGCTTCTAGCATCTTTAATTTATTTTGAATGGTTCCAATCCGTTTGATCGGAGAATAAGCCATAGAGAGGGCGATGCCTAGAGCTAGGAATTCCCCTTGAGTCATGCCACTTTTGACTCCCAGATAAAGTGAGACCGCCATACCAACACCCATGACCACTTCAATACTCGGTGAGACCAGCAGACTGGAGCGCGTGCTTTTCATACTCAGTCGAAAAATAGATTTCAAATATTCGACAAAACGATTCACTTGCCGCTCTTGTAAATTGTAGGCGCGAATTTCGACTGGGGACTGAAAACACTCTAGTACCCAAGAACCAAGGGACTCCCCTAGGGTTACCAGTTGCCTTGAGCGCTTAGCCAAATATATACCCACTCTACGAATAATAAAGACCACAAGGGGCACGCTTATGACCCCAATAATGGCGATAAAGAAGCTTTCACTGGTGAAGGACTTATAAATTAAAAAACCGACTGCCGACATCAGAGTAAGCGGCTGCTTAACGAGGTCGTTGCTTGTATCCACAACCACTGACTTGATTTGATTCGGGTATCCCATGACCCCCTCATTTAACTCGCCGGTTTTATAATTATGGAAGAAGGCCAAGGGCAGAGCCTGCACTTTCTTAAACATGTCGATCTGAATGGCCTGCACCACAGAGATTCCCGAATAGGCCATATAATAACCATTCCCGACAGTACCCACCATTCGCAGAAACATGACCCCTGGTAGGGCTAGGCAACAAAGAATCAGGAAGCCATTTTCAATGTCATCCCCAAACCAGCGCTCCACTAATAGACGCAACCATTCGGGGGACTCCGATGCATTACCAAAAAGAATCGGAAAGATCGTTTCTGCCATTACTGGCACACCTAAGCCGCTGGACAGGGAGAAGAGCACGCCAAACAAAATCCCTACAAGGAACTTAAACCAAACTGGTCTAAGGTATTTGTAGTAAGGAAGCAGTCGTTTAAGAATAGACATCAGTTAAGGTGATAAACTACAGTTACTGGTCGATGACTGTCGAGCAGGTTCCTCTGCTTAAAAAGCTAAAACCGATTATGCATCCACAAGCCATCGCAAGGACTAGAAGCGAGACCTTGCTCTAGGGCTCGATTACAAGTCGACGCAAGGGCTGCGCGACTGCTCATGTCTAAATCCTGGGGGAAAGCGACGGGACTCACGGTCAGTTTCCAACACGTCGGAGCAACAGTAGCTAATGAAAATGCTAACATTGGCGCCCTACTGCGCCGATGAAATAGTCCGGGAAAGGGACTGGTAGCGACCTCAAGCCCGAAATAGCTAGCAAGTGGCCCCTCACGCATTTTTTGATCGGCCAGAATGAACAATATCCCACCGCTTCGGATGAAATCAACGGGCTTGTGAAAGCCGTCACGACGACTAAAAAGTCGCGTGCCGTTTGCTTCACGCTGGCCTTTGAACCATCCATCGAGATAGGTGTTATTTAGCGGGCGATACATGAATCCGAGTTTTATCTGGATACCATGCCGCACGGCAAAGAAGGGCGGCAAATGTGGCAGCGCCTCCCAAGGGCCCATGTGCGAGAGGATGACAATCGCGCCCTTCCCCTCTGATAGAGCAGCCTCTAGATGCTCTAATCCTTCAATTTGTAAACTATCTTCCATTTGTTTCGGAGACATATGGCTGAAGGTGAGGCCACTGAAAAAATTGGCTGAAACGCGTTGAAAGACTTCTTTAATTTGGCTCTCAAGAGGGAGCGATAGATGATGGCGGATTGCAGATGGCGTATTACATTCGACAGAGCTCATACCAGAGGGATCAATTGCCATTCGCGCTCCCTCACCATCGTTGCTTGCCGGTCCATTATTGGGGTTTTGTGCCCGCATCCATGCGTTAACGACCTCTAGGTTTTTACGCACAACAGCGCGACGCTTGGACATGAATTTCCAAGAAAACCAACCAATGCTTCTCCCCAGCTTGTAAACTAAGCCGATAGGCAAACTTTGCAGAAGCGAAAATAAGCTGCGTACCAAAATGTACTGCACCCACTTAGCAGAGCCTTTGTAGCGTTCAGGTTCGGGTATTTTGTGGGTGCCCATGGATCGATTTAATAATGCGCATTCTTTCTAGTTCTTAGTTAGCCGTAGATTCTAATATATCAACAATAACAGTTAGCGTGCTTCCTGCACCTCAAATAATAGTATAGCGCCTGGGTAGAGCGGCTCGATCGTCTACCCTACAAACAGAACAGCGCCAAAGAAACTAGCCCACTGTAGGCGACCACAAGCAAAGCCGCCCCTTTGAGTGCTGCCAGAAAGTCGACGGACGCACTTGCCTTGGCTAGTTTTCTGAGCAGGCAAAACCCGTAGGCGATGGCCAGCCAGCCTAGCAAAATCATCGGAGACCTTCCCTGCCAGACCAGCCAACTGAGCACCCCCCCAGCGAAGACTAAGGAAAGCCCATATTGAACGAGTGCCCAGCGTCGCCCAAGAAGCACGACTAGGGTG
>Ga0115001_10002830_pt1 | contig 13218 bp, 9 predicted proteins | sample ArcticOcean_MG_C_12_FD_89869 | JGI IMG/M metagenome (GOLD analysis project Ga0115001, IMG submission 89869) | Marine microbial communities from western Arctic Ocean - ArcticOcean_MG_CB8_130 | ecosystem: Environmental > Aquatic > Marine > Oceanic | place: Arctic Ocean: Canada Basin | collected... | reverse complement strand
TATCGGATACAAAAAAATATCGGTTTTTGAAAACTAATAAGGCGAGGAAAAACGGGAGAGAGTTTTAGAGTCAGCGTCACTTATCGACGACTGTCGCGAAAGCTCTAGAGCGTCTGCATCTCTTCACGATCGCGTATCTCTCCGTGCAGTGAAAAGTCCGGTTTTCGCGATAACAGATAATACGTACTGCTATTCGAACTTATCTGTAGTGCCATTTTTGTATCGCGGATTATAAAAATATCTGTTACGGCAGTGTACGATTAATAGAAAACAAAAAGTCCGGTTTTCGATAGAGGAGAGAAGAACGAGACATATATCGCGTGGGATCAAAAATGAACGATGAAGATCCATCGAAAGAACGAGCGCAGTGCGCGGACGAAGGAGAAGGAGATTCAACGCTCGGGTCAGCGAAGAATCTCGGGCGTATGTATGGCGCGAAGTTCGAACTTGGGAGAAACAGCGTCCGCAGTTGCGGAGAAAGAGCTATCGCGGACATGGAAGATATTAGAATCGAGAAAGATGGAGAGGAGGGGGAGGAGGAGCGAGTGTTAAGTGCAAAGAACTTCGGGTACATTCATTCAATTGATTCGATGACATCAGTCGATGGACCAGGATTACGCGCGATGGTTTTCTTTCAAGGATGTAGGAAACGGTGCGTGTTTTGCTGTAATCCCGATTCGTTGTGCGAGGATAACGATGAAGCGTTGAAGATGACGACGAAGGACGTGTTCGATGCAATCGAGACGAAGATGTCGTACTATACGAAAAGTGGTGGCGGTATAACGATGTCCGGTGGAGAGTGTATGTTACAATATCAATTCGTCGTCTCTCTCGCGAAAGAGTCGAGAGAAAGAGGTTTGACTGCAATCATCGATACGGCTGCGTATGGTACAGAAGAGATATGGGACTTTGTTTTCCCAAACCTCGACGGTTGTTTAATGTGTTGTAAAAGCTCAAATCCGGTTCGATATGGGCATATTACTGGGAGACCGGAAAATTTCGAGATCATGAAAGCGTTCCTTGCAGCGCTCGATAGACATGGCGTACAAACGTGGTTGAGACTTGTTCTAATGTCTAGCAAAGATGTGCGTTTTGAGCAATACGCTACGGACAGCGACGAAGAACTCCTTGGCGTAGCGGCGCTAGCTAATAAACACAAATGTGTGCTCGGCGTCGAATTATTACCGTTACATCACTATGGAGAATTCAAATACAAAGAGTTAGGAATTGAGTATATCCTTCGGGAGATGGAAGTGCCCTCGTCAGAATGCATTCGTCGCGCAAAAGAAGTGATTGAGAAAGAAGGTGTGAAAGTTCTTTGTTAATTAATAGTTATATTAAGCGTTTGATATAGTTCTCTCTTTTTACACACAAATAAATTTCTTCCGTTTTGTCGTCTTCTCTCTCTTCTAGATAGATAGATAGATAATATATATTATTACGTACGTTTAACGGCCCATTCGTTTTCTTAAGAATGAAGGAATGGCCGAGCGGCCTCCTTCCGGTTGTGGAGGCGGTGGAGGCGCTTGATTGCCCCACCCAGCCGGTTCTTTTTGTTGTTTCGGCGGAGGCGGAGGCATGCTTCTTTGTTGTTGTTGTTGTTGTTGTTTTTGTTGTTGAGGCGGAGGTACGGCAGCTCTTGGAGTTCTTTGTTGTGGCATCGCTTGTCCAGTCGCGCTAGAAGATTGCGAAAACGGTGAAAATCCAGTCGCAATCAAGGTGATTGCAACCTCTCCGTCGGCTAATTGCATAGTCGGATTCACGACTGCTCCAAAAATGATCAACGCCGAGTCATCGACTAAATCATAAATCACCTCTGCGGCTTCGTTCACTTCGTGTAAAGTCAAATCTTTACCGCCCGAAATGTTCCAAACAATACCAGTCGCTCTATCAATACCCAAATCGAGCAAGGGAGACGAGATCGCAGCAGCAGCTGCATCCCGAGCTCTGTTTTTCCCAGTTGCGCGACCGATACCCATCAAAGAAGAACCGGCGTCCGCCATAACCGCGCGAACATCCGCAAAATCGACGTTGATCAAACCCGGAAGAACGATGATATCGCAAATACCTCTAACGCCTTGACGCAAGATGTCATCGGCGAGCAAGAAAGCGTCTTGAAGCGGTAAAGCGCCATCGACAGTGGTTAACAAGCGGTCGTTCGGGATCACGATAAGTGTATCCACGTTTTGACGAAGTCTCTCAACCGCTTCCATTGCTTGGTTATATCTTTGTCTTCCTTCAAACTTGAACGGCATCGTAACAATACCAACGGTCAAGATCCCGGCAGTCTTTGCGACGTTCGCGACGACTGGCGCGGCCCCAGAGCCAGTACCGCCACCCATACCGGCTGTAACAAAGACCATATCTGAACCCTTCAAAGCATCTTCGATTAACTTTCTCGACTCTTCGGCAGCTTTCTGTCCAATCTCTGGGTTAGAACCAGCGCCTAACCCTCTCGTCAAAGTTTGCCCAATTTGAATAGTATTCGGAACCGTCGATGACGCTAAAGCTTGCGCGTCCGTATTCACGACCCAAAACTCGACGCCTTGGATATCCGTGCCGACCATTCGATTCACCGCGTTCGATCCACCGCCGCCGACGCCGATGACCTGTTTACATATATATATATATAATAATAGACACACGTGTTAGTTTTATTACTGTATACACAGTAATCGAGAGAGATTAAGAGAGAGATTAACGACGAGAACATCGATCCGCCCTGAAAATAATCGTGCGTGATTTTTATGGCGGGAAGAACCGTCGCGACGCGATCATAAAAATTGAAAACGAGAACGAAAAGAACGAACCTTAATCGACGCCGCGTTCGATGGAACCAACTGTTGCTTACTACTACTCGCACTCAAAGGCACGCCTACTTCTCCAGAAGCTCGCACGAGAGCTCGCGCGTTCCTCTTCGTTGCCCTTCTTTTTTGTCCATCGTCGTGTTTAGGAAATAAAATAAAACGTGTTTGTGGGTGAGATGTTGAAAAGTCAGTTATCCGTGTTGCATTAATTGATCACTAAAAACGAGACCAAAACAAAACCGTTCACGTCGAAACAAAGCAAACGCGAGAACAAACCTCTTCCGTGCGTTCGTTGCATGAGTTCTCGTGGCCCTAGCGCTCGAGCGGCTGGCTATTGTCGATGATTGCTGTTGCATTTTGAATAAAAAAGCTACTGTAGAGAAACTTATGCCGCTTTTGAGTGCTTTCATAAAAGGGCGATTTTGAAAGGAGTGCCTCTATGTTTAGGGTTTCAGACTTGAAACCCTAAATATACTTTTTATTCGTTTACGAATTATTTAAAAATACATACATATAACGCACACGTTTAAATAATCATGCGCGGCGCAATCGTCGATCAAATCGATGCCGAAGATTTGTTCGAAATAGACGAGATTAACTTAGAAATAACGAGATGTGAACTCGAGTTATTGCTGTCGAAACGATCCTCGTTCCATCTGGCAAACACCACCATCGCGAACAGTAAAAGTAATGGACAAAGACTAAATTCGGCAGCGAAGAAGAAGCCGAAATGGACAGCGTCCAAGGCGCGAGTGTACAGAAAACCGCACGAACGCGCTACGGATGAGAATTATTTGAATCGCGTGAAAGGGTTGTTCCCTGAGCCTTCTCTATCGCAGAAGAAGAAGAAGACGAAAGAAACCGTTGTCGTGGAGGATGAGGAGGATTTCGTGCGAGACGAGGAAGCAGTGCGAGATGGCACAAACGCGCAAGTCAGTAACAGGCACGCGAGGGATAAAATAGAAGAACGAGTATCGAGAGAATATGCAAAGACGTATACTTTCGAACCGAAAATAAATAGAGATAGTACTGATGATGATACTGATGACGTAGGGCGTAGGAGGGAGAGGAGGAAGAGGTTGATGCGATCGAGGATGGAGATTGTTTTAGAGCGCGAGGAAGCGAAGAGAATGGCGGATAAAGCGGCTTTTGAAGCAGAGTGTACGTTTAGACCGCACATATTGGAATATAAGAAAAAGAAGAATGAGACGAATAAGAATGGTACTACTGATGATGGAGAGGAAAATGATGAACGAGCGTCGTTGCCAGTGACTGAGCGATTATACGAGGAAGCGAAGAAACGAGAAGAACGTTTGAAAGAGCTTCGAGAACGCGAGCAAAAAAAAATGGAAGAAGCTCTGAGAGAAACGAGGGCGACGACGAGTAGCGTAGAAAAACAACAACAACAACAACAACAACAACAACCGATTCATGAACGTTTACATGAGATTGCTGAAAAGAGAGAGCTTTACTTGCAAGAAGTGATTAAGAAAGTAGACGAGCAATTTCGAGAAACGCATACATTTAAGCCGAAAAAAATGCGAAGCACGAGCGAGAAACTCGCCGCTCTCGCACAAAGACGATTAAAGGATATCATCGCATTAACAGGAAAAGAAAATGAAGATGCGAAAGTAAAAAACAAAGCAACGCGCGATTTTAAGGAAATTCAACAGCAGCAGAAACCGTTCAAAATTACAGCAAAGTCGGAAAAGATTATGCAAAAAAATATCAAACGCGGTAAAATTGGCGAAGGATTTCTCGAGCGGCAATACGAATTCGCCTCTAAAATACGAGCAAAACGAGAGAATGAAAGTTTAACGAACGAAGAAGTATTACAATCAAAATGTACATTTTCGCCCGATATACACATATCAGAACTAAGACATTGCAGAACACATTTTTATGAGACGCAAGACGAGCGCTCGAAACGCTTGGCGATTACCGAAGCTCAGAATATGAACGAACGCGTGGATATTCAGCGCAAAGAACGAGACGAACAATTCACATTTGCACCTAAAATCAACGAAAGATCAAACATCATCGGAAATAAAACAAACTTGGACGAACTCGCGAGTTCGAAATCGAGAGATTTAGAGCGAGAAGCCGCTAAGCAAATATACGAGCTGGAGAATTTGAAAGAATGTACATTTAGCCCGCACGTGAGCACGTTGTCGAAAGCAAAAGATGCAGATTTTATCATAGCCGTGTCAAAGAAATCTGGATCGTACGGTAAACACGACTCGGAAACTATCACGAGCCGTACGAAGAACGAAAAAGAAATGCGCGAGTTTAATTTAGAACAAGCGAGACGCGAGCAAGATTTCGAGGAACAGAAAACGTGCACGTTTTCTCCTCAAATTATCGAAGAACCGCCGAATTATTTATTAAAAAACGTCCCAGCTGAAGACATCGTCCGTGGATTGTCGAAATATTACGACAACGTCGAAAAGGCGACTAAAATGAATGTCGAGCAAGAAAATCGTAGGCAGAAAGCGTTCTTGGAAAACGTTTCGCATATAGACGTTCGCCATAAAATAACGAAACCGAAAGAGTTCACGTTCGCTCGCAATCAAACCGAAAGATTAAAAGAGAAATCGGAAAAGCTTTTAAACGAGAAACTTAGAAGAGAAATGAAAGAATGCACGTTTCAACCGCAAATCAATGATTATTACTACGTCGTTAAAAGTACAGTTAGTTGATAATAGGTTGAATTTCCAAGGCGCGCGCGTCGACTTCTTTTCGAGGACGCCAAAAATATATATACACCCAAAGAAAAAATGAATAATCATACATAATTGGTATATACTTTGATGGCAGTTGTTGTTATTAATAATTTCTAATGCACGGATCTCTACATTCCATGTGTACGTCATCAATAGCGCGTAAAGTTTCTTCGCTTAAAGTCACGTCGGGCTCAAACGCGTCGATGTCTTCCTTCAATTGAATCATATTAGTTGCGCCAATGATAGTACTTCCAACATATTGTCGCGTCGCGCACCACGCTAGAGACATCATTGCTAGGGACAAATTCGCTTTTTTGGCGATTTCGGCATATTTTGCGCACGCGATGCTTGAAGCTTCGTTGACATATCGGTCTTGAAAAGTCGGGAATTCAGTAAATCTCGCCCCTTTTGGTTTCGATCCGTTCAAGTATTTCCCACTCAAGGCTCCTCCAGCTAATGGAGTCCATGGTAATAACGAGACGTTATAATGACTTGGCGCGCACGTCTCCGCCAGCTCGGTTTCAAACGATCTGTGTAACAAACAAAACGAATTCTGAATCGAAACCGGTCGCGGCACGCCTAATTTATCCGCCACTCTCATGAATTCGCATACTCCATAACTCGTTTCGTTCGACAGCCCATAACTCTTGATCTTCCCTTGATCTAACAACTCCTTCAAAGCTAAGACGGTTTCTTCAAATGCGACTGGAGCGAATTCGCCCGAGCGTTCTTTCGTTCGATCGTACTCGCAACTGCCGAACAAAGGGATATAACGATCGGGCCAATGCAGTTGAAAAAGATCCACGTAATCCATCTTCAATCGTCTTAAACTCGCCTCGCAGGCTAATAAAATAGATTGTCTATTTAACCTAGTAGGTTCTTTCCCTTCCAACGCCGGTTCGACTCTATGCGCTGGGATATCGGACTTCTCTATAAAACCGGCGACTTTCGTCGCCACGACGCATTTCGATCTCCACTCTGGATTCTTCTCGAACCAACGACCGATGATCTGCTCGGTCTTTCCAGGTACCCATAACGAAGACGACGACGGTACTGGATATAACTCCGCCGTGTCTATGAAATTAACCCCTCTCTCCTTAATCGCGTAATCCATCTGTTCAAAAGCCTCTTCTTCAGTGTTCTGTACACCCCACGTCATCGTTCCTAAACACACGTTCGTGACCTCGATGTCGCTATTTCCTAACTTTATCTTCCTCAACGATCGCTTTGTTTTCGTTTCTTGAACCATCGCGGTATTTCTTACGCTTGCTTATTCGTTCTGCCCCGGTCTAGAGAGTTCTCTCTCTCAATCTCTGATTAGTTTCTTTTATAACGTTCGTTCGTTTACGTTTCCAAAAAAATGCTCGCGAAAGCGTTTGTTCTTCGTCTTTTGCTTATCAAAAAACAACGCTCGCGATCGAACGACTCAAACAATACTGATAAGATACGTGTGCGTGTGTGCGTGTGCGTGTGCGTGTGTGTGTATGTGAATAATAACTACCGCGATATTATACTACTGATTATGTACTGATTGAATAAATGGCTGATTGGCCTCTTTTCCTATGCGAAGGTAAAAGGAGAGCGTTCTACGTGTGCTTTGGTTTCTATTGTTTAGGGTTTGTTTAGGGTTTCGATTACAGGTAATTCATTTTGTGCCAATGAAAGAGAACTTTATGGAAACGTCATTCGCGAGAGATTGCGAGAGAGTTAGAATAAAAGAGATCGAGAGATTAAGAGATCGAGAGATTAAGAGGAATTAATCACGGACACGACTTCTGCGAGAGCCAAAGAAGTATGCACAGTTGAGCGAATCTCCGCGCGTGCAGCAGTGGTTTCAGAAAACTGTAGTTAGCGGAGAGGTGCCGTGTGTACTGCTGCTTGGTGCGTGCCGCCACAAACGCAGTAGAGGCATCAGACACGGATTAATTAATTAGTTAGTTAATACGTAGTATACTTAGAGTAATAAGAATAATAATAATAATAATAATAAGATAATAAGATAATAAGAGAGATTAAGAGAGAGATTAAGGGAGAGAATGGAAGAGATCTCGCTCGATAGTCCTCCTCCTGATGCCAAGGGAAGACGAGCGACGAAAGAGAGGAAACCGATTGGAATAAAGAACGCTTCGTTACTATCGAGAGTGTTCTTTACGTGGACGACGCCGTTCCTGAGACAGGCGCACGCGTCGAAGAAGAATAAGAGGAAAGGAGAAGAAAAAGAAGTCGTGCAGTTATCGCACGATGATTTAGTAGAATTGCCCTCTGCGTTGAACTGTAAGACGAACTCGGAGATGTTCGAGTACGAACTCGAAGATTGTCTGAGATCTTTAAAAGAGGAGGGAAATTATGGAAACACGAAGAAGAAGAAGCCGTTTTTGCCGCAGTGTACAAGGGCGATATGGAGATCGTTCGGGACGACTATATTACAAGGCGCGATGTATAAACTGATGAACGATTGTTTACAGTTCTTGCCGCCAGTGATTTTGTCCGGCTATTTGAAGTACGTTTCGCAGAACGAGGATAATTTCTTACGCGGATTATTCAGGACTTCCGAGGTATCGGACGTCGAGTTAGGTGTTTTGTATTGCGTTTTGATGTTAGTCGTGCAAGTTGGGAGGACGTTGTGTGAGCAGCAATATTTTTATCAAATGCAAGCTGCTGGTATTGCAATTAAAGGCGCTTTAGCGACCGCGGTGTATAGAAAGACCGTGAGATTGAACGCGAACGGGAGAGCCGGGTCGACGACTGGGCAAGTTTTGAATCACATGCAATTGGACGCGCAAAGAGTCGGTGATTTGATGATGTTCATTAACGTCATTTGGTCTGGAATGTTTCAAATAATTGGATACGTTGCTCTGTTGTATATGTACATTGGATGGTCCGTGTTTGGTGGTTTGTTCTTACTAATCGCTTTAATTCCGTTGCAAAAATTCTTTTATACTTTGGCATATAAACTTCGTACGGTGCAAACGAAATATACCGATCGAAGAGTGAAACTCGAAAACGAGGGATTATCTGGTGTGAAAATATTAAAGTTGAACGCATGGGAAGACTCTTTAGAGCACGAAGTCGCCGAAGCGAGAAAGGAAGAGATGATTTACGCAAAGAGAACGGCAAACGTGGCGGCGGCGAATACGTCGATTATGATGGCCGGTCCAGTCATCGTCGCCGTAGTCGTGTTCATGTTATACTCAGGGGCAATGGATGGCGATATGCGCCCGGATATAATCTTCCCAGCGTTGACCTTGTTTTCTCTCATTCGTTTTCCAATTCTATTTTATCCGAGATGTTTGGCGTTATCCGCGGACGCAATCGTTTCTTTGGATCGTTTGCAAAAATACTTTTTGCTCTCAGAATCGAAACCAACGACGAGAACTATTGCCCTCGATGGTTCAGTAAATAAAGGAAAGAAAGAAACCAATAAAAGTGATATCATTGCAAAAATATCAGAAGGTGCTTCGTTTAGGTGGAGTACGACAATTAATAATAGTGCCAATAATAATAAAGACGCGTCGCCGAAAGCATTATCGGCTGCTGCGCCTGCGGCGACTACTCCAGCAAATACTAATACTAATACTAATACTAATACTAATACTAATATTGCTACTACTAATAATAATGGAACTGCTGTATCAACAGCAGGAAGTGGATTTATGTTGAAAAAATGCGATTTTGAAATCAAACGCGGTGAGCTTATTTGTGTCGTCGGCGCGGTCGGTGCGGGTAAATCTGCAATCGTCTCCGCGCTTCTCGGCGATATGGTTCCCGAAAACGTTAAAGATGGCGAAGAATTCATTTCAATCAATGGAACGGTCGCGTATTGCGCGCAATCTGCATGGGTCCAATCGAGCTCTGTGAAGGATAACATTTTGTTCGGTAAAGCACACTCTGAACGCAAGTATCACGAGGCTTTGGACGCCGCGTGCATGGGTACGGATCTCGAACTCTTGCCAGATGCCGACCAAACTCAAATCGGCGAAAAGGGAATTACTTTGAGCGGTGGTCAAAAGCAAAGATGTGCAATCGCGCGCGCAGTATATGCCGATGCCGATTTCGTTATAATGGACGACCCTTTATCGGCTTTAGATGCGCACGTCGCGAAGGACGTTTTTAATAAATGCGTGAGGGGTGTGTTTCGCGAAAAAGCTGTTTTACTCGTCACGCATCAATTACATTTTGTTGAACGCGCGGATAAAATTCTAGTCATGAAAGATGGTGAAGTTGTCGAGCGTGGTACTTATAAGCATTTAATAGACAATGGTGAGTATTTCAAACAAATGATGCACTCCTATCGCGGCACGCAAGAGAAGGAAACTAACCAAAAAGTTGAGCAAGAGGCGAAGGAATTCGCGTTGACTGACCAAAACGCAGCCGCGATGAAAAAAGTCACATCGGAACAACGAATTGCTCCAGTAACTACTCAACAAGCTGAACATCGTGAAAAAGGCGCGGTGAAGAAAAATGTTTACTCAACGTATATAAAAGCTTTAGGAGGCTTTTGGGTATTTTTGTTGTTGACGATGTTGACCATCGTCGAAAGAGTGATTTCAGTCTTTACTCCGATGTGGCTCGCATTTTGGACTGAATATAAGTGGGGATTGAATGATACGGAATATATGACCACGTATGCTGCTATTGGTGTCATTTCAGCGCTTTTGTCGTGGTGGCGAACGTTTGCGTGGTTAGTCGCTTCCCTCAAAGCTGCGACGACGCTTCATTTGAAACTTTTTCACGCCGTTCTCAACGCGAGGCAATCGTTCTTTGATACAACTCCACTTGGACGAATCATACAACGATTTTCAAAAGATACGAACGTTTTGGATAATCTTCTAGGACAATCTGTGAGTTCGCTTTCCTCGTTTGGTTTATGGTTAATCGGTACCATGATTGCGATGATTACGATCATACCGATTCTCGGACCGTTTTTGGTTCCAGTCTTTGCGTGTTATTTTTACGTCCAATATTTCTTCCGACCAGGATACCGCGAAGCGAAACGTTTAGATGGCACTTCTGGTTCTCCAATTTTTGAGCACTTTGGTGAAACTATTTCTGGCATCTCAACCATTCGCGCGTTTGGTCATCAAGAGCGATTCATTAACGAAAATGAAAATCGCATCAGTTACAATCAACGCGCTGATTATACTCAGAAATGCGCATGCGATCGATGGTTACCCGTTCGATTGGAGATAATTGGAATTTCTATTTCAATAATCGTCGCTGCACTTGGCGTGTATCAACGAAAGACGACTAGTAGTGGATTAATTGGCGTGACGTTTTCGTACGCGATCGATATCACTGGCGTTTTATCGTGGTTGATTCGCTTATTTTCCGAACTCGAGTCTCAAATGGTTTCCGTCGAACGAATTGAAGAATACGCTCGAATTCCATCAGAAGAGGAAACTGCGAATGATTTCAAAGATGAAAACGATGCAAATAAAACGTTAGCGAAAGTAGAACCGGAACAAAGTTGGCCGCAAAGCGGTGGTATTTTATTCCAAGACGTCGAAATGCGTTATCGCAAAGAGCTTCCGTTGGTTTTGAACGGAGTTTCTTTTGAAATTGAACCAGGAACGTCGGTTGGTATTTGTGGTCGCACTGGAAGTGGAAAAAGTTCGTTGATTGTAGCTTTATGGCGTTTGGTCGAACCATCGCGCGGTAAAATATTAATCGATGGCGTTGATATTTCCACCATGCCTCTGAAAAGTTTGCGTTCGCGCGTGACTTGTATTCCGCAAGACCCAATTTTGTTTTCCGGAACCGTTCGCGATAATCTCGACTCGTTCTTGAAACATAACGACGAAGACATATGGTTCGCCTTAGAGCACGTTCAATTGAAACGTTTCGTCTCTTCGCACGAAGATGGTCTCGGATTGATGACTCCTGTGAAAGAATACGGTTCAAACTTTTCAGCCGGGCAACGACAGATGCTTTGCTTAGCTCGAGCGCTTTTGCGAGAAACTAAAATCGTATGTCTCGACGAAGCGACTGCGAGCGTCGATAACGAAAGTGATTTAATGATGCAAAAAGTAATCTCGCAAGAGTTCAAGGATAAAACGGTCATGACCATTGCACATAGAATCAACACGATCATTGAATCAAACAAAGTCTTATGCATGGCGAACGGTAAAGTGATCTCGTACGACACGCCTGCGAAATTACTCGAAGATGAGACGAGCATATTTTTTCAATTAGTTAAAGAAACCGGTGACGCGTCTGCTAAAAATCTTTCCAAGCGCGCTACCGAACTCTCGAGAAAAGAGTAGTCTGTTCAGGTCAACGAGAGAAGAGATATACGCTACGTGTATTAATAAATACATAGTTCTCTACTATCAAAAATGATAACCATACAAATTTTCTACTACTACGACTACGAAGAAGGTTTATCACCATCTTTATCCATAATCTTCTTCCTCTGCTCCATGAACTTATCTAACGCAATCTCAACGGCCTCTCTTCCACTCAAGATCAACCTGTTCACCATTTCCGGATCTCGTTCGTGTTTCCCGTTCTCGAACTCGTTCCTGGCGCTCTCGCGTATGACGTCTTTCCATATGCGCCCGTTCGTATCTTTCCATACGAATAACACGGACGCTCTAATGACCGCTCTATAGAGCGATAACGATTCATTTCTTGTCGTTAAGAGCGCTCGAGCGACGTGCGCATCGTCCTTCTTTTGCTTCTCGCCAGTCTTCCGGTCCTACGCGCGTATTCACAAAATAAACGTGTTTTCGTTTTGTTAGTTCGTTAGAGATGAAGACATAAAATTCTAATCATTCGATTAATTGAACGATCGATGAGTTAAAGCAAAACAAAAACAGTACCACTACTACTACTACTACTACTACTACTACATACTCACCAACGATTCTTCGATTATCTCTTCACTTAATCCTCTCCCATCTCGATCTTCGTTCAACTCGAAGCGTTTACTGAACGAAACGAATCCGTTCCAACGTCCATGGAATCCCGATTTCATCTCATTCGAAGAATAGGAAGACGAAGACGCGAGAGAACCGGTCAACGACCTCGCGACCTTGGATAGTTCTTTCGAGATATGCCGTGCGTTGCTTCTTCGCATCGTTTCAATGATTCTCTTTCTGTTTATTATACCTATTAGACCGATGAAAGAAACGGTCTTTGTTTTTGCCCTGCCGCTGTTTTCTGGATTTCGCTCTGAAACAAACAAAACTCGCGTTTTATTTAAAATCATTATTTCTTTTAAAAAGCGCTCTCGCCCTGTCTCTCTCTCTGATCGACTCCTGGCCGTTTTAACTCGCGACTGCTCTCTCTCTTCCTTCAACGAACCACGAACGCGAAAGAGGTTAAAAAAGCTGAGATTTTTAATTCATCGTCTCGTCATCGTCGGCGAATCTTCTTCGTCTTCTTCGTCTTCTTTTCCGTGTTTTTGTTGATCAGAGCACGAAAGAGACATGTCGCATGTCAGATTTTAAAGTAAAAAAGTCCTATTTTTAGAGAGCGAAAAAGTAAGTTTTCTTCTTTTCTGTACGTGCCGAAGAGCGCGCGCGCGAGTGTGTGTGTGTGTCGATAATAAATAAAAACAATCCCGCTCTGTCTCAGAGAACGATGCAAGCGCGCGAGACGATCGAGAAACGATTGAGGGAATTAAAGGAAGGCGTTGCGAGGGTTAAACTCTCGAACGATGAAGAACAGAACGAGCGAGCAAAAGT
>Ga0115001_10002826_pt1 | contig 13230 bp, 32 predicted proteins | sample ArcticOcean_MG_C_12_FD_89869 | JGI IMG/M metagenome (GOLD analysis project Ga0115001, IMG submission 89869) | Marine microbial communities from western Arctic Ocean - ArcticOcean_MG_CB8_130 | ecosystem: Environmental > Aquatic > Marine > Oceanic | place: Arctic Ocean: Canada Basin | collected... | reverse complement strand
TCCTCCTGATCTTACTGAACAAGGATGGAACCACATACTTGACGAAATGATATGGGCGTTTGGTCAAAAGAGTACAGACAACTATGATATCAATTTGTATGAGTTTAGTGGTAGTACTGGGTATGAAACAAGAATGACAAACGGATTTACACTGTTTGGTAAATACTATCAAAACTTATGGGATTAAACAAATGAATGATGGACCACTAAGTGCAGCTTTTAATTCTGATCCAACAGGAATTATTAGGCAAACTTTAACTACTTACAGAAGAACTAAACAAGGAATACATCGTGAGAGGGTAGAACGAGTGTATACTAAAGACGGATCAGACTATGTAGATTCAGTTTCTAGTGTTCCGCTGTATCTTACGGATCCTACATGAAAACAGCTACAATTCGTACTGATGTTTGTTATGTTGTTGATTTATACAAAGATGGTATCCTAGTAGAGTCTAGAAGTGTTTATGGACATTCTCTAGCTTACGCTGAGTCATTAGCAGAAAACTGGAAGAATGGTGTAATCAGCAAAGAGCAATAAATGATGTATTGCTATCTGGGCAAAACCATGCTAATATTTATAAGGACAAACAAAACAAAGCGTATTTTATTTGAATACAGCGTTTCGACAGCTGGTTCAAATATCAAATAAACAATACATCAAATAATAACAAACTACATCAATAATTGTTCACAATCTGTAAGGCAACGGAGTTGCTTAGCCGGGTGAAACGTAGTTTCTTATTAGTTGTTCCGGTGGGAAACTCTGTTCAAATTTATATATTGTATGTCATTTTACATAAACTACTAGCTTGCTCGCTGGTAGTTTTTTTTGTTAGTATAATATATAACAAATGAGGATTAAAAATGTTTACTCTTAAACAATACTATGAAAATGAAGATGTTAATAATCATACAGAGAATGCTGTGCAATTAGCTAAGCTTTACGGTGACCCAGAAGATAAATGTGAGATAGTAATGATTGCTTGTGCACACGAAGCTAGAGGCTATCTTGAGAGAAAAGAACAACTTGTTCGTGATGATATTGTTCGTAAACTGTTTCCACAACTTCAGTTTGATGAATCAGCTACTAAATATGTAAAAAGAGAGGTTATGTACAATGGGTTACACAATATTCAATAAAGAAGGTGATATAGTTGCTATGACTTCTCGTATAGATGATGCTATAGCATTTTTACAGCCATCTATTACTCGCTATGATATTATTCCTGATGAAGCTATTAGTTTAGGAGACTTTGAATTTAGACAAAAGTTTCCTGATGGAAAGATATGTCAAATGTCTATACAGTTCGGTAATCAATACACACTATCTATTATCAATGATGGTTACGGTTCAGGACTAGGTTTATATGAGATCGCAGTGTTAAATGATTGTGATGATTTTATTCAAATACCTTGGCTCAATATTGATGGAGATGATGTTCAAGGATATCTCACAGCTGCACAGGTAGGCAATGCTATTATTTTACTACAACATTTAACAGGTGAGCAACCAGTTCAATTATAGGATGCCTAATATGAACTTAATGGACGAAGCGATGATAGGACAGCTGCGTAAGTTGTCAATAAAACTCAACATACCTAGTGTAAGTAACATAGCTGATCGTATGCAGCAATTGGCTGAGCAAAATGCTAGAATCCAATTAATACCTCTAAAAAAGAAAGTAGACTAATAATGTATGTAATTAGAAAAAACGGTAACATTGTACAAGAAGCTCATATTGAGCTAGCTAAAACTAATATTATTGCTCTTAAAGCTAGGACTAATCTTTCTACGATTATTTTTCGTGACTTACAATTTACTACTGAAAAATCGGCTAGTGAGGTAGCGAATGTATGGCATCAGGCTACTGTAGAGCGTTCAGCATGAAGAGAAGTACTTCTGAATCACTCTTTGATCGTATTGTTGAAGTCGATTTTGTCTGGCCAGATAGTACAAAAGTGCTTATGATGGGACATGAGAATATTACTGTTGAATCTTATAAGGGTTTAGCAACTGCTTATGTTCCTGCTTCCGATATAGACCAAGCTCGTGCTAAGCTACGAGCTATTATTTACCCTATCACAGAATGGTTAGATTAATGACACAAGATATGAGTACAGAAGAAATGATTAGTAACTTAAAAATGAGAGCACACTGGTTGCACGTTAATGATAAAGAAAACTCCTTTGAGTGGAAAGTAGCTGAAGTACTAGAGAAGCTACATACATCTACTAGTAATTGCACATGCGACACAGTATAGAAGAGCTTCACCGACGTATAAACTTAATGCGTGACAAAGCAATACTGCTTCATAGAGTAAGAAACGAGTTCTCAGAACTATCATATAAAGAGTATGATAAAGTAACTTGTAATCATTTAATTGAAGATATTCAAGCTATGGCTTTGCTAATAGCTAATGATAAAGAAGGTGACAATATAATTACGGAGATGGAATACAATGGACCAAGCTAGTATACGTGACTATTTGTTAACAGAGGTGCAGGCTCATGCGGAGATATTACATAAAGGGTTGATACCTGTAACTGAAAATTCTGATTTATTTAAAGTATTAGATTCTTTAGCTAGGTTAGAAATTATGTTTGAGATTGAGGACAAATATTTTCAAGATATTGATAACATGGTTGATATTAATACTTATAAGCAAGTTACTATTGCTGAACTTGCTCAACTAATTTACGAACAGGTACAGTAGTGTTTACAGTAGAGTATGAGTATGAAGAGTTTGTAGTTACAGTAGTAGATGACACTGCTACTCACGAAGATGTAACGATAATAATAAATGATAATATTACCTACATAAGACAGTTTGATACTAAAACAGGTAGATACGACCTTATTAAAATGACCCCATTAATGTTAGAAGAAATTAAGCAGTCCTTTAGAAAGTCTGAAGGCGCTTACTATATAGTTAATACTAATAAAGGAATACAAAGATGATGAAATTTATGGTAGAAGATAGTACAGAAGTAAAACCTACAAAAATATGTGTTAAGGAAATTACATTCAAAGAAGGTGATGACACTCGTGTTTACCTTAGTAATAATACTCAGCTGGTAGGGGTTACTTCTGTTAAAACTAGAGTTAGTGTTAAGACAGGCATGGCTGAGTATACTATAACAGGTACTATACATAATGTAGATGAGATTGCTAGTTAGTGTTATGGTACTTATTCTACATTATTGTTGCCTTTTTTATTATAGAAGCTATCGAGGAATTTAAAAAATGAAAGTTCTAATAACAGGAACAGAAGGTAATTTAGGTTCTGCACTATTAGCATATCTACAAACAAAGGAAGACTACTTAATAGTTCCTTTTAGTGGCGACGTTACTGACTACTGGAACTGGGACGTACTTGTAGATGATTTTGATTTTATCATTCACTTAGCAGGCATTGCAGGTGTTAGAGCTTCTTTAAATGATGCAGAACATTACTATAATGTGAATGTTGGTGGACAAAGAAATGCGTTGAGTTGGGCAGAAAAAACTAAAACTAAGATGATCTATGCTTCTTCTTCTAATGTACATGAGTGGTGGTTAAATCCTTATGCTGCTACTAAAAAGATGTGTGAAGCTTTAGCTGTTCACAAAGAAGCTATTGGCCTACGTTTTCATACTATTTACCCTGGTCGTAGTGATATGCTATATAGTATGCTACAGAGTAACGATGTTTATATGTTAAACATTGAGCATAGAAGAGACTATATTCATGTATATGATGTATGTACAGCTATTGATCTTGTTATGGAGAACTTTCACCTGCTACGCTATGAAGAGTGGTTAGATGTAGGAACAGGCTACTGTACTTCTATAGTAGATGTAGCTAAACATCTAAACTATACTGGTGGATATAGTGACATGGAGACTCCTCGTGAAAGAATTAAAACTTGTGCAGATGTAAAGTGGCTTAAGCTATTGGGATGGCATCAAACTAAGGATGTATTAAATAGACCACTTAATCAACTTAGTGAGTGTAAAGACGCAGAGACTACATATGATATTTGGGATCTACTTGGTGAGCAATTAGATCAAGAGTTAAACAGTATGGGAGACTTTAATGTCTGATAAGTTAATCTTAGAAAGAATGAAAGAATTATCTAAACCTATTGATGAAGCTATACTATCTTGTGATAGTCGTGAAGAAATACTAATGCTGGCTTCCTTAATGCAAACTAGTTTAAAGACAATTTATGATACGCAGATCGGTACTGAGGGCAGAAAAAAGATGTTCAGGGACTTAGGGTAATGTCAGGACAACGGCGTTGGCTTAGAACATGGGCTAGAACCGTTGGGATGCCTGTAGGTATTACGGACAACGATAAGCCAGAGTTCCTTCCTATTACACAAAGTGATGTGAAGAAAGCTCTGGCTTTTCGTACTTTTTGGATAGTACTTCATGTTATAACATGTTGTGCTATCATCGCCGGAAATGGCAGAACACTAGGAGTATGGTAATATTATGGCTTGTAAAAAACATGGATATAAAGGTACTAAACGATGTTATGCTTGCGACCGCGAAGCAGATGAGCAGTCCAACAAGTTTTGGGGCTGGCTTATTATACTGTTAATTATTATATGGATGTTTGGATGAAAGATACTTCAGAAACTAACTGGCAAGCACAGGTAGATGAATACTTAGGTATTGCTTTTGAGATTGGACAAAGCAACTTAGTGCATAAGTTTAAACGTAGCATTTTAGACTATTGTTTACGAGGCGCTAGTGACATCATTTCTTGTGAAAATCTTAACATTAATAATAATACCGCTTCTATGTTACAATGGTGTATGCGTTGGACTCATGAAGCTATGGATATGTACTGGGTAGCAGAAGAAATGCTTACTGCTCAGAGAGACGGTAAACCCCCTACTCATCGTCAAATTGTAGATGCACGCTCTGACAATGGTAAACGTTTTTGGACAGTAGAGCATGAGCATCCTTTATTAATAGCAAAGACGGGTTTGATGGAGGAGCAATGGTCTTTTAATCAAATACAAGATTGGATGTATAGGTATGGTTATGCTACAATCGTAACTCAGAAAGAAAATAAACGTTTGTTAAAAACTACTAAATCGATGGAAGTAGCAAAGCAACGCTACTCAGACGCGGGAATGTATGTGGTCATGCATCCGTACCATCTAAGGAGTAAGGATGAGCACTGTGACGATGATTTTACCTAAAGAGGGACGTAAGTACGGATTTCCACTTCCTTACCCTTCTAATTTAACAGCTAAGTATACCTTACATATGTGGTTAGTAGATAATGGGTATCCCGAAGAACTAATACCTAAAGAGGGTAACTTAGACTTACATCTATACGAGGAAGAATGGCCTGATAATCCTGGGGAAGCTTACTCTATCTAATTATAGTCTTGCTAATGACGTGTTTTTACTGTTATAACTAATTATAACATGAAAGGACTAATTATGAAAAAACTATATAAAGACGATCCGCGTAGCTATGCTACAGAGCTAGTTCTAGATGAATACGTAGACGCAGGTACTATGGTAACTGCCTGCTTAAAGTTTATGTCTAGTGATGATGTACGTGCTATGCTTGACGATAATGAGCTTAGTCCTAGATTTTTTATTTTTATAAAGCATGAAGAGGTGTTAGCATAATGAATATTGTTAATTCGGATCAAATTAATGCCACAGGTACTTACTTACAAGGTAAAGTAACTACTACACAAGAAACACTTCGGTTTGCTTTTGGCGATCCTACTTATGTTACGGGTGGTGATAAAACTACTACTGAATGGGTTTTAGAAATTGAGGGTGTAGTATGCACCATTTATGATTGGAAATTAAAAGACACTCCCTGGAGTGAGTATGCATGGCACGTTGGCGGTAAAGATTATCGCTCTGTTGAGGCAGTTCAGGCTGTCTTAGATATTTGTATGGAGGACGTTAAATAATGGCTAAAGAACTTAACTTTTCTACTTGGAAGAATAAACGTGATGGTATTTTGTATCAAAACTTTGGTATGAAATCTAATGAACTGCCAGACCTAGATTGGTATGCTATGTGGAATGAGGGTAATGATCCTCAACAAGCTATTCAAATTGCTATTGATGATGTTTGGTACAACATATATGGCACAATGACTGCTGCCTAATGTGTAAAAAAACTTTCGGTCTAGTTCTTATATTACTATCTGCCATTACTACTTTAGCTGCGGTAAGTATTGAACTTACCTACAGAGATATTCAGGAATTAGATCGGAAGTTGTCTATACTACAGCGCAAGCTAGACATAATAAATACTGCTATAGATAATGTTATAGCTTTTGAACATACAGAATAATGAGTATAAATAGTTTATTGAAAAATATATATCTTGCACAGTTTACATACGCACAGGAGATGACTCCGTATATTTACTTTCCCTACTCTGTAGGAACTATCTGGGCTTATGCACAAACTAACACTACTATCACTGATAATTATCGTTTAGCTAAGTTTTTAATGCTTACTAAGCCTATTGATGAATTAGTTGACTCCCTAGACAATCCTTACTTAATCGGCTTTAGTATCTACGTTTGGAATACTGAGTACTCTATACAACTTGCTAAAGCTATAAAACAGCGTTGGCCTGATTGTATAACTGTGTTTGGAGGTCCTAATGTTCCTAAAAACACTGATCCTAGTATTGAAGAAAATACCTCTGTTTGGTTAGAAAAGCACTCATTTATAGACTATGCAGTAATTAACGAAGGTGAACAAGCTTTTACCAGTTTACTATTGCACTTACAAAATGATACAGATGAGCAGATTGCAGGATTAGCTTACATTAAAAATGGTACTTATTATCACAGCCCTCCTAGCAGATTCTTAAAACTATCAGAGCTTCCTAGTCCTTATGTACTAGGTTTATTTGATGAGCTGATGGTAGAAGCAAAACAAGGCGGCATGATACTTAATGGACTACTCGAAACTAATCGTGGATGCCCTTATCAATGTACTTTCTGTGATTGGGGTACTCTTACTTACCAAAAAGTAAAGCAGCTAGAACTAGAAAGAGTTTACGCAGATATAACTTGGTTTGCTGATCACGATATTGAATTAGTAACTACAGCTGATGCTAACTTTGGTATATATGCAGTAAGAGATACACAAATTATAGACCATATTTGTGCAGAGAATATTCGTACTGGTTGGCCTAAAATATTTGATGGTAGCTGGGCTAAGAATCTAAAGCCTGTGCATGTAGATATGATAGCTAAGCTATATGATCATGGGTTATTTAGACGCTTTACTGCTAGTATGCAGAGCTTTAATCCCGAAGTACTTAAAGTAATTAAAAGAAAGAATCTAAGCTTAACAGCTTTTCATCAACTATTGGATTTAGCTGCTGAAAGAGGAGTTCCTGTATCCACAGAACTTATTCTTGGTCTACCAGGAGAGAGTGCTGAATCATATAAAAAAGGTATAGCTTACTGCATTGAGCATAGAGTAGTTTACCAAGTTTCACTACTTACTAATCTACAAAATTCAGAAATGAACGATAAAACTTATCGTGATCTTTATCAGATTGAGTCTATTGAGATGGCAGATCCATCAGCTAGTAGTACTGATGATACTAATGACTTAGTAGTTGCACACTCCGCACTGTCTAAGCAAGAGTATGTAGATTTAGTTATATGGAACTGGTTAGTTACTTGCTTGTACTGTTATAAGTCTACTAATCATATCTTAGCTGCTATTATTGGTAGAGGTAGAAACACTGTTGAGCTGCTAGATGCTATTGTTGATCGTCTACGTGATAGCTCTTGTGTTTCTGATATTGTTGCTCGATATACTAATCATCTTGAAGAAAACAATACTTATGCACTAAGTGCTAACGGAGTTAACGAAGCTGATATTGATGTAATAACTGCACTTGTCAACCAAAGCATTGACGATCAACTTCAATGGTGGAGTAGCTTTACTGATGTAACGTTGGATGATATTATGCATCAACAATTGAGTATAAATCGTAGCTATCAAGATGAAACTATAACGTATAATCAATCGAACTACTACTCTAAAGCTATACCTGCTAGATATAACAGCTGGCAGGCATGGGTAATTACTACTAGATGGAACAATAATGCAGAAAGGACGCACACACCATGTCTGAACATCCCCCAAAACTTGACTTAGACGCACTATTCGGAGAAAGCTTGTATAAAACTAGCATTGGCTATGCTTATGACGATTCTAGAAACCTTTTTACTTTTTATGTAAGAGATGGGGGTCATCGCATGGTTCCTATCGGTATGTTTAGTACAATTATTAGACAAGGCATTCCATACGATCCTGAACACATTGTAGACTCAATTGCAGAGCAACTAAGCACTTATGATTTAACAGAAGACTGGGATTTGGATGTCAGCTGACGTTATATTTACTGGCAGAAATAGTCAAATTGCAGAATACTTTGTTCACGACTATGACTATGCTACTTATGATTTAGAGGATACTTCAACTTGGGACACAGTGTTAGACTGTAAATATCTTTTTTTGTTATTACCTAAACACCCAAATCTACTAGAACTGAGTAAGCAGTTTATGCTTGCAGCTGCTGATAGTGGAATTGATCAGATTATTAAAATTGGTAGTCTTGGCCCTTATCGTGTAATACATCAACAGCTTGAATGCTTTATGAGAGAATGTCGAGTTGCTTATACCAGCTTTGATATTGCTCCACTAATGAACAATATATTTACTGAGCAGTATGACAATGCTGTTTTAGAAAATTATAGAGGTGAAGCTACTGCTCCATATTTAGATCCTCGTTGCTTAGCTAAAGCTATTGAACTATGCATTGGTGATACTATACATTATAATAAAAACTACGCAATGACTGGCCCTCGTCAGCTGAGTATAGCAGATGTTTCTTGTTCATTAATAGCTGGTGGTTGGCCTGTGAAAATTATAGATGACATTGGTTATGATGCAACTCATGCTTCATTAAGAAAATTAGATGCTGACCATTGTTTGATGAAACAGCTAGGATTAAGGTATCAAACAGATGCATGGTCTCCAGCAGTTAGTAACGACTGGCTAAAGTTTAATGCTTATCATAGAACATTAGACGAGTTTATTGCACAAGATTCGTCAATCTATTCTACACGTATGGAGTTAGATCTCCACCTTTAACTAATGATTCTTCAAGCTGTTGAGCACACCATGCAATGTAAATTGGTTCAAAACCTGCTTCACTAACACCGTTCTCATGGTTGCCCCATGCTCGTACAAAGTATGAATGATAGCAAGCAGACATTGTTTTCATATCTACTAAATGTCCTTTGGTTATATAAAATATTCTACAAATTTCACGATCTGTCATCTTACAAATGCTCCTATTCGTTGATGTATGTCTGCATCTGGCCTATATGTATACCCTGGAGGGGGTATTGTTGATTCGCCTTTCCATACAGGGCGATACTCTTCAATGTCTCCATCAAAATCTTCATTTCTTCGTAAATGCACTTCTATAAGATGTCCCCCGATAAATTCACAGTTTACCCATGTATGACGTTGTAATATATTGTTCAATATTGTAGGTAGTGCAACTGTATGTACAATACGTTTCCATACATCCCACTTAATCAACGTGTCATCGTTCTTATATCCTTCAACACAGAGTACTTGCAAATTGTTATGATAGTCTACTGAAAGATGTCTACCTTCAAACCATGAACACCAAAATGATCCTAGTGGAAGATGCATAGTTTCTAGTTCAAGCCAATGTTTCGCCGCACCAAGTCCCAATCCCATCATATTTACACAAGGACGTACACAGTACCATCCAGGTGTAGGAACATCCATTCCTGCAGGTCCTGATGTATAACCCATCATCCTAGCAACGATCAGCTTATCCATAACCCATAAATCTTCAGCACTAGTTTCTTTCCATACACGGTCTTCTTCTGTATCAGCTAACATTTAAACTCCTCTTAGTTATTAATTATATACAAAGATCAACGAATTACAACCTCCTCAAATTGATCCAGCAATGGCAGTAAGATGCACAGATACCAACCTGCAATTCTTCGAATTACGACTAAAATTAAATAAAATTACAACTGCCCAGCTTTTATGGTTGTTAAATCTTACCAATGCATGCTAATATTTATCTACAGAGTTGATCTAGCGTATGCATAGTTTTCACACAGCGTATTTTTTTTGTGACAGCGATCACAGAGCTGTTAAACTACTGTAACAAAGCTACTCAAGCGTTATTCACTAGCTGATCTACGCCCTTTGAACGTAGTTCAATACCTAATTAGTCTTGTTTAGATTAATTTACTTCGACGCGGAGCGTCTGTGCTTATAGTAGTTTATGTACGTAGTACATGTACTGCTTCACTAACTTCACAATACTACACTTCAGAAAGCGAACGGAGTTCGCAAACAGTAGCGACCAAGAGCATCGGTCCAGCTGTTTTTTATCGTTCAAGGCGCCAAATAACCATATTCTATCACTTTAAACGCTGTTTTTCTCCGAAAAACCCCAAATAACTACTTATTTTAAGTTATTTTACATCTTTTCCCCAACAAACTATGTATAAACTACATCTGCACGCCATCACAGTGTATTTTACCGCTTATTCTAGCGTTCGAACGTAGTTCGACGACTGTACTGTTGCCAATGCTATTCAAAATGTGTTAATATACCAGGGTGGGAAGGGGTACACCCTCTATTTTACACTAAGATCAACATCTTTTACTTTTTATTGACTATGCTAGCAAGAAAATCAAGAAAGTACTTCACATCTGCACTGGTGCTGTGGTCAGCTGGTGCCAACAGCAACAAAAAGCATAAAAAAAGACCCCCGAAGGAGCCTTTTTATTATTAAGAGTAATATGGTCTTGAATTAGGCCAACCTGCTACCGGCACACAGTCAGTAAAGCCTGTTGGGTGAATATCTCTTCCCCATTCACCTGCTTCACATTCATCCCGCAGTTTTTGAAGATAGGTTTGAGCTTCTTCAAACACTTCGAAGATACGTTGTTTGAAAGGGTACTCTAAAGAGCCAGTATCGTAGTACCAGCCACCTTCTTCTGGGCCACCGAAGTTCTGTCCCCGTTCATAAAGTGCTACACTCCACCAACTGGCTTTAAGTTCTTCTTCATCAGATGTTAGCCCATAACTGTGGAATCCACACACAGGACACAAGCTACTTGAGCAATCAAGTGCCTCCTCATCGTACCCCTGTCGTGTATTTACATCATGTTTTGAGTTACATGAAGTACACGATGCTGTAAGTACTGTTTTAGCTAAATATCTTCCCATTTATTTCTCCTGTGTGTGTGTACTAATCCAATTAGTTATAGTCGTAATCGTCACTATCTTGTGCTTCTAACCATGCTTCGTAATCTCGTTCCATATCTAGTTCTGCTTGGTAAAGATATTCGTAGCGTTCTGCGGGATCTGGATATTCACGAGTCTCCATTAGTTAGCCACCACAGCAATGATACGTGCAATAGCTTCTTTAGTCGCACCTTCAAGACCGTCTACCACAACTCCGTGTGCTTCCAGTTCACGAAGTAATTCTTTTTTAGTAGGACCGTCTTGCTTTGCAGCTTTAGTACGAGGAGCTGCAATGTATACGCCTTCGCGTACCAGCTTAGAACGAATGCTACGTACAGGCTTATCGAAAGCTGTAGCCAATTCTTCTACGGACAAGCCGCCAGTGTATTGAGTGATGAGTTCTTGAGTTTGTTCTGATGTGTAGTTCTCGGCCATGGGCTATCTCCTTGATTTCTGTTTATATACATTTATAACCCATAAACCACTAGCTATGCAAATAGAAAGTAACCTGCTTTGCATCTTTTCCTCTAGTGACATTAACGCACAATCTACTACTCAAACACACTCTACCTTCATTTTGCACTTGACAATACGCAAACAAATCGTTAAACTACTGGCGCTGCCAGGCACTTACATTCATTTTATATTGTTATTGACATGCGAATAATCTTGACAAATCGAAATTCGACTTTGCACTGGCGCAGGGACGCGCTACATTCATTTTATGCTGTGTCTCAACTACCACACAAGCTGAATATTTCAAATTTCAACTTTACACTGGCGCTGAGCGCAGCTCACGCAAATTAGCTGCTGCCCAGGAGTGGAAATATTGTTTGATTTCAGTTGCTTAGCAGCCGGGGCGCGTCCTACGTAACCTATTGATTACGAAGAACTTTTTTGCTAAAAGTCTGCCTCCTCTAAGCACATTTGAGCTGCCTCTTCTGGCGAAATATTATCCTCATAAGCGTCACGACTTAACCAATCAGGCAAGTCATGCATACTTAGACCTACCTGTTGAATTATCAGGCGATCAACCTCTTTTACCCATTGATTATACGTCATCTGCATGGTCCATCTCCAATTCTTCCCAAGAGTCGATTTCTTCTAAAATTCCAAAATGATCTAAAGTTTCTTCAGGAATCATTTCTTTAGCTAGTTCTTCTGTCTCAGGAATTGAGTAATGAGTTTCCTCACCATTTTCCCAGAAACCACAAAACATCATACCCCATTCAATATAATCAGCTTGTATATCAATAGGAATATCTTTTTCTATCATAGCATCATGAAAATGATCATAAGCATTTATAGGCGGTCCCCAAGCTGATTGAAAATACATCTGAATTGAGGTGTCAGTTGATGACGCAATCTCAGCATCTACTTCCCATTTAGTAGACCAGTTTTCAACCCGCCAAGTGTACCAATCCATTGCAGATTTACCATCTGCAACAGTATTTTCTAATTCTTTTGGCATAGGTCTTAGATATTGCAGAAACTGTTTAGCCTCAATAGCTTGCATCATTTCCGCAATAATTTCTTTAGTTGACTCAATAGTTATTGAGTTATCGCACCAATTAGGCATTGTTAGTCCCCTCCAAAAATAAACATTGATTGTTTTCAATTCCATATCCACAGGCACGAAGGAAGTTTTGAAACTCTTCAAGAACATCATCCAGATGCGGCTCTTCTAACATTTCTATTTCAATCTTTGTTCCGTTACTGTGTTGGTGTGTAAACTTCATTTGATAATCCAATCCATTTTCATCCAATCAGTATCTTCTGGCATCCTCTCAACTTTGTCGCCATGAAGTTTCTGAAGTCGTGTCCAAATATTAGCAGTGTTTGTTCTTAACATGCATGACTCTTTACAACAACGATATCGAGACCCACTATACCCAGAGAAGTAGAAGAATGC
>Ga0115001_10002819_pt1 | contig 13250 bp, 4 predicted proteins | sample ArcticOcean_MG_C_12_FD_89869 | JGI IMG/M metagenome (GOLD analysis project Ga0115001, IMG submission 89869) | Marine microbial communities from western Arctic Ocean - ArcticOcean_MG_CB8_130 | ecosystem: Environmental > Aquatic > Marine > Oceanic | place: Arctic Ocean: Canada Basin | collected... | reverse complement strand
CACGCCAATTAGTGTTAGGTTTAGGGTTAGGGTTAGGCTCCTGTCGCTTACGCTTAGAGTCCTTACGAGGTAAACAATCTTTACACAGTCTCTTATCATCGGCTTTGTCCCATTCTTCATCAAAGAATCTTATACGATAATAAGAACCACAATTTTTAGTAGTGCCAAACCCAGTACTACAAGGCCTCCCACTTTTTGTATTCATCGGATCTTCTATGCAGACGTTACACACCCGCTTCATTTTTTCACCTTCAAGCCACGTGTATTGATTGAAGTCTTGTCTTATTTTTTCATTCTTGCAATGCCAACATTTTTTAGTGTCACAGCCCTCACAGACCTTGCATCGGCGTATTCCTTTCTTTTCCCATTCATCGTCACTGAATTTATCTTTATACAACGTGTTCTTTTTGCATTCAGAACATCTTTTTCTCAGCTTTCTTTGGCGGACTGATGTTGACGACTCTGGAACCGACATATCGTTCACGAGTTCAGAGGCGATTTTATGGTGACACTTGTCACAAATCTTTTCGCTTTTGTCAATCATGACATTGCAATTGTCCCCTGTACATTTCCTTTTATCTTTATCATCTAGATATTCCTGCAAAAGAGCTGAAATCACTGCTTCATCTTCTCTTGCAAAGAAAGCCATCATGATCTTTTTGTGGATCGGTACTCCTTGGTTATACTTGTCACGGTTAAATGGTCTCATGATCAGGATGTCGTCAGCCTTTTTTACTCGCGACAAAGCAATATATGCGGTGATGATATCCATGCATGCTTGAAAACAAAGGTCTACAATGGCGACCGCCAGAGTAAATCCTTGGACAGAATAGGCAGTACGAGCAAACCCCGGTGAGATGGGGATTTGACGACGTTTTATATGGATACTTTTGGGTTTTGTTTCTTTAAGGTGCCACATCGCCGTAGTTTCTTTAATGGGATAAACACCGATGTCATCTAGACCGTCCAATTTCCATGTCACATCGTTAAATTTGACATACACTGCTTGTGGTCTATATGTGAGATAAACATCACATGTATCAGGGTGATCCGGTTCACGTTCGTCCAAATCCCATCCAATTAAAATACCTTCTCTTCCTTGCAACAAGCCTTTAGAGGACCGATCAATGTGTTTCGATAAAAACACAGGCATGTTTTTTACCAGAGGTAACATACCATACAAGTTTCCACACTTTTTGTCATGCCGTGTCAACCATTTGATTTTTTCTTCGCGAACGTCATCAGCACCACCTGTTTCAAAGAGTTCATCGATCTTTGACAAAGCACTTGCATCGTAAGCTGCGTCAGACGCCACGCACCATTGAATGTGTTGTTTAGTCCTACGTGCGAATTCTCGTGCCTTGGTCTTGCATATCTCACATTTCATGTCGTTGTTCGCAACTATTGTCACCGCACACTCAAATTTCTCACAGTGCAACTGTTTATATCTCTCTTTTTCATCTTTTTGATCAACAACGCGTGTTCTACGTAACCGTTCCTCTTTGCATTTCTCACATTCCGTGCTTACAACAATCTCATCCTCTATGTTATCATCCTCACTTAAACTTTGACATTTTGCTACGCCACATCGAGATCTTTTTTCCTTCTGCATCCACATTCCTGTGACTGACGTGGGTTCGCCATGGAGAAATTTATGTGTAATGTCACTCAGACGTGCATATCGAAATTCATTAAGGACGTCGCACCACCATTCGTCAACACATCTCACTTGCTCTATTAGCTCTACGAAATCTGTGAGCGCCCAGAACGTTTCAATTCCAGACTTCGCAGCCCCTGATTTTGATAGAGCTATTGATGGATATTTTTGACGCAACAAACTATCAGGAATTGTATCTAGCGACAATGCATTCTTACCTGGTGGAGGTAGCTGATAGAAGTCGCCCACATAGATAATATTAATGCCACCGAATAAACGTTCTTCGCCATTACGATCACGTTTATAGGTGCCTGCATGTTGGACAAGTTTCCTTGACTGTTTTTCACAATTATAGAGTAATAATGCTTCTACTTGACTGATTTCATCAATGATAAGCCATCTCATCTTACTCATTGCACGAGACATTTGAATCTTGGTCTTATCATTTTTAGATGCAATGGATCCATACATGTTAATACCGAACAAGTGATGTAACGTGTCACCGCCAACGAGATGAGCAACAATAGCTTGAAAGGCTGCGAACTGATAATGCACACCTTTTTTTAACGCCAGGGATGAAAAAACGTCTTCTAAACATTGTGTAACGAATGATTTTCCCACTCCTGGTCCACCAGTGACAAACAATTGCATGCTATCAGATTTTACATTATCAGAAATTTCATGAACTTCTGTCACTAATCGCTGTGCGACCTTCTGTACAACATGAAACTGTGATGATGTGGCCTTAATCTGCATGCGTCGTTTCCAATCGTCTATCTTTCGCATGTAGCCATCAATATCTGCTATACTTTCACTATGTAGGTCTCGTTCTGCATCAGCACCTTCATTCGCAATGATTTGAGTTCTTGCAGATTTAGCAGCACTCTCCAAAGCCTCTGCATTGTCCAATGGTCGCGTAAATGTCGTGTTGAACATTGTCCTTTCAAATGCGGTGTTGACATTTCCCCAATTCTCTGTAATGAAATCGAACCCTGCGTTTATATCAATTTCTTCTACGCCGCTCCTTTCCGCACGTGATTTATCAGTTTTGATGGCTTCCAAATACTGATGTTCGCTCAACTTTTTAATCATATGATTATCCAACCCTTTGGCATTTGTGTCATCTAAGTCTTCAGTTTGTCTCTCACTATGAACACGTTTGTATCCGTCAATCACATCACACATTTGTTTACTCAACACCCGTCCTGCCATATACCATTCCCATGATTCTTTCCATGTTGCCTCATTTTTTAAATTATGGAGTTTGAAGACATAAGATTCTTTATTAGCATCTTCGAGGTCATAAATCACCCATGGACGAAAATAGATGCACATAGATTTATGTCGAGTTTCATCATTAGCTTTGTGCTGCACAGAATAATTACCATCGAATCTAGGTAAAGATAGTTTAGTTCGTCTCACAATAACATAGTCATCACGGAGGATTTTCGGAGCTGATATATCTAATGCGAACCAATGACGTTTTTGTGTCATACCCTCGGTGTCACGAATAACGTAATGCTCAGTTGGTTCTAGATGGTTTGTTCTGTCTTCTTTTAACCAATCACGACCTGCTTGTGTTAATGTGGCATGTGCGAGATCCATCGTATCGTAGTGATCTTGATAACTCGACGGATAACGAACCCTGATAATATAGAACTTCATAACGAATTCATAAGGTGTTAGATATAGGAGTTCATCGTGTTTACTCCTATATGCATAGATGAGAGCCTGATTTTGTCCGGCACCAATTGTAGGCGAAGAGGCATTTCTATAATCAGCTTGCCATACATAACCTACCTCATTTTGACATTGTTCAATGAAACTTTTAGGAAAGTCTTCACTCGCTTCACATTTTTGTTGCAGCGTCATATAATTTTTACACGGCAGAGACGACACAGTCATCGACATGAAGCATTCAGCACCTGTAACATCTTTAGGATCTCGTTGCGTTAATAAGTTCACTGTTTCTACTGCGAAACGTTGCGTGCCATTACCGTACATATCCGAAATCAATCTTGCTGTCGCTGATCTCACTTGCGAATAGATGCCATCTCCACGCTGTTCACACAAATGTAACAGTTTTGCTTGTGCTGCGTTAAACTTCTCAAGTGTGTCAGTAGCTACTGGTGTCCTTTTCGAGATATACTGTGAAATGTAACCCTCGACGTCGTCCTGACAACGTTGCGACGTCTTGATCATGTCATCTAGCGTCTCCATGCATCGTTCGGGATGCTTGCAGAGCTTGCTATGTGTGTAACGACTCAAGGGCAATCGATACGTAAGCATGACGTCGCTGTTACATTGTATCGCTAACAACAAGCCTTTATGTGTGCCATTCAGATATTCATGATTGCATGGTCCTATAATGTTTCCCAGACCGCTCTTGCGACCAGTAGTAGGGATATCGAATAGTTTACCAACCCCAGGACACACTACGCTTCGCTGTCCGTTAGAGCAGTGACATACTGCTTAGGGAAACCAGCTTTGCACAACTTGCTATTTTTGACGACAGACCTGCATCCTGGCAAAGGTGCTTTTTTGTCACCTTGATATGGATGAATGTGGTGTTGCACGAGTTCTTGTGTGCGTTGTATAAATCCTGCAACTGCACCCTTCCATTTCACACCGTCCTCTACCAACAATACTGCGTCAATTTCATTAACATCATAAGCTTGCAGTAATGACTCCACTGTTGTACGTGGGCAGCTGATTGGGGTGCCTCGTTGGAGTAGAAGTGATGTGGATGATTTATACTCAGGCCAATTTTCTTCTATCTCTGTTTGTTTTTCAAGGAATTTATCTACGTCTGCATACGTTTCATCTTTGACATGTCTTTTGAATTTCACAAAGTCATCCACGAGATTATCTGCACTATGTCCACTGTTAAGCTGACTCTCCTCGACATTGTCGGGATCTGCTTCATATTGTTCTTTAGCTCTATTCATGGATTCGTCGATCATATCTGCGATTTTACGTAAGGGCAGATGTTGATGCATTGATTGAAGCCACACAAGACAATGGATGTGCAAACTCCCCGCCTTCTGGCACTCGATGGAACCATAATAAGCGTCAACACGGCCGAAAATACCACCAATAGGACTTGCTACAGATCCAAACATATCACTACATCCAGTTAGATTGTCACCGTTATCATTCAATCTGAGCATGTCATCTTCATTGCAGTGTGGGCAATTCGGACACATACGAACACCAAAAAGACATTGAAGAGTGATTGCTACGTGCGTGCGAAATCCTAACACACATGCCAGCGGGTTCCGAATCATAAGGCGCCGTCTCACATCAGACTCAGGTATCATTCGTGCGATCTCTTCTGATGTAATGTCAATGTCGACATGTTCACTATTATGAAAGCACGGACCATCTAACGTAGCACACTCACACTCAACGCAAGTACTTCGATCATGATCAGCACCTAATTTGGTTTTGTGCAAATGTTTCACTGGATCAGCTTTGCATTCACGGTGCATACGTAACATGAGACCACTGAAGCGTTCGCTTGGCGACCATGTGATCATGAGTGCACTACCATAAAAAATGCGAAAAGGTTGTATGTTACCTTGCATTAATGTTCGCACCTGTTGCGATCCTGGCACTTTTTTCAAGGTGGCATGCATTCCACGTACCATTTGTTTCGCTAGCGATGTCAGTCCTGCACATCGACCAACCTTCATCAAATCTCCATTCACTGGCATCATCGCACCAGATTCAGTTGGATATGATCCGAGCAAATTTGTGGTTATAGACTCTACTGCGTCCTTGATGTCAGCACTGCCAAATCTTTGCACGCCAGACACCCAGTTACCATGCAAATTGTTTTCTGATCTCAGCGTGTCGAAGAATACGCGATTCCACAGTGCAAAAGGAAGCACCATATCATTACGGAATTGTGATTCTGCTCTTTGCATGAGAGTAGACGTCCATGCATCTGAAAATCCGACCTTACAACCACTACGTTGATCCCTTTGACCTCTGCCTGCTCTGTCCGTAATATCTGGGCATCCGCAACCATAAGGAAACAACATCGGGAACGCAGCACTGAAAAACTTCGGATCAAATACGTTTTCAGGCTCTCCCGTGGTCAATATAAGTGTTTCCATCATTGCAGTTGGCACAGCAGTGTTCGTGTCGATTGTCCTTGGATCACGTCCCTGATTTGTTGAAGAACTTTCACCCTGCGATCCAGTAACTATAAATTGTGTACTTGCATTGCTTTCATCTGGATTGACAGGATTACTCGACGAATTATCATTGTCAGGATCTGTGGTATTTTCTATTTCATGAGATCTTTCACTGATATCTTTGTAAACACGGATCATCGCATTCAAATGTTGTGCATTGGCATCTCCAAGAGTGCTGCCACGAGCATCTGCAGTAATAGCTGATCTAGATGTCAGATCGAAAGCACCTTGAAGATCAGTGTTCCTGTCTGGTGGAACAGCGGCTTTGCCATCATCACGCGGTCGGGGATTAGATTCGTTGTAGACTACCAACTCGACACCGTCAACCTTCACTATATCATATACAGGAATTGCTTCAGCGCGATGGACTACTTCCTCCATATCGATATCCTCATAATATGGATGTTTTCGTATCTTCAATTCTCGAATAAGATCCAATACATTAGCTCGTTTTACATATGCTTCGGTGACAACGCGTCGCAGTTCTCGTTTGGTTTGTTCTTGATCCTCGTCACGCTTTGCTTTGTACGTTATATACACTTGAACCAAACCAGCTAAATCTTTTCCCCAACGAGGCAAAGCAATATCACCTGACTTAACGCTGTTGAATGCCTTTGCTAATTCTTCTAGAGGCAACCCGAACGCAATAAAATTCCCACGGGCTCCGGTTCTCGCTGTATGATTACCCACCTGCTCTCGACGTGGGTCACCGTAGTAGTCAAGCTGCATCGACATTACATTCACACTCATTACAGAAGCACACAGGACATCAACGTATGTCATTTTCCTTGAGTAAATGATTTCGGGTATCCATCCTATAAACATGTCATTTGACAAAGCTAATTGTGGCGTCTGTTTTTTTGTTGAGCATAGGTGTGTTTCACAATCTACACATATCGACAACATACATGATTTGCAAAGCATGTTTGCTTGATGTCCGACTTCATTCTTGCACCGAATATCTTCTGGAGCGCACAATACAGCCACAGTTTTGTCATCGAATGGTACATTGATCGTCCAATCTTTAAGTTCTCGACGAAATGTTTCTGAATCTCTAACTTGCATGTAATTTGCGATGTACGTGTCGGTTCCAAATGCTTTCTCCGTCTCACAAGAATTTAATCCATACATAGTATTACCATTGAAAGGCATAGTCCAACGAATATCACCCTTTCTACATGTTACACCACAAGCTTTCCCATTGCCGCAACGACCACCTTTGGAATAACAGTTTCCAATAGAATATTCAGGGTCAAAAACCTTAATTCTCGCACAGACGAAACAAATCGGGGCAGACAACGTAGCGCCTTCTTGATCTGGACATTTAATATTGTGACGCGATTCATATTGACGATATGCCCTACGATGATTAAATTGGGTTAGGGTTAGGGTTAGAGTTAGGGTTAGGGTTTTGAGGGTTACCCCTAACCCTAATTGAGTGTGAGACGACTCATTATGAATTGTTAGAAGATGTGTAATGTACCTTCTGTCGAGACTTGACCCAACAGTAGGCACTTTTGTTCGTTCCAGATGTGCGATTGATTGACAATACACCTCGAAATATTCACTCTTTTCAGGGTCAACTATGCTTGCTCGATAAAATGCATCTGAGAAAATTGATTGATGCTCGTCTCGAAGATGTGCCTCCAATGCATCGTTCAGATCTATCCTAGGTTTGTCAAACAGATTTGAGCAAGCCCATGCACATCCTTTGAACGCACAATGAACGTCTGGGAGAACGCATCCATTATCTGCTACATTTATACCATCGATGGTCAAAGGCAACGTTGGCTTTTCTCGTAAACTGAGGGAGATGTGACTAATCGCATCTTCATATTGCGCTTGAACCGAAATATAATTTTCTCTGGTCTGCAAACCTGCATTTTCAGCCATCGACGTTCTTCTAATATCTGATTCTTGTCTTTCCTCAACCAATTGCATTTCAATCTTGCAAAACAGGAACAACATGAGTATTTAAAAACGATTCGTATTAGTATTACCTCCATTGCTTCATGTGTGACACAATCAACAAAAACGTGTTCTTCATCATTCGTTACACAATCAACAAATAAATCATTGTGTTCTGAACTTTCTTCGTCGCTGTCGTCGCAAGACTCGCTGTCGTCGCTCGACGAAACCCGGTCAGAATCATTTTTCATTTCAAAACGATGCAGTCGTATGGTGTACTGTAAAACAACACAATGGCCGAGAGAAGGTCGGTAATGGTAATTGCTGAATAGAATAAAAAAAAAACCCAAAAAAATAAAGATATTATCTTGAACAAAAAAAACATCTGAGTTTGAAAAAACATCTGAGGCATTTGAGCACCCCAATGCCGAAGAGAGGCAGGGAAAAAGCCAAACCCTCAGGTGAAGATGAACCTGTATCGATCATTACACAAGATCTTCCAGGAGAAAGTGAAAGCGCAACTCAACTTCATTGCTACTGGAGCCTGATCTACGCTAAACTTATGTATAACAACCACACGCGTATGGAATTCAAGCTCACGTGCAACGGAGATCAGAACCTGACATTGATTAAACAAACTATTCACAAGGACCTTGCTGTTATTTGTGCTCCAAATGCATCTCCAAGTTCGACGCCTACGAAAGTCCCACATCCAAACTCCGACAAATATGACAAGTTTCTCAGGGTTTTCAAGGATGAATCATGTGACGTTGCAAAATACAGTCTTGATTATAATCTACTTGGATACATCAAAGAACATGGAGGCAATGCAGAAAAATTCATCGAACACTTCAACTCGAAGACACCATCGATCCTCCATAAACTCACTGTGTGCACTGAATATCATAACACTATCCACATTGACGTCGAAAATGCAGAGTTTGAAAATGGAACGATAAATCTCAGAGGTTCGCAATCGTAAATTGTAAAATTCGCAGGCTCATATTTTGTTGTTTCAGGTCCACTCATTAATGCTTTCCACAATGATGCGTTGTTCAAATCGCAATTCTTGAAAGATTCGGCACAAGCGTCAGTTCCTAATTGGCTCAGGAAACTCGATCTCACCAGAGTTAAGGATGAAGAAGGTGCGTATTACCTCAAAGGGATCTACGTTAAGGACGATTTTTACACCGCTACTGTGGAATATTCAATTCAGACAGTGGCTAACAGCATCGTGAACTACTTGGAGAAATACTTAACGAAAGAAGGATATTCTGCTGTTAAGGTAGAACTTCATGATTGATTGTCATGGAGAAGACCAGTACGGCATCAGCTCCTGCACTGCGACAGTCACAATGCGACACAAGGCGCTAGCGTACGTAATTTTTCTCTGATATTAATTTGGAATATATTTACGTTCATCTCTTCATTGACTTAAAATTATCCTTCGAGGGTGATTACATGTGAAAAGATAATAAAAGACCTGTAAATATAACAGATTTAAAGATTGTAAGCTTAAGATCACCTGAACTTGTTTGATGTTAGTTCATATTTGAATGAAGTAGAGTATCTTGCGTTTTATAATTCTGATACAATACTAAAGTATATATTAAATTAAGCTTATTACTATAGCTAGTATGTCTTACTCTCGCTCAGAATTCAAATAGTATTTATACGTACTGGTGTTGACAATGTCGATAAAGGAATAGATTCCCAAACACCGTTGACGTCTCTGACATATATTTTGGTAATACTCATCTGAAAACACAATATGGGTTAGGAAATCTGATGAGAATAATGATTAAATACCTGTTCTTGTATACTCTCAATATTCCAATTCGTATTGATCATTTCAAGATGATGAAACCATCTTTTCCGGTACTGATTAATAGACTCGTAGGTCAGTTTGTCACAGTAACCTTTAGCTTCTACAGAAAAGATGTCGCCGCCTTGAGTGACATAATTAATTTGGATTTGCTTCCGAATAATCTCGTCGATTTCTTTCGATCCTGGGCCAATATATTTTAAATGGTCGAAATCAAGACTGATCGTTTCGTTGTTTAGTAATAACTTGTTAAAACCGATGATGACTCCTTCGCATGCTGAGGAAATCCACTCAGGATATTCTTCTGGAGATACGACGCACCTCGTAGCCATATTTCTTGCGTTGCCTTTCCATGAATATTGATCACTCATGTACTTCCCCAAGTAAGAATATTTCTCTGGAGCATTCTCAGTTCTCGTTGCTACCTCTTTGATTATTGTATTCAAAAAATCGTACTGGCTGCACAAATCTTCCTGCGACGTAATTGAAGGATCCACCTGAACAACATCTAAAACTGTTGATATTAGTTTTATAAGATCTGCAAAAACATCTTTTTGAACAACCAAACTGCTCTTCGACGTTGATTTGACCATCTTTCCATCAAGCATCAAGCCATTTTGGAATTGTTTTTGTTTTTTCGATGACTCATCGCGCTTACCCTCATCTTCGTCTTCCTCCGATTCAGAATCAATTTTTGAGAGACGACGCTTTGGTGTTACTGATTTTTTCGCAACTTTTCCTTTTGGCGTCGGCGCCGTTTTCGCGAATTGTAAAGAAGGATAGAAGTAATTGTTAGCATCAGCGATCTTAGTAATCTTGTTGTTCAGCGAAACAACTACACGTTGATTCTCGATTTGCTTATGCTGTGCAATGAATCCGTATCGTGCTGATGTGCTTGTAACAACTTGTCCGAGGAAATGCTCGTAGTAATTGTATGGATAAGGTTTGTATCGGAATTCCACTTTATTTTCAAGGGCAAACGATTTGACGTTATATTTTGAAACTAAATAATCACCCATGATAACCTGATCAGGGATCAATACAAGTTTATGCCCGATGCTGAACATATTTTGATCTGACTGGGGCATCGAGCCTGCGATCTTCGTCTGATTCAAACCTAACACTGGCACATCATGAGGTACCACTTGTTTATGATCGTCGGTAACCCAAACACCTGTTCTAATGTGTATCCTGTCGACATCGTCACTCTTACAATGTTTCAAGAAATGTGAAGTCCTCAACATGCTCAAATTCATCACGCGTTTCTGCGACATCGACAAACTCGTCTCCAGAATGGTTGGCATGAAACTATAATCGATAATCCGTTCTGTCATTTCACTGAGAATTTCTGGGGATTTGGGATATTTTCCTTCAATCTGAGCAAAGGGGTCCACGTATGTTCTGACCGTAACAACTGGCTTACAACAAAATGGCCTGAAATGAATACTCTCAAGTTCCCATGAGAGAAAAACTTTGTCGTCGATTCTAAAGAGAATCTGATCGTCTTCGAAAAAATCGCACGTATCCTTAACCTCCACACCAGGAGGATGTAATCCGTGTGGCCAGACGTCAGCGAAACCTGAGTTTCGCGCTACCACATCATCCCATATCGGGGCTGCAGTTCCATCATCAGCGAAAGTAACTGCATAAGCGAGAATAACACGGTCCTCAAACTCGCTCTTAACCTGTTGTGCGTCGATCAAACATTGATTAAAATAATCCACTTGTGGTTTTGTCGCATCAGATTCACGTACCGACATTCTTATACTGTGTTGGAAAAGCCGAATGTACATTGTTCTGAGAACGCCGACACTAAAGAACTCATCGACAAGTTCTGAATTCACTTGATAGAAATCATTCAGCACACTCGCGACAATCTGCTTTTCGAAGTTCAGGAAGTTTGGTGTGTCTACAGAGGCATATCCGAGTTTATAAAATAATCTGTAAGCATGCTTGTACTCTGAAACATTCTGGGTCTCGTTACTTCGGTTCCCAAGAATTTGCTGAGGAAATTCACCTCCATTCTATCAAAATAACGGTTCAGACATTTCGCTCAGCGTATTTAACACGTTATTCAATAGAATTGTTACCTTGTATATGTCCACCACATCAGCACAGTCGTTTTCACGCTCGTGACACATTTTTCGTAGTCGTTGCGTTGCATCAACGACAATCGTTGCCATTGCAAATGAGAAGATAAACAAGATCTTGAATTCTTGCCAAAAAAAACTGAATACTGGTACGGACTGTAGGAGCCCCAACTCTTTCCAAAAATCCAGATCAACTGCTACTCACAACACACCACGCTAGGTTACCGTAGACGCTTCCGACGCACCTTCTTGTGACGAGTTAGACCCTCACAACCTCGTTTTTGTGTCGTCAAACAGCATCTGAGTACTTTTCAATCAATGGAAGAGTTTTGTACAGACGACGACGAACCAGATCAGGAAGATTGCGGGACTTTCATCACTTTCGACACAAATTTGCCTTACCTCAATGAAAAAGGTGATACTCTGTTAGAAAATTTCTGTCAGGTTCCTGATGGGATAATAGACAATTACGATTATGCCAAGGAAATACACAACAAAGCCTTGCCTCCGGGTGAATGCAATATGTATCAACGGCCCCTGCTGGCAGTACCGAGAGAATTTGCGGAGATGGTCTCGCCAAGAGACATCAATCTTGCGAGAGCATACATCGCACGTCACTCAGCGAATGGGATTTATCAGCGTTCAACGTATTTGGTGCCGAGATACATCGTATACGGAATATTTTTGCACTGGTTCAATATCACAGAAGACTCGAACATTTTGACGTATTGTTTGCACACAATACGAATTGCTCCACAGGCCATTGAAGATGCATGGGATTATATGTATCAGGACGAGGGATGGGCATCTTGTTTAAGCAGTTACGATACTCTTGATTTTGTTCTAGAAATGATAAACTGCGATGATCAGTTGAATAGCGGTTGTTCAATGTTATGGGATGCCGATAACGTCTTTTCGCATGAGTCCCTGCCTTTCACACATGTTGAAGGTCAAACAAAACCCCGTTTTGAAACACTCGTCAAGGGAATGGAAATGGTTACGGTAGGAGATCTTTTGAACGGCCAACCGGTCACCGAGGAAACGTTAAACATGTCTGTAGTTGGAAAAGCTTTTCTGCTTCTAGGAGACGTCTCAGATGTTAACAGACGAAACAATCCTATATCGAGATGTATCGTCATCTCGAGAATACTATTCCGTGAGATGAAACCAGTCACGTACATGAAGAACGGCGAGCCTTCGCCGAAAGATATTCATTGCAGCGTGTCCAGAGGGCTCAGAGAGGCTTTGTCCGATGGAGCGGATAACACTGGGACATGGTGGACTTATCCGGATGATGCGAAGGATGCGAATCGATGGATTGTAGCTCGGTTACGAGTCATATATGGTTTTGAACAGGTCGCCGCATTAGCTACCCTGTTCTCATCACAGCTGAAGAAAGAGACGCATGCACCGTTACTTGATTTTATTGGGAACGCTTCGGATCCTGAATCTGTACGGAGGTATCGATCACTGTGTGAAGCTTTGCTCCCGACCTGTAACCCTTTTGAAGTAGCAACTCTTCAAGCTTTAAAGGAACAGCTACGCGATAAGCGAGGTATTTTGGACTT
>Ga0115001_10002816_pt1 | contig 13270 bp, 13 predicted proteins | sample ArcticOcean_MG_C_12_FD_89869 | JGI IMG/M metagenome (GOLD analysis project Ga0115001, IMG submission 89869) | Marine microbial communities from western Arctic Ocean - ArcticOcean_MG_CB8_130 | ecosystem: Environmental > Aquatic > Marine > Oceanic | place: Arctic Ocean: Canada Basin | collected... | reverse complement strand
TATATAATGAACTAATAAAATCATAAATATTTTAAATATAGATATAAAATTAGTATTAGAAAATGTTATTTTTGTATTTACATAATTAAATATTATAAATAATATAAATAATATATCACGTAGTGCTATTATTATAAAGAATGGATATGGATTAAATGGATTTAATTTATAAAAATATAAAATAAAAGCTATATATATATCCAATAAGAAAATAAGAAGAACCAATACATATTATATACTATATTTTTTTTTATTAATCAATTTAGTCTGAGTTTTAGTATATTCACTAAAATATTTATCTAATAGATATTTCATAAAAATTTCAGGTGTATTAGATATTTCAGTTGCGTTAAACATTAAATGAACCCAATTATTTTCACAATCTTTTTTTATATTTTCTAATAATTCTATTGTGGTTTTAAATTTTATAGATAAGTAATTGTCTTTTTTAAATTTAGAGTATAAATATGAAATAATTCTCCATATATCAAAAGCGAATAATATTATCCTTATATTTGTTTTATTTAATTTTTTAAATATTTTTTTATCTAATTTAGGGTTTTTCTTAAATGGGTCCTTATAAAAACGCTTACATTGATGAATTATTTGACTACATATATCTTCAAAATCATCTTTATATAATATCATAGACCTTCCAAAATCCCATATTTTTAATATATAACCATAATTCGGGATAAAATAATCACTATTATTAATACTATATAACCAATAACCATTGGCCTCAATATTACTAATTAAAATATTACCCCCATGTAAATCAAAATGACATATATTACATAATTTATGTATACTATATATTCCACTTAGTATTTGAAAAATAAAAGAATGAAACATAATATCATTTATATCTTCAATATAATTATTCGTTAATATATCTTTTAAAGAACTATCACATAATTCATTTAGTATACATAATGAGTTATTTCCAAAACCTTTTTTTTTCTCCATTTTTTTAAAAATATCATTTTTGGACTTATCATTTTCTATTTTTTTTCGTATAGTCAGATTATTGTAATATTTCAATATATTAGGATTTAAATAATCGTTAATTTTACAGTTAGTACATATAAAATATAAATATATTATAGGAACATTAGGACAATTATGATTTTTTATTAAATTATATATCATTTTTAATATATATAATTCTTTCCAAGATTTATAATTTAAATCCATTATTTTACTTGATTCTGAATTAATTAACGGTATTAACTTCAAGGCACAATATAGTTGTTTATCCTTTATTTTTATCAGAAATTTATATGCCTCAGCATCCACACTTCCACCGATTTCTCCTAAATGAGATAATATATAATCGCTGAAATGTAGTTTAAAAGATTTTATATATAGTATAATTAATTCATCATGCTTCATTTTTTTAAATTTATTTTTAAATAGATTTAAAAATGATTCTCTTATCATCAGGGCATATTTTTTTCTAGATGAAATATTTACTAAATATTTTAAATCTATCATATAGATTAAGTATATATATATATTTATGTATATTATTTATTTAATTAGAATACATTAATAAATAAAAATTAAAATTGATTTTAATATTATTAATCTTAAAAATGAGAAACAAAATTGTAGAGCTTTATGAACTGCAATTGTATAAGTTACTCAAAACAATTGAAATTAAAAAAAAAATAAATTATAATACTTTATATAATAAAGTAAATAGTAATCTACTTAATCTGAAAACAATTAAGTTAGAAGAAACACAAGATACTTCTATTTTAATAGAAAATAAATTAAATTATTTATTGAATGATGTACCAGATTTTATAATTAGAAATAAAACATTAAAAAGTATGACCGAAAACTTTATTATTCTTTGTAAAAAAGATAATATCGATACTTATTCTATAAATGAAGATAATTTTAATTCAATGTTGATTTCATATATTAAAAATCAGATTTAAATTATTTAGTCAGGTTCTTTAAAGATGTTAGTTTTTTTGTTGGAGAGTATGTTTTCTGAAATAAAACACCAGTATATAATTTATTAAATTCAAACTCAAAATCAGTTTCATGTTGAAGCCCCTTCAATTCTCCAAAATGTCGTGTATTTTTAATAGAAGAATTAGAAGAATTAATGGATTCCATATCATTACTATATAATTTTATATTATATTTACCTAATTCACTCTCCAATCTTTCAATAGTCATAAATCGTTCTTCCATATATTTACTATTTGCAGTTTTAAATTTAACATCTATCAAATCGGAATTACTATTTTTTCTTAAACTCCAGAATTTACCACCAACTTCATCTTTAGTTCCTAATAAATTAAGAACCTTTATTTTTTCCATAAAAGTACATATAAACATACCCCCCTGTTTTAATTGTAAATCTATATACTTACAAAATATTTCTAAATCTATATAATGAATAGCAAATTGACAACTTATTAGTTCAAATTGCTCACTCGTAAATAAATCTATATTTATATTTTTTAACATATTTATATCTTTTAACATATTTAATTCATATTTTGTTCTTTCGGCAAAATCTGAATTGTTATCTTCTAAAATTCCGTCTCCAAAATCATGTTGTAAATTGGTCATTATTTGTGTGTAACTGTTTTCTAAATTACTATCTGTTTTATTATAATTATTTAAATCACCTGTCATAAAATAAGCAGTATTATTCTTATAAATATCAGGTATATCATCTGATACAACTTCATTTTTCATATAATCATTTTTCATTCCTATAAATCTTCCACGTGATCTATTATCATTTCCAACTGAGTCAATATATTCAATACTTTTACTGTCAATATCAATTCCTAAAATAAATTTAACACCCTTATTATGTAGCTTATCTGGAGTTATAATACCGTCATGAAAATTAGTAGATATATATTTTGCAATATCACCACCTCGTCCGCATCCTATTTCTAATACTTTAATATCAGTTTCATCATTTTTTTTCAAAATTGTTACAGCATCATTTATTAAATCTCTTTTTACTGAATTGTTAATCTTTTTCAATTTTTTTTCGGATTCTATATTAGTTCTACTTCCGTCCTCATCTCCATAATATGCATTAGGTCGTGTAACATATTTTTTTAAGTTCTCAAGTTCAGTTATTGTTATATTATTTAAAAATGTTTCTTCTATCGGATTAAATGAATGTCCCAATATATCATTTACTACTGTGAAATCATTTGCTAAACCAGCAATACTATCCTTTAGCATATATTCAATTGTTTTATCATATCTTATTTTTTCCAATTCAAAATATTCTTTTTCAGGGTTATATACAATCTCTATTATTTTATTATTTAATGAGTCATAATCAATTTCCTCATCTAATCCCATTTTCATCACAGGTTTTTTATGTAAATCCACAATATATGGTTTAGTACACATTATTTGACTTTTTACAGGAAATTGTTTTCTTCTATTATTATTCTTAACTATATAAGAACAATATAAGATTTTATCTAGTAATAATACATCTATACTATTTTGTTTTAATGGTTTATATTTCAGAATTGACATGTCTTTTATATTCTTCATATGACTTAATCCATCATTATACATAAATATTACTCCATCTATTTTATAATCAGTTGCCTCTGCGGTATTTGTAAATTCGCTTATATTTTTATACTCTTTAATAGAGCATCTAATATATTTTTTTTCCTCTATATATGACACACATTTCTCAGTATTTATTTCATTTTCATTATTAATCTCATTATTTAATTCATTCATTAATGTAATTCTTTCTTCTAATGTTTTAGAATAAGCAACTGTATTATTCTTCATATAAATATCAAAATATTTATACTCATATTTTCTATCAATAATTATTAATTCTCCATCTAACACAGTTTCTTTAAATTTATCTGATAACAATTGAAGTCCAGTCTTAATTACATTATTATTACTATTTATTAAATAAATTTTTAATTCTTTATCTATAAACATATAATATCTTTCTCCATCCGCTTTTTCAGTTATCTTATATATTTCACTTATTTCTTTTGTTTTCTTACTACCTTCGATAGTTTCATTACCTGTTTTTTTTAACATATGTATTATTGTATTTTTTGTTAATGAAACAGGTTTAGGTCCAATTTTAATATTATGACTTCTAAATGATTGTAAGAATGTATCTTTTTCCAATACCATTTTACAAGAACTTATTATTTTTAAAGATTCATTTTTATTAATATTAAAATAACCCTCATTTATAATTTGGTTACATATTGTCATATCTTTTATCATATTTTTTAATACGTCCATCGTTAATACCTCTTTTGACGTATATTCTATTTCCAATTCTATATCTTCTATCTGTTTATCAAGATTTGCTAGAAAAATATTTTGTTCTTTACCCATTTTAACTAATGTAATGTCAATCTTATATCTGTCGAATATATATGTAATTCTTTTCTTATATCTATATGTCTTTAGTACCTTATTAAATGAAGACATAAATAAAGTTTTCTGAACTTCATCCGTAATTTCTTTTTCTGTTTTTAAATTTATTTTCGCATCAATTGAGTTTAATTCCACACTACTGATAAAAGTTTTCTCTTCTAAATCATATTTATCAGGAAAATTAGCTTGGTTTTTTTCAATATTTAACCTTTCAATATTACAATGATCTTGTAAAATATCATAATCGGCTTTAATGCTTAATCTCTTATTCTTATCTGTTAATAAACTAATATCTAGTATATATTGCGTCGCTGATTTAGTAGATTTATTATTAAAATACGAATTAATTTTTTTTAATGTTTTCTCATTAATTTTTTTTTTATTTTTAAATAATATTTCAAATTCTATAGAGTCACCCATATTCTCATTATAGGTTTCAATTATTTTATTTAATTCTGCTATAGGAAGAACTATTTGATTATTCATCTAATATATAATATTATATTATATTATTAAATCAATTTTATATCATTTTATTTCATTTCATTTCATTTATTATTATTATTTATTATTATTTATTATTATTTATTATTATTTATTATTATTTATTATTATTTATTACTATTACTATTACTATTATCATTATTATTATTTATTATTATTTATTACTATTATCATTATCATTACTTAGTATTATTACTATTATCATTATCATTTATTAAATACAGTTTTAATTCTTCAAATAGATCAGTTTTTTTTTTATATAATTTTCTATCACTTATATACTTGTAAATATCTATGGAATAAATTTCACATATTTCTTGTAATTTAGATAATGTATAATTTTTTAATCTATTTATCTGTTTTAGTTCTTTATTCGTTAATTCTTTTTTATTATTAAATACTAATTTATTATCTGAACTAAAGTAATCTAATATTTTTATAACATCTAGGTCTTTAAATATATTATATATTTTATCTTTTTCTACTAAATAAATAGGTGCAAAAATATTAATTGATGTCTCTACTAAAAATATACTTGAAATACTACTATTATACGAACCTACAAAACGATATTTACTATCTTTTAAAATTATTATATTTAATTCTAAATAAATTGAAATATATTTATATATATTTTCATCACATTCTTCGTTATTTATTAATTTTGAATATATATTATTTTTCTCAAATCTTAATATATTAGGAAAATCAGTATATAGTTTTTTTTGAATTAAGTCATTTGCTAATTTTTTAGAAAAAACATTTACATTTGATTTTATATCATATTTAGGACTATTATATAAATCTATATCGATTATTCTTAATATCGCTTCCAATATACAATAACTATTTTTTATATTCACACTATTAATAAGTTTATATATATTTTCATAATTCATTATTATATTATCTATATTATCTACATATTGATATATTTCTATATCATTTATTTATTCTGAACCAAATCATTTTTATCAATATATGTTACTAACCCCTCTAGTTCTTTCAATATTTCTTCAGATACTGTATTTAGATTCACAAAAACACCATTATTGTTCTTCATTATTTTAATATTTTCTTTTTTTATTATCTTATAAATCTCTATATTTTGGTCAATATCTAATTCTAATGAATTTATTTTTGATATTAATGAATTTATTCGGTCCATTTATATATTTATATATATATATATAATCATTTCTAAATAAATTAGATTTAATTGTAATTGGAATTAAGTCTAATCTTGCTCACATAATAATATTAGTATTTTTAAATGTTTCCAAATAGTTTCTTTATCTTCGTCTTTTGTAGTTTTCCATATAGCATTCAAATCTAATTCATTATCAAATAAATGATTTTGGAATAAACCCATTACATCATCATTTTCACTATTTATTTTTTCTCTATGTTGATATATATATTCATAAAAAATATTAATAACAATATGTTTATCCATTAATAACCCTAATTTTATATTATTACGATAATTAGTTATTTGTTTTCTTATTTTTTCATCTACTACAATTGATTTTAAAAATTTCAAATATTTATTTATTTGTTCATTAAATATTATAATATTTCTAGAACTTATTTTTAACATTTATATTAATTATGTCATATATTTTTAAATCTTTTAATGCGTATAATCTTTAATTATTTTATTTATAATTATTACATATGGACATATTATTAATTTATAGTAATAAATGCAAACATTCGCAAAATATTAAAAATTATAAAATCTTTAATGAAATAGATAAATTAAATATTGATAACAAAAATGAAATAAAACAATTACCGAAATATGTTAAGTCTGTGCCCACATTAATTATAAAAAAAAATGAAAAAATAACAATCTTAAAGGATAAAGATTTATTGCAATGGATTCAAATAAATTCAAACAACACTAATTCAGTATATAATAATAATACTACTAAGGAAGAAAAGTGTGAGGTAAATGAATGTAATACTTTAGTAAATGATAAATTTTCGTCAGATTTCTCTTTTATTGATTCAAAATCTGATAATTTATTAGAGAATTTTTATAGTAGTATAGATAATAATACCGTTATAGACACACCAAGTACTGAAAATACCAAACAAAACAAAACTCTAGATAATGATTTTGAAAAACTAATACAGGAAAGAAATAATGAATTTAAATCAATAGATAGACACTAACTTATAAAGAATTAATAAATTTTTTTATATTTTTTACTATTGGATTATCTTTTTTACTATAATCCTTATCTATATAATATTTTTTAAACCATTTTGCGTATATTTCTAATTGAATTATAGTTATATCAGCAATAAATAATGGAGGAAGGGGAAACGAATGACTTAACATCATATCAGTTAATCTTTCCAATTCTTTTGCATTTGGTATCCATAAACCAAATGGATCACTTGGATTCATAAAATTTGGCGGTGTTCTAATATGAAAATTCTCATCTTCACCTAATGGTATCCAAACAAATGAAGATGTGATTACTGGTTCAAATGGGTTTGGTGTATATTTTCTTTGAAGCCATAAAAATGTTAAAAAACCTTTACCATTTTCAGTTATTAATTGATCAATCCTTCTTTGAAGGGCATTTTGTTTATATGTTTTCTTTATTTTTACATTTTGTTTTCCGATTATTTCATTCTGCTTTTTTTTATCTCTTTTCAATGCCGCCTCTTTTTCAGGACCGTCTGGCATATTTTCCGAACCGTCCCCTCTTTTTTCATTTATTGGAGGACCGTTCTCAAAGTTCTTTGGGTCATTGACTTCAACTTTTCTTCTTTCCTTTTCTATCTGCATTTCTATCATTTTTTTTTTTTCTCTCTCACTCTCTTCTTTTATCTTTAAAGCTTCTTTTCTCGCTCTCTCTGGTTCTCTTTCTTTCTCAATTCTATGTCTCTCTTTCACCTGCTCCGCTTGTCTCACGATATCTCTATCTTTCTCTAACTTTTTCTCTTCCCATTCTTTCATCTCTGCTTGCATTTTGTCTTCCTTTTCTTTTGCCTTATCTCTTTCAAGAGACCCTCCCTCACTATTGGCTATTTTTATATTATTTTTATTTAAATTTATTATTATTATTATTAAAAATCCTAAAAAAAAAATTACTCTCATTAATTATAATATAAACACATATTATATTTTTTTAATTATTTTTTTCAGTTTCTTCTATTGTATCTAAATATTCCATTTCATCACTTAAATTTAATAAATCATTTAATTTAATAGTATTCAATGTATTTAATGAACTTAGAAAACCAAACATAACTAATATAGATATTTCTATATTATTTGTTGAAGTATAAAATATAATTATTAATATTAATAATTTGATAATTGAATTATCAAATAACACAATTAATTCATTATTTAATTTAAATGATATAAATATTATATAATATATCAAAAAAACCTTTATTATATTCATAAATATATTATTATTAAATAGTGTTTCTAAATTAGTATTAATAATCTGAAACATATATTAATATATTATATTTTTATTATATTTTTATTATATTTTTATTATATTTTTATTATATTTTTATTATATTTTTTTTATATTTTTTTTATATTTTTATTATATTTTTATTATATTTTTATGTTTTTATTTTTATGTTTTTATTTTTTTATTTCTTTGTTTTTGTTATTTTAGAAACCTCTTTATATTCCCTATTATTATACAAAAATTTTACAATCTCATTTGTTTTTGTTTCATCTCCGAAATACGCATTAAATAAATTTATTAATGTTTTTTTTGAAAGACTTTTATATACCTTTGTTTTATTATATTTTATTTTACCTCCACCCATTTGTGGATTTACATTAATAAAATCTATTTCTTTTTTTTCCATAAACGGTATTAAAGCATTTTTAGTCTTTTTTAATTTATCCATTAATGTTTTCTTTGCCTCATTTATTTTTATTAAATCTGTTTCATATTTTACACACATATTTACTAATTTCTTTATTATAGTTATATCATCACCACCATTAATTGTATTATTTATAGTAGATTCATTATTTTCACTATCGGTTGATAAATCATTTATTGAATTCATATTATTATACTCTGTATCACTTTCGCTATTTGTTTCATAATGACTCATTTTTTTCTAATAATTATTAATTGTTAATTATATTTTAAATAAATTATTTTGAATATTCTATATTACCCATACCTTTATCTATTTTTAATATATTATAATTTACAGCATATACTCTTATATTACATTTTCGTTGTAATTCTACAGATTCCTTAGTTAGTGTAAATAATAATTGCGATGTATCTACTTTAGAAAAATTACATGTTCCAGATGGTTGATGGTCTTCAGGATATAATGAAAATGAATATACATTAATTCCAGTACTTGGTATATTTGTATGATGTTGATATGGTTGAATGAAATTAAAATATTTTCCATCACGTAAAGAAAAACGATCATGTCCATTTATTTGTATTTTTCCCGACACAATAGGTGAATTACCCTTGTCAAATAATGCTAAATTTACAGAACCAGAAGACAGTGTTTCAGAATGTATTGATTCGGTCGAAATACTATGAAAACCTGTATTTGATAATGCCGTTGTGTTTGAACCCTGTCCACTTAATGGGGCTATTATAGAATTTGAATTACCATCATTTATAGTTACTCCATTATTTGTTATAGGTAACCCCCACGATATATTATTTGAATTGCCACCAGTCATTCCTCCACCCATTGGATCATTCGGAGTGCCACTAAAATAAGTAGTATCAATACTATCAGTATAATTATAGAATTGTGGACCCCCTAAATTATTAGTATATGTTAAATCTATATTAGAAATAGGTTGAATAACCCACGCTAATTCTTTTATAGGATGATTAAAATTCAATTTTATTTTATTTGTTTGTGTATTTAATATTTCTTGACCGTTATATTGTAATTGTTCAATCAAATATTCATGACTATTTTGCGCAAATGTTCGCCTTTCTTCTGTATCTAAATATATATAATCTACAAATAATGAAGCATTTACTAATGTAGGTGGAGTTAATTTATATTTACCCATCGACCAACAACAAGCATTATGATCATTTAATTCTACTATTATTTTTACATCATTATACTGTAATGCTATTAATGGTAAAGCTAATCCTGGATTTTTACAAAACCAAAACTGTAAGGGAATATATAAAGTAGTTTCAGGTATTGTAGAACTTGATTTATCGGTATTATTATTACCTTGAACAACCTGTGTTAATCTTGGAACATTACCAACCATATTAGCATAACCACTTTTTTTTCCTGATTTTTGTGATAATTCATTCCAAATATGTAACCATTCACCATAATGTTCGTCAATAATTTGACCCCCTATTTCAATATGTATTTTTTTTATAATATTATGACCTAACCAATTTAACCACCTAAATTTATTAGATGAACTTGTTTCGCAATCTATTTTAGGTAATTTTACAGATAAATATATTTTATAAATTAAATCTCCATTTTTTGAAATTACACAATTTAATTTGCGTCCAAAATCTACAGTTCCATTAAAATGTTGTTCAATCGATTCCATTGAAAAATTTGTATGTTGTTTATGAACCATTTTAAAAAATGTTATTTGGGGATTTCCTGTTAAAAAAACGTCTTGTTGACCTTTTACTACTAATTGCATTAAACCTCCCCCCATATCTATATTTATTTATATATATAAAAAAATATGCTTAAATGTATTTTATTATATATAAATAAATAAATATACAATTAATATATTATTTAATGAACACTTCTTTTAATTATAAAAAAAAAAATAGAAAAACTACTAAAAATATAAACACCCTAGATTATTTACATAATAAAAAAATAGAATTAATTAATAATAAAAAAAAAAATCTAAAAACATATAAAAAAGAATTAGAAGATGTTCAAAAAAAATATAATAATATTTGCTCAAAAACAAATCTAACTGAAACAGAATTAGATACGAAATTTAATTTATATGACCAAATTAATGCCTTCAAAAAGTCTATTAAATTTATAGAAGAAAACAAAGAAGAGGAAGAGTACCTATTAGATGTAGGTAACATTTTATTTGAATATTATAGTAATGATACACTACCTGATACATTGGATAATATTAATAAAGATACTGATATTATTAATAATGACATTACTTCAAATCCACCAATTAAATCATTATTAAATTATTTTGATAAAAAATGTATTGTTAATAATGTTTCAACAAGAGGACAATTATTGGATGATTATCTGAATATTATCGATAATACATATGAATCAAAAAAAAATAAAATTATTGAAGAAAATGTTTGTATTAAATGTAATAATAAAATTAACATAAATTATATAGAAGGAATTTCTATTTGTGTTCATTGTGGAGAACAATATAATATTTTAATAGATTCAGATAAACCTAATTATAAAGAACCAACATATGAATCTAATTATTTTGCTTATAAGCGGATAAATCATTTTAATGAATGGTTATCACAATTTCAAGCAAAAGAAAGTACTGATATATCAAGTGAGATTATTGAAAAAATATTATTAGAACTAAAAAAAGAACGTATTTTAAATGTTGCTAATATTTCTAATAATAAAATTAGAGAAATTCTTAAAAAATTAAAATTAAATAAATTCTATGAACATATTCCATATATTATTAATAAAATTAATGGTAAACCACCTCCCACAATAACAAAAGAAATGGAAGAAAAATTAAGATTTATGTTTAAAGAAATACAAGGACCATTTGAATTACATTGTCCTAAAAATAGAAAAAATTTTTTATCTTATTCATATGTTATTCATAAATTCATTCAATTATTAGACATGGATGAGTATTTAATTCATTTTCCTTTATTAAAAAGTAGAGAAAAATTATATCAACAAGATAAAATTTGGAGAAATATTTGTACAGAATTAAGTTGGCAATTTATTAATAGCATCTAAATTAACAATTAAATTTCCCAAACTCTGAAAAATCATCTTCATTAAAAGGTTCTAAATAACTTGAATTATTTAAATTTAATTTTAAATCGTCGAATTGTGTTTTTTTTTTTTCTTTAATAACATCTTTTTTACACATATCATCCCATGCCTTTACTGGTGTATTTTTTAATTCCTCTTCGTCTATTTCACCATCTATTTCGTCATCTATTTCACCATCTATTTCGTCATCTATTTCGTCATCGTCCGTTCCTTCATTCTCTTTCGCAATCATATTTGTATTTTCAATATCATCTAAAATAACTCTTTTATTATTATTTGTTTTTTTATTATTTTTCTCTTCTTCCATTAATCTCATTATAAATGTATTATTTTCCTGTTGATTTAATTCAATATCGTCTTTACCTGGTCGTTTAATTATTTTTCCAAAATTATTTTCTTTTTTTTCTTTTATATCTGTTTTATTAACTTTCATACTTTCTAACTCATTTGATATAGCATCTATTCTTGCTTGTTCATTTTTTATTTCATTATTTATATTATTTATATTATTTATATTATTTTCCTCAACTCCTCCATATAGTTTTTTTTCATTAAAATTAACTATATTATCTAATTTATTAAAATTAACTATATTATCTAATTTATTATTACATAATAAATATACAATAATAAATAATAGAAAACAAATTATTATTATACATATATTTAATTTACTCATTATATTATATTATAATATATTATAATATAATAATATAACATTTTATAACTTATTTTTTGAGATATGAAACCCTATACACGGTTTTTATTTAATATTTAATATATTATATTATTATAATGAGTAATATTCAATTAAAAAAATTTGATATGTCCTCGATTAAACCTGATAAAGTTATCGTATTGATTGGGAAACGTGAAACAGGAAAATCATTTTTATGTAAAGATTTACTATATTATCATAAAAATATTCCAGTTGGAACAGTTATATCTGCTACTGAAAGTGCTAATTGTTTTTATGGAAATATTATCCCTAGTATTTTTATTCATGATGAATATACACCGGAAACCATTCAGAATGTTTTAAAAAGACAAAAAACTGTAAAAAAACATATGCGAAATGAATTAGCACAAAACGGGCATACATCGATTAATCCTAATGCGTTTCTTATTTTAGACGATTGTTTATATGATGCTAGTTGGGCAAAAGATAAAAATATTAAAACGTGTTTTATGAATGGACGTCATTGGCATATTTTGTTTATTATTACTATGCAATATCCACTTGGTATTCCTCCAAATTTAAGAACTAATATTGATTATGTTTTTATTTTACGAGAAAATATTGTTTCTAATAGAAAACGTATATACGATAATTATG
>Ga0115001_10002813_pt1 | contig 13275 bp, 6 predicted proteins | sample ArcticOcean_MG_C_12_FD_89869 | JGI IMG/M metagenome (GOLD analysis project Ga0115001, IMG submission 89869) | Marine microbial communities from western Arctic Ocean - ArcticOcean_MG_CB8_130 | ecosystem: Environmental > Aquatic > Marine > Oceanic | place: Arctic Ocean: Canada Basin | collected... | reverse complement strand
ATCTATATCAGTAACCCTAACATCAAATCCCGAAGCACTTTCAAGGTCATCAAAATCCAAATCAAAATCGCTTAAATCTTGTTCAAAGTCGTCTACTAAAGCCTCACCAATAGCTTCTTTTCTATTTGCATCTAAAATGTCTTTTATATCTTGAGTTTGAAGATATTGAGTTATTCTTTCGTCTAATGATGAAACGTGCAAAGCAAGTTTATCATTTTCTTTTGCTTTCATAAGTGATGATAATACATCCACTTTCAACAACGCCTCGGCTTCCGAGAACGTTAAGCCATAACTATTAAGTAGTTTTTCTGTTTTAAGCATATTAGCGTTCCTTGTTTAGATAAGGGAAGATTGCTTCCAAATCATTTACTCTTTCTTCCACCGAAGGTATGGCTATACCATCTCTTTGTTTTAGTTTTTCAATAAATTCTTGGCGTAATTTTTCTTTACTTTCTTCCTCATTATTAAGTGTTTCTTCAAATTCTTGTTTTTCTTTTTGCTTACGCAGAACAACTTCCTCAACGTCATCAATTGTTGCGTTTCGAGAAGTACCCGATTCAGGGTCTATAACTTGTTCATTAGATATTAAATCGTTAAATGCTCCAATAGTTATTGCCTCATCTCCCGTCCTGAATCTTGCGCCTATAAATTCAACCTTAGAATCATCTACCCTGTTGCCATATACAAAATCAGGATTAGCATCTTGCAAGCAAGCAATTATTAGGATTGGTATCCCTCGCAATTGATATTGCCCTCTGCTACTTGCAAATACACCAAGAGCCTCCAAGACTTCTTTAGGCTCTGCCCCTTCTTTAATTTTTTTTGCAACTTCTGCTGCGGGTTCAAAATATTCTGTAATCATTTCTGAACGGGACTTATCTCTTTCAAACTTTTCAGTTCGTTGTCGAGCATTTTTAGCCAATTCAACAACAAGTTGCACTTGCTCAAGAAAAGCAGTTAAAGATTCTGTTGGGTCTAAATTAAAAGGAGATTTCAATGACAACTTAAATTCCCTTTCAGCCACACCCGCTCGATTCATCTCTTGAACTTTCGTAATACCCTCTTTTAACTTCATCTCTTTAATCTTAACCGTCTTACGCAAACTTGATGTCATGTCTTTTCTACTCTCGTAGGTAGATTTCCCGTCTTTTTTCTTAAAATTTTCAGGATTCGCTTCAAAAGAATCTCTTACTTTTTCTGAAGGAAATTGAAGAGGGTATTGAGCATCAACTAATTTTTGTGTTGCTATACTATACCTCTCTGAAGTGGTTTTTTCAGACCAAAATTTCCCTGCTATGTACGACTCATATTTGTAAATATTTTCAGAAAAAGTATTCAAATACCTGATATTGTCTTCATATACCTGTCTTGCTCGTGGATAGTCAGCCGCTAAACTTTTCATAGCAGAAAGTTCTTCGGTCAATCTATCTACGTCACGAGATAATTCCTGCTCTAAATCTTCCCATTGCATCTCTGCGAGTTTGTCAGGGTCGGTAATAAGGTTTATTTTTATCTCTGATACGTCAACATCAAATTGAGTTGCTTCACTATCATAAACCTCACTTCCCAACATCTGCTTTACGCTTGATATTTTCTGTTCAAGTTTAGAATATACAAAAGCGTCAATACTATTTTGAGTTAATACGTTTATTAAGAAAGCATATTTATATGGATTTTTTTGTCTCCAAACACGCCCATGCAACTGCATATAGGTCACGGGTACAAATCCTACTTGTAGTATGTACATAATGGGACAATTTTTTTGAAGATTTATACCTTCTTTTATAATTGAAGTTCCAAACAATACAAGACAATAACCCTTTTGGAAATCCTCTACAATTTGTGTTTTTTCAGATTTTGTACGTCCGTCAATAGAAGCAAAAACATCCCGCATCTCACGTCCTGAATTTTCTAAAATAGTCTCTAAAAGGTCTTTATTCTCGTCGATAATATATTGAGTCATTAAATCGAAAAGGAAAAAGTCTTTTCCGTGATAGCGGAACTTATAGTTATTAGCATACACTACTTGCCCCAAAATAGGCTCTGCTTCACCTTGACCTGCATAGCGTTGTTCTTTTTCATTATATGCAAATTCAAGAACTTTTTGTATAGCTTTACACGCATACAAGAGTTTTGGACTATTCTCTACAACATTTTTTGCGTTTTCACTAAACGTACCATCCAAAGGTGGTAGATAAGGGTTCATAAGGCTCTTATCGTTGTTTATCGTTAAATAGTACGGGCTAATAAGAGTAAGTTGCTGAGTGCGTGAAGCCTCTAAAGCACGTTGTGCAATTTTTTGTGCTAAAGAGATATTATCATCTTCATTTTTAACGGCATTTGCATTTATCGCTCCTTCTTCATCATCATCTTCTACACTTTCTGAAGATGATTCTTCTGAATCTCCTCCTTCCGCTCCCTCAATGTCGGTATCATCTACTGTTCTTCTTACTGCTTTAGCAAAGACGTTATCAGGGTCAAGTTCTTCGATTTCATTCAATAACTCTTCAATTTCATCTAACTGCTGAAGTTCATAATCAATATTATCGGGTTTTCCTTTTCGCTTTGTAACCTTAACAATTCCTCTTAACTCTTTTACAAACGGGTCAGCAGGATTTTCTTTTTTTCCCTTTTTTTGAAGTTTATCAAAAATTTGTTCTGCTTTTATCAAGTCAGCATCGGTATATTCAAGTTCTGAATCCGTTTGTAGCGTAATATATTTATTTAGGTCTAAGTTCATCTTCTTTTGCGCCTCATTAAAAGGGACTTGAGAAAGAACTTTTTGTAAACCCTCATCTTCTTCCGCACCCTCAATTCTTGGTGCTTCTGTTCCGATTATTACTTTCTGAGGTCTTTGCGCTTCGATTTCAGCATCGCTTATTTTGAAATTTGTAAATGTTTTAATAAGCTGAGAAAGGGCATAATTATTTTTGTATCCTACAATTTTCGGAAAAAGAGTGTATCTATTTTGATAGTCAATATCTTTTTGCCAAAGTTCTTTTGCATAAACTTGGAAAAAATCGAAAGTATTAAATACATTTCCTTGCATCAGTTTAGATGTGCTTAAAGCACCAAACAGAGATAGCATTTGAAAGTTATCGTCTGTAAATGGCGTAGCAGATAAAAAGATGGTGTTTTCTATATTTCTCTTTTGTCCTTTTGAAATTTTACGCCCCCTTTCTTGGAAGTATAGGCAAATAGAAATAAAGTTCTGAACTTCACCTCTTACGTTATAGTTTGCTTTAGTGTCATAAGCATATACATTTTCGGGGTATCTCAAAGACCCTTTTACATTTGCCTGCACCTTACCTCCTTCGGTGACATTCTCTTTTAATCTGCCTTTACTATTTTCAATCCGCCCATAAACACGAGAGCCTTTTTTCACTTTATTAAAAGCCCTGTTAAAGTTGTGTACCTCATCGACTACAAACGCATCACAACTTAAAAGGTTAATATCCATACCACGGTATTGAGATAAGAATAGTTTTTCTGTTTCACCGCGAGTACGGACACCTTGATTAAATACTTCGCTTTTACTTGGTCGAGTTCCGATTACTCTGTTTTTTACTCTTGGATATTTATAACGAGTATTAAGATATTGTGTAGGTGATGATTTTCCATATATCCCTGCCATGAAGTCCACGCTTTCCTCACCAAACTGTTGAGCCACACTTAGTTTAGCTATTGCTAAATGACTGCATAGTACAACACTATTTGGACGTATAGCCCATTCTTTGAATTTACCTAAGAAAAGTGGTGCTTGCTTACTTAGTGTTACAAAGAAATATGCCATTTCCTCCGTCATCTGAAGTTCTAAAGCAGTCTTTATTTGGGCTTTTGCTAACGATTCTAATGCAGGGTCAACCGCATCTCCTCCATTCACAGGGTTTAATGTAAAGGGAAATTCTGTATAAATTTCACGCTCTAATTCCTCCACGCTTTTATATGGTGAATTTTTGTGATTTTTCTTCGCCCAAGGCAAAACTACTCTCTCCCAAAACGACCTCGTTCCGTAGTAAGGAAACCACGCTACGGAATTATCCTTTGCTTTTCCCTGAAGGATTTCATAAGTTTTAACTGCAATCCAATACCCTGCGTTAGCAACCATTTGGTCTCCGCTAAAAAGATTTCCATACTTATCGGTATCAATGTCGTAACTTGGATTCTTTTTCGCAGTTGCCTTTACTGATTGCATAGTTACTGCGTGTGCGCCCCCGTAAATATTCGCTCTTCCCCTACTCTGTTTCTCTATTTCTTTTCTTTTATTTGTTAATTCCTTGTATTTATTCTCGTATTTTTTATGAATATATTCGAGTTTCATCATAATCTTTTCAAGGTCTCCTCCGTTTTCCTCATCCCATCGGATGTTAGGAGATTTAGAAATTAGTTCTTCATAAATCTTTTTAGTAAAAGAATTTTTTGATTCAACGCTTGTGTCTAAAATATCTGACAATCTGCCAAACTCCATATAATCGCTATCTCCAATATCCCAAAAATCAAAATCGCCTGACTTAATTGTTGTCGTTAAACCTGAAAGGGTTTGTCTTGGCGTATCGTTTATACGAACAATATTTTCTTTTTTATATTTTTCTGATTTTTTGAAAAAGGGATTTTGTTGAATCCACATATCTTCAAGTTTAGGGTCGTCTAATTGATATTTTTGTTCACGAGGCGTAAGCATAGACGTTTCTTTATTCTTACCATATTTATTAAACGCTCCTCCAACTATCTTAATTAAACCTTCTGTTGTTCCTTTAAGGTTTTCCATTAACTGCATATCGCTTTCGCTATACGCAACTGCTCCATCATATCCTGTCCCCTCACTTTTTTCGTCATAATCAGGGTCACTCTCGTTTATTTTCTTGCCCAATAAATCGGCTTTATTCATAGACCCCATTTTTACCAAAGTAACGTTTGGAGGCAATAGTCCGTTTGACACTCCACGACCATCGCTATCTTTTGTACCCCTAATCTCCTCTTCCCAATTGCCTGAATCGTAAACGGGGTTAGGAACGCTAATAAGGACTCTCTTGGCATCTCCTCTTAGGAATAAATCACTTACTTTGGCAATAGAGGAAGTTGTTTTACCAAATCCTACTTCGTGCGCTAATAACCCGCTATTTCCACTTGCACCTAAGAATCTTATACCATCTCTTTGCGCTTGCCTTAAAGAAAAGCCCGCAGGAGAGCCGTCCAACGGATTGTATGCCGTAGCGATATAATTTTTTGTATTTCCAAAAGTTCTATTATTTTCTAAAAATATAGGAATACGGTTGATAGGTTTAACAGGGAAATTGTTGTATTTAAGATTAAATAAAAACTCAATACCTTCATCAAAACCTTCGTCACTTGTAAGTGAGTATGAAAGAGTGTATAACTCGTCGCCTTCAATTCTTGCTTTGGAAGCAATTTCATGATATAAACCACTTGCCCTTGCTGAAATGATGCGTGAAAGTTCTTTTATCACTCGTGAATCATCTACATCGTATCCTAAGTTTTTTAGCTTTTCACTATTATCAGGTAGTGCTTGTTGTATAAATTTTGCGTCTAATTTTGGTGGTTCTTTTTGACCTTTCTTTTTATAATTCTCCCAATCAATTGTTATTACTTCAGTCTGACGAGCAGAGCCGTCATCTTCTATTTCTTTGTTGGTAATCGTTAAACCAAGCGTCAAAAGATTGTGCGCTCCTGCACGAGCAGATTTTGGGTCAAAATAAAACCTTTCAATAGCCGTAGTCTTATCTAAATTGTTGTATCTCAACTTATCCGACGCTCTTCCATACAATGAAATACCGTCCATCCTTCTTGAATACTTGGAAAACGCAGATTGTCCTCCCTCGGCAGAATAGTAAGTTAGTTCTCTTTTAAATTTCGCTTTTAGGTTATTTAAAACTTCGGAGGAATACTTCCTTTCTAAGCCTTCATCGTACACCTTGTGCATCATGTCAATCAAATTGGTGTTCGATTGGCTTCCGCTTGGTATATCAAGCATACCATTTCCAACATAGTCACCTTCAAATAATCCTAAAGCCAACGTGATGCGGGTAAGTTCTTGCATCCTGTTAGCTATATTTGTTTTTTCTCCTTTTTCAGAAATATTGTCGTATGGCGAACCCACCCCGTTGTTTCTTACCGCACTTTGATACTCTTGTTTTGTCCCATGATGAAGTTTCATGAATTTTGGTGAATATTCTTTTAGCAGATTTTGGTGGTTTTCTAAAACTAAAGGAGCAATCTCTTCTCCAAAAAAGTCAGATAATTCTTTTTGAAAAATATCTGTTTCTATTTTGGCTTTAGTTACAAAAATATTAGAACCAAGAACTACGTCTGCATTACAAAAAATTGGCTTTCCCTCCTCAAATGAACTTACAAATAAATGTCCTGCAATTGCGCTATCTCTACATAGGTCAAAATAGTTAAGAGCATAATCCACACCAAGCAACCTTGCACAGAGCAATCTGTAAGGACTTATTTCACCTACATACAGATTATTAGGAGAAATTCCCATGCCTAAAAAGTATCCTAATAATTTTTCAGGGTTGCTAAAGTTAGGATTAAGATTAAAAAATGTCTCTTCAATAGTAAAGGCGTACTTAGACATTATTTCATTAAATTTAATGCTATCTACTTTACCCTTAGAATCTGTTAAACGTTTTTCAACCGCAACTTTAGTTTGCTCATAAATTTGCCCATTGTTAGTTCTAACGACGGCTCTGCTCGTGAGACTTGAGTAATTTTCTATGGTGGTATAATGAGAGAGGTGTTCTGTCATTATCTCTACTGCCGCTCCATACGACAGGTTACTTTTACTCCACTTCTCTAAAGAAACCAAACTAATACTTAGTTTTTTCCCTAAATATGGAATACGCATTTGACGGGCAAGAATAAAATTCGGCAACTTCAACGCCTCTACCTGTGAGGCTTGAACCTCTTCCGCAGTTGCAGGCTGCTGCATGGGGTTAAGGGGGTTGTACTTAACAAATACCGCAGGGTAGTTATTAAAGTCTTCAAAAATCATAACGTTCAAATGCGTTATAACCCTAATATCAACTGATATAGATTCTCCTTGAACCTGAACTTTTTTGTTGAAATTCGTGGATTCAGAAGTGTCGATAACGTATCCTCCATCCGTTTTGAAAAACCTGTAATCTTGTTTTTTCTTTTTTGAGTCTTTTACATAACTCGAAAAAATATCAGGAACGGCAATTAAAACGTTTTCTTCTATCTCAAACATTATCGGATTGCATACATCTTCAGTATCAATTTCCGAGTTATAGATATTAATGCCACCCCCACTATATTCAGGCAATGCAGATGTAATGTTTTCAATAGTCGTTGTGCTATCTATTGAAGTACAAAAATTAGTTTCAAAGCTACCAAATTGCTCCTTATCAATAGTGATAATGAAATCAGGCGTTCCGTCTATTAATTTCTCAATATCCTCTTTGCCCTTTATAGGCTTTAGCCCGCTATCATTTACATCATCTTCTTGTGTGCTTTCAATTTTTTGAACTCTACAATTTCTTACATCATAATTCACATACTCTAAACCTTTAATGTAAGCAGCCTGATATGGCACACTTCTCTGCTCATATTCATTTTGTGGTAATTTTTTTCTTTCAAGTCGAAGAGGAGGATTGTTAAATATGATTGCACCACTATTAGGTTTATTTCCTTGCAAAAATTCATGATAGGTACAAGCGTAAATAATATCATTTGAAGAATATTTTTCTTGCAAACTTCGACCCATGGAATCGCTCTGAAGCCCAAGAACATTATCGCCCATATCGACTTCGCCTTTAATATACTCTTCGACAAAAAAGTAATCTGACCCTCTTTTCAAAGCATGGCTTGAAATCCAATGTAATCTGTCATCTTCTGACATTACTCCAACACCTTCAGATAGAGTAATAATATCATCTATAATTGGCTGATATTTGACTAATAGTTCAATCGCCAACGCTTCATTTTGTAATTGTTTAAAATTCATTATTCTTCGTATTGTGCGTCTTTTCCAATAGTGTTGTCAATTTGAAATAAAGAGGTGCTTAAATCTGTACCCATCGTCATCGAAATTAAAAGTTCTCTTATAAGCACTCTTTTTGCATCTACGTTTTGTAGTTGTCTATAAATATTTTGCAAAGAACTACTGCTAATATTTTCCAATGCCATTAAAATCTCTTCGTGCATTTCGGCACGTTCAGTATGGCTTTTCATCATGTATAATAAAGGTAGGTCTGTCATATTCTTTTGTATTTCAAGATGTAATCTTCTCCTGTAATTTCGGGAACTTCAAAATCAAATGTTGCGCCTTCTATGTGGAATAATAATTCAACAATTTTTTCATGTGTTTGACGGAATTCCTCTCTTGGGACGATTACCATTAAATAGCCTCCCTTTCTTACGAAAGAAAATGACCTTACTCCATAATATGCTCTTGCATCAGACCTACCGAGTTGAGCCAATGTTTCATCATAGTCTAATTCTGCAAATCGACACTTAGCAGGAGGGTGAGTTATAACTAAATCGTAAGAAGGTAATCCGTTGGTATTGCCTAAGTAGAAATATTCGGCAATAGAGCCAAAATCGTAACGTAAAAAGTTTTCTTTTTGTCTTCCGCTTGTAAGAGATTTAGTAATCTCATGACAAAAGTAATCATGGTTCATAACGTGAAAAGACGCTCCGTCAGGCGCACTTGTAATAGCTTTTCCGCTACCCCCATGAGTAATTAATACGTCACCATTAAATCTATTTTCAGGCTTTACCTCCTCCTCCATATTGGAGGCTAATTCCCAAACTTTTTTAAAGACTACATTTTCATTCAAACCTGCGTCTTCACATTTATCATATTTACGCAAAAAATTCAAGTCGCCTATACTATAAACGTAATCGCTACGCTTATTGATAATAAACGATTCAATGCTTTTATTTAATCTTTGTCTTGCTTCCATTTTATTCTTCAGTTTTAAAATCAATAGCAACAATCTTTACTGCGGGATATTGAGGACTTGCCACCATCGCCATAAATTTAGGATTTGCCTTTGAGAACCAATCTAATTCCTCTTTTGGCATCACTACGATACTACTTCTAAGTTCCTGCACCATATTGGCAGGTAGATAGACTCCACCGTCTGTTAATACAATAATTAAAGAATCAAATTTTTCCGCCCTTTGTCTTCGGACAATTTCTTCATACGCTTTATCAAAATCTGTTCCTCCACCTCCTGCGAGCATCATAGCATTCGCATTAGCGGCTTTCATAGCTTTGCGCACTTGCTTGTTAGGAAATATATCTTTAATCTCGGTGTCAATAACCATTACGTAGCCGTCGTAATCCATTACGATTTGAGGAACGTATTTTGCCATTTCCTGCATATATGTTCTTCCTGTGGCGGCTCGCTGAGTCATTGAACCTGAAGTATCTACAATCGTAAAAACCAAATCGCCTTTCTTCTTTTGCCGAACTGATTCTTTTTCAGGCACATTTCTTACAAGGCTTTCAATATCATAATAATCACGACCACGAGCGCGAGTAGGTTTACCAAAGCCTTTGACAAGTTTTTTTAATTCTTTGAACCATTTAGGCTTACCCATTACAGGTAAAGAAACTTTCTCTCTGCTTGAGCCTGAACCCACTCCTACTGAAACATCTCCTCTTACTTGAGCAGCATCGGGAAATTCAAAAGGATTCTCATCAACTTGAGTAACAATCTCTTCTTGTTTTCTTTGCGCCTCATCAATCTGAACGGGGTCGAGTTTAGGTACTCTTTTAGACACCCCACAAGGACGATGTATAATTCCGTCTTCGCTTACTGATTCTACTTCCGAAGGACTTGGGTTGCCTGTAAGCCTGTCAATAATAGGACTTGTAATATCCTTTGTTTCATTTAGGATTTTATCGTATTTATTTTGTAATGACTCCAAACTCATGACTCTTCAATTTGCTTGATTAAATCCTCAAAATTTTTCTTTTTACGCTCCAACTTGTTTTTTTCAGAATCCGTGACATTTTCACTTTCAAGTAAATGGTCAATACCTTCAATGATTTTTTTGGAACTTTTTATAATTTCTTTTTTTCCTATTTTTTCCTCTAATTCTTTTTCCTTTTCCGTCAACCCCGATTCTCCCCCCTCACCTGTTTTATCAGGAACTTCTTCTTCCGCAGTACCTCCCGCTTGTCCAATAGGCGTATCCTTTGCCCTTTCAACATTAGGGTCGTTAGGCGGTATATCTTCTCCTGTCCCTTCTGCGCCGTTTCCTCCTTTTTTTGGCTTCCCCTGTTTTCCTCTTTGTGGAGGTGTTTCACCGTCTGTTGGCTCTCCTCCGTCTCCGTCTCCTTCTCCTTCTCCTTCGCCTTCTCCTTCGCCTTCTCCTTCGCCTTCTCCTTCGCCTTCTCCTTCGCCTTCTTCTTCTCCTTCGCCTTCTCCTTCTCCTTCTCCTTCGCCTTCAGGAGCAGGGTTTATCATATCATCGTCTCCTTCAGGAGCAGGGTTTACCATATCATCGTCTCCTCCGCCTTTTTGTTGTCCCCCTTGAGGTGGCTCTCTTTCGGTACAATCATCATCAGGCTGAACCATGTGATAAGCATTGTGAGCAATCTCGTATGCCCAACCTGCTTCGTTTACAGGTAGTTCATATTTAGGATAAAAACGGGATGGAACAAATGGTAATTCACTTTTACGATAATTCAAAACAGATGCAAGCATATCACAAACATCATCCCCTAAAGAGGCGTTAATACGTACATCGGCACAGATATTTCCGCAAAAGGAGTGGCATGGGTCAGCGTTAATACAATCCCCATTGAAAACATGACCTAACTCATGCGTTATTCCCGCTTTCATTATTTTGGGAAAGGCAATAGTTAAGAAAAAATTTGTATTTATTGCAATACGATAAACTTTTTTCCTCGAATCCCAATAGCTATATATAGTATCACAACTTGCGTCATACATTAAATAAACATCAGAGGGTATTTTAGTTATTTCTCGAATTTGTTTATAAGCAAAAGTGTATTGCTCTTCTGATAATTCAGGTAGCTTTTGAGAGTATGATGCAGGGTTATTAGAAGAATTTACCTCAATCATAGGCACAGGCATATTGCGCTCAATAGTGTCTAAATACCACTTAAAGAACGTATCAAAATCCTCAAAAGGACTTTCGGGGAATTTCACATCTAATGCCATTATTTTCCGTAAACTTCACGCATTTTTTCAAGTTTAGCTTTTGTGTCTCCTGTTTTTCCTTTTAATAGAATATCAACAAGCATTCTTACTGCGCCCTGCTGACCTGCTTCTTGCATAGCACGTACCGTGGCAAAAGGTTTAATTTGCTTTTGTTGCAAAGCATTCAATGCGTTCATGACGCTTAACTTTTCAAGAGCCTTAATATCTACTTGTGCCGTTTCATCTGAAATTTCATTTTCATCAATATCCATCACAATAAAAGCGTTTACAAAACGAATAAGTTGGTCTTTTTCATCTGAGGGTGCTTTATGCCTTGCAATAAACTCAATTGCTGAAGGGTAAAAATTACCTACTATTTCTTCTCTTACACCCGTGCCTTCACTTTCTTGTACCAAGCCTAAAAGTTTTCCCATCCAAGCAACCGCTTCTGCGTTGTTAGAGACGCTATTAGATTCTTTTTTCATATTTAGAAGAAGAATATTAGTTGCTTCTACTGCATCGCCATCAGCGTCCTGTAAAGCATCTTGAATCATTTGTTTCAAAGCACTCACCATTGTTGTAGACAGAGATGGAGTTTCTTTACCTGCGGTTTCCAAAGTAAAAGTGCCTGAACCTCCTAAAATAGCAGATGCCAAACACTTATATACCCCTTGTTGTAGCCTTACGCTATCTCCACCGTCCATCTCATTATCTACACCAAAATTGTTTCTAATAATTTTGAAAAGTGCTGATGTTTTAGTTTTATCATACAATTCTTGTTGCGATGTTTTTTTACCTGCAATTATTGCATTTTGACTACCCTTTGAAAAAGAGGGCTTTTTAGCAAACTCTTTCATAAAATCTTCCCTAATATAATTATTACCCGCATCTCTCGAATTAAGCATAGTAGGTAAAAATCCAAATTGCCATTGCAGATTCACTTCATTCAATAATTGGAACTCAAGGTCATCAGTTAACGCACCTGCTTGACTATCTTTTGTGACCTCATCAAGACACATACGCATTCCCGCTAATTCAGTTGGTGGTGCGCTCACCATCATTATCTCCTCAATAATCACATGACAAAAACGACGGAATAAAGCATCTTCAATATCTGCCGTTGCATTTGCTATACCAATAATTCTTGAGTCCAATAGAGGCATACCTATTTCAATAGCTTCATCAAGTTGAGATTTAACCACTTCATAATTTGAACCTGCTTTTACTTTTGTAGGCACTCCTACACCTTTACCCTCATTAAGAGTACGCATAGAGTAGTCTTTAATGATACGCTCTCTTACAATATGTAGGAGTGGAGCATATTTATCTTGCTCGCTTTCGTCTACTTTATCTAACTCATCTAAAATCAACCAAAAGTTACCGTATCCAAGCAACGTGCTTAAATAAAGGCATAGGTCTCTAACGTCATCTCTAACCACAAAATCTCCTGATTCCTGCATCTTAAACAATTCTGCATCAGAATATAATTGTCTTTCAACCTTCATTCCTTTTTCATTGAGATAACTTGTAGACAACTTTCCGTCGTTTACATCCGAAATCTTCATTTCTTGTTTGGTTGTGACATTACTGTCCCATTCCCAAATAAAAAGACCTTCAAAAATGCTATTTAAGGCTTGAAAATTTTCACCTGTTATACATCCTGCTTTATCTCCATCAAAGTGGTCTTCAACATATTTGTCAAAAATCTTTTTTCCGTTAGAAACATAAGATTCAATTAAAAATGTGTTTGGAAACCAATTTGGCTTATAAAAATCCAAGGTGTCTCCACCTGCTCTTGTTCCTGTTAATCTTGGTAGACCTTCAATATTTGATGGTTTTTCTGAGCCGATATATAATAAAGACTTTGGCATCCTCCATCTTTCTGTCATTTCAATGATTGAATAGGATTTACCAATAGATGATTTACCGAGCAACAAAAATGGTATGTCGTATCGTATAAGTTGTTTGACAAGTTTTATTGTCCTGTCGCCTGAAAAAATTGCTTCTGCCATTATATATATAGTTGAAAAAAGTGGTATTTAATGTTTAAAGGTAAAAAAAAAGGTGATAAAATACCCCCCTTTTCATATTTATATACTTTACCCTCTGT
>Ga0115001_10002810_pt1 | contig 13278 bp, 12 predicted proteins | sample ArcticOcean_MG_C_12_FD_89869 | JGI IMG/M metagenome (GOLD analysis project Ga0115001, IMG submission 89869) | Marine microbial communities from western Arctic Ocean - ArcticOcean_MG_CB8_130 | ecosystem: Environmental > Aquatic > Marine > Oceanic | place: Arctic Ocean: Canada Basin | collected... | reverse complement strand
ATTAACTTCATTGAGTTTAATGCCGAGGTTTCCCAACTTAAATTTTTATCTATTTCTGCCATTGGGTCGTTAGATACAGAAGCCAAATGTATTACACAATCTACACCTTTTAAGTTTATCTTACCTATTTCTGCTATATCTAGCTTAAGATTCTTTAGGTTTTTGTGTTTTGGCAAGTAGTCCCCAAACCACTTGGTATCTACACTTATAATTTTGTGATTTTTTTTTAACAAATATGGAATTAAGTTAGTTCCAATATATCCACAGCCACCAGTAACTAAAATTTTCATATAGATGTTTATATTTTAATTTAATAAACAATCAATAGCACAATACTTAAATCGAAGTAGGGATAATCTATTTATTATACTAGACAATCTATCTAAGGTGTAGAAGTAAGATTTTTGTTCAAGGGAATTAAAAAAGTAAATTCAATACTTAGTCTTGCAAAATTATTAAATAAAACTTCACCGGTATGAAGTAATTCATCATGAAACATAATAAAAGTACCTTTCTCACCTTTTAGTGAAACAACTTCATTTTTTGGTATACTATTTTCATCAATTGACAAATTTTTAAAAGAAAATGAGGATGACTTAGAATGTTTTTTAGTTTTAAATTCAAAATTAGAGTTTACTGAATTGGGTAAAAATTTAAAGCCAAGTCTATCATCGCTAATTATAGATATCCAGATTTTACATCTTTGGAATTTATTTTCATTTATCTTATAGGTTGACATGTCCCATCCCCATTTATCTTTATGAAATGGTCCAACATCCTTGAAGGGGTGTGGCCTAACAAGTCTCCAGTAAATATTCCCATATCCTAAATTTTCTTCATCAGTAACTTGAATATCTTTAAATAAGTTTGTTAAATTTTCAATTAAAACCGATTCATTAAAAAACTTTTCATAATATTTTTTTGACAAAATTCTGTTTTTTTTTATAAATAATTCCATGTGTTTTTCAGGGTTACTGGTACTTAAATAATTATTTATTGTAATCTTTTTGGGATCTAAATTATTTTTTTTTAGCAAATCTTCGAAATGACACTCTATTAGATTCTTTAATAGCAAATAATCATCTTCACTTAATTTTGATACAAAAAATCCGATCTCTCTATTAGTAACATTTTCTATAGATTTTATGTTAATCATTATCGTTTTAATATATTAAATAATTGTAAAAACAATATTAGTTTTGTATTAATTTAGGATACTATTTAACTAATATTATTTTGTATAATTTATAAAATTTTAAAATTGATATAATAAGTTTAGATAGTTGGTTAAGTATAAAATGCTCTTTAACTAGTTAATTAATGATAAACAAAATAATCAATAAGTTTTTTTATTTAATAAAATATTATACAATTATTGAACCTCATTGCTACATTGGAAGTTATAATTATAAAAATCTTTTAAGAAATTTATTATATTTTTCCTTTATTCAATCAAGTATTAAAAAATTTATTAAAACTTTACGCTCTACTATTATTAAAGTTTTTCTTGATATTTGGTCGATAATTTTTTTACCAATAATCATAATGGTATATTTTACAAAATATAGATTTATTCAACTTGAATATTCTCAAATAGGAATATTTGCGCATCAATTAAATGGAATGTGTAAATTTTATTTTTTAGAAAATAAAACACCAATTATTTGTGTTCCTAGAACTGTCAGTAGATCCCATATTAAAAAGATTTTTAATAAATTAATAATAGTCGATAGTTTATTTTTAAATGTTTTATTTTTACCACTGATTAATTCTTCACTTATTTCTTGTCGTCCTGATTATGTTGAAAGTTTTTATAAAAATAAGAAATTAGAGAGAACTGCCACTCCTTTATTTTGTAAAATAATACAAGATTATACTTTAACTGAAAAACAAAATTACTTTCAATTGTCTAAAAGTTATGAAAAAAAAATGAATATACTTTTTAATAAAAAATTTAAAGATTATGATTTGAACAATACATTCGTTTTACATGTAAGAGATGTAGGATTCGTCAAATCATCGGATTTGAGAAATGCAAATTTAAAAAATTATACCCCTTCTATAGATATGATGTTAAATAAAAATTATAATGTAATCAGAATTGTGCACTCAAAAAGTGAAAAATTAAATTTTACAAAAAATTATGCTGAAATGAATATTGAAGAAAAAGATAATGAGTATTTGCAGTATTATCTTTTATCAAAGTGCAGGGGATTTATCTGTGGACATTCAGGTCCTGGACCACTTGGAGCTTTATTGAATACTCCAATATTAGAACTTAATCTTTTTCCATTAGAGATTTCATATGCTTTAAAAAAAAACGACATATTTGTTCCTAAAAAATTGTTATTTAATAATGAAAGATTTTTACTTTATAATGAGATTTTTGGATCTGATGTCAGGTTTGTTAATTCTACAACACAAATGAATATAAGAAAATTAAATGCAGTTGAAAATTCAGAGGATGAGGTTTTTGAGGCAGTTAGTGAATTTATTGACATACAAAATAATAAATCACAATCTTTTACAATAAATCAATTAAATTTTAAAAAATCCATACCCTCAGTTTCTTCATTAAATTATATAGATGGAAGAATTTCAGATTATTTTATAAAAAAAAATTATCATCTTTTTTTTTAATCATTCTTGACTATAAAGTGATTATATATCAAATATTTGAATATTATTATTTATGGGAAAAGAAATTGACTTATTAAAGAGATACCCTGTAACAAAAAGAGATTTAAAAAAAAGACTAATAACTAAATCACCAGAGGACAGAAGGTTAGCTAGAAAATTTGGATATGATTTTTTTGATGGTGATAGAAAAAATGGATATGGTGGATATTATTATAATCCTAGATTTTGGAATAAAGTAGTAAAAGATTTTATTAAGTTTTATAAATTAAATAATAAATCAAAAATTTTAGATATTGGCTGTGGTAAAGGTTTTATGCTGCATGACTTTAAGCAGGCAATACCAAAATCAACAGTTAGAGGAATTGATATTTCAAGTTATGCAATTAACAATTCTCTTTTATCTGTTAAAGAATATTTAAAAGTTGGTAATGCAAAAAAATTAGTTTTTCCTGATAACTATTTTGATTTATCAATATCTATAACAACTTTACACAATTTAAATATAAATGACTTTAAAAAATCAATAAATGAAATTAAGAGAGTGTCCAAAAAAAGTTTTATAACTGTCGATTCTTATAAAAATGAATTAGAAAAAAAAAGAATGGATGCGTGGAATTTAACAGCTCAAACTTATATGCATAGAAAAGATTGGATTAAATTATTTAAAGAAATAAACTACAATGGAGATTATTATTGGTTTATTCCATAAATTTTAATTTAATGAATGTTTAATTTTTTAAGATCAAGAAAATCCTTAAATGAACCAAAAGAGTAAAATATAATGTTATTTTTTACTAGTTCAATTTTCGTACTTTTTTTTATTATGCAGCCATGAAAAAAATATTGAGCTCTAAAACTATCACACTTAATTTGTTTTTTTTTATTTTTATCAATGAATAAAAAATTATTATTATGTGAAAATGTGGTTGGAAAAATTGCAATGCATGTCTCATTATTTGTATTGATATCAAAAATTGTTTTATTTGATTGATTTATAATAGTTTTAACGTCACAAAACTTTTTAATATTTTTTACCATAGATTTTTGTGAATCTAATAAAAATAACTCATTATTAATCTTTTTTATATTTTTTTTATAACTATCAAAATTGGAAAAAATATTAATTTTACTTATCGTTATATTTTTTTTGGATTGTAAAAACTTATATAAATAAATAATATATTTATCAAAATCATATTTTTTATATAATTCATAATTTAAAGGTACATCACTTAAAATATATTCAACTTGGTAAAATTCTAATAAAGCACTATTTGAAGAAATTAAGGGTATAGTTTGCCTCTCTATTAATTTATTGCCACTAAAATTTACCTTATCCTTATTTTTCCATTTAGGATTGTCTATGTATTCGTAGCTAAAATTTTCTAAATTAGCCAAAACACTAGATACATCAAGATAATGAGAGTGAGCCTCATTAGTAGTAATTTTATTTTTCCAAAAATAAAAGTGGCTAAGTGTACCCTTGAAGTCAGAATTATAATAATATTTTGTTAATTCCCATTCAGCCTGATTAGAACTTTTATTAGTAAATGAATTTTCAAAAAAATCAGAACCAAAATTTGGCATATTAATAAGTACTTTTTTATTCATTAAGTCTTTTTTGAAAAGATATTCTTCATCGATTTTATTCCAAAAAAATTTTTTTTGATGTGTTTTGTTTTTGTTGGCAAATATTATTTTTGTTGGGTTTAATTTGTTAAAATTAAAATATTGATTTGTAAAACTATATGCACTGTAGCAAAAACCTAAAAAGAAAACGGTTAATAAACTGTAAGTGAATAAATCTTTTTTTGAAAAATAAATAATCATAAAAATTATAAAAATATAAATATTCTGGAAGGATGCATCAAAATATTCAGGATGTGGCATTTTCCAACTATCAATTTTATATTTATAAAGGAACCCAAAAGCTAGAGTTAAAAAATTTATGAATAAAAATAAAAAAGAAAAAAAATACTCTTTCTTTTCATAAATTAATTTAATTGCCAAAATCATTGTAATTACAGATAAAATAAAAAAAGTTTTTGATTTAAGAATAGTAAAATTCTGATGTGGGTGTGCTTCAGGGAAGATGTCAGGTACACCTAATCTCGCGGTACCTAGAGCAATTAAAATGAATGGAATTGCTACAATTAAATTTGCAAAGAAGATTAAGAAAATTTTTTTGTAATCATTTTTAAAAAAAAAATATGCATAATAAAATAATAATGGAGCAAAACAGGTAATAATAAAATAAATAGGGTACAAAAAATAAGACCAAATATTTCCTATGGTTAATAAGATAAAAAATAAAAAATTATTTTTTTGAAAATATAAACCTAATCCATGAAAGAAACAAAAAACCATTATTGGGAAATTTATATGAGAATGATGATCAAAAATTCTAGTAGTACCAAGATAGATTATGTATAGGAAAAAAATTATAACAATTTCTTTTATAGAAATTTTTTTAATGAAATAATTAACATGTAGGATTATTATAGAAAGTTCACAAAATCTTAAGACAGCTAAGTATAACTTGTAATCAAACAAACTTTTTAGATTATAATTTAAAAAGGATAATGGGTTCAAGTAAGGATTTAGTATTATTAAAGTGGGAGAATTAAAATTATTTGATGCAGGCAAAACTTCAAATATATTTTTTTGTAAACTCAGATTATGAATATACTCATAATAAATAAAATCTGGCCAGAAAAAACTCATATATGATGAGCTACTAAAAGAAAAATAAAGTATAATTATCTCTATTAATAAAAAGAAGTAGAAAATTTTCATTAATCGATTTTTTGGATATTTTTCTAAATATTTACGCATTGTATAGAGAATTTATTTTTTTAATTACATCTTGATATGGTATTGATTTTGAATAGCCTAAGGTTTCACCTTTACAAATTATATTATCTAAATCAAAACAGAAAATCATATATCCATATTATTAAAGCTTTTAGATCAAAATTCTAGAATTTAATTTTTTTAGGTTTGCAACACTCTTTCACATTGTTGACAAACAGCTGTTGGATAATAAAAACATATTTATCGATTTCACTTATTACGGTTAATAATGTATTTATGCAGAGATATTAATCCGAATGTCTATGGGCTTTATTTTTTACGAATATTAAATACTCACATAACTACTGTGAACCAAGGTTAACCATTAAGAATTTCATACTTGTACAAATGTGATTGGATACATTATATATTCTCACAGTAATCTTGAAAAATTAATAAATAAAATTATGAATAAACTTCAAAAAATATCACTTGTAATCACCTCTATTAACAAACCAGATTCAGTGCTTAAAAAATATTACTCTATGTGTGAAAAGTTAGGAATAGAATTTATTATTATTGGAGATAAAAAAACTCCTAAATATCCAAAAAAATATAATATTTATGATATTAAATCACAAAAAGTGTTTAATTTTAATCTCAATAAATCACTTCCACTTAATTCTTACTCTAGAAAAAACATAGGTTATTTAATCGCAATGAAAAATAAATCACAGATTATAACGGAAACGGATGATGACAATTATCCTAAAAAGTCATTTTTCGATAATATGGAACTAAAAAAGTCTCTTACATTATTGAGTGGCTCTAAATGGATAAATATTTATAAAATTTTTAGTAAAAATAGTAATGAAATGATTTGGCCTAGAGGGTTTCCGTTAGATGAGATAACCCGGACAAGCAAAATAATATTAAAAAAAAATATAATCACAAGTCCAATCCAACAAAGAATGTGTGATGGAAACCCTGATGTTGATGCGATATTTAGATTAACAAGAGAAAATAAATTTTATTCTTTTAAAAAAAAAAATTATGCGTTGGATAATAAATCAATATGTCCATTCAATAGCCAAAATACTGTGTGGCATAAAGAATGCTTTCCGCTGATGTATTTACCATCATATTGTACGATGCGAGCTACAGATATTTGGAGAGGATTTGTTGCTCTAAGAATATTGAAAAATTACAATTGGAATTTGTCTTTCCTTGAGTCTACAGTAATACAAAATCGAAATGTACATGACTTATTAGATGATTTTAATTTAGAATATCCTGTCTACAAAAACACAAAAATTTTTAACGATACTCTTCGACGAATTAAATTAAGTAATAAAAGAGATGATATGCTAATTAATTTTTTTAAATGCTACAAAGAGCTTACTAAGAATAAACTTATAGAAAAAAATGAGCTAGATCTTGTAAGTAAATGGATAATTGATATTTCTAAAATTTATCCAAAATATAAAAAAATATAGTTTATAAGAATAATAATATTCAATAATTGATTCATTATTTCAAATTATCAATCTACTAAATAAATTAGGCTATAATTGTTATGTATTAATTGCTCTCTTTAATTTAATAGTTACATCAAATAAGATAATAATTTATGAATACTCAATATAAATGTCTAACAATTTATAAGAAATAAAAGATGATGAAGCAAGATATTGCTATATTTACACCAATGGCAAATGAGGAGAAAAATGCCAAAAAATTCATACTTGAAGTTTTAACTTATAGGAAATTTTTTAAAAAATTTAAATACTTTATTATATTAGATAACGCATCTAAGGACAAAACATATAAAATTGTTAAAGAAATGGAAAATAAAAATCTGAAAATTATTTGGTGCCCAAAAAATAAAACCGTAGTTGATGCATACATGCAAGGTTATAAAAATTGTATAAAGACAAATTACAAGTGGATATTAGAAATTGATGCTGGTGGGAGTCACAAACCCAAAGACATTAAAAATTTTCTAAAATATATGACTGATGAATATCACTGTATTTTCGGAAGCAGATTCTGCAAAGGTGGCAAAATGTTAAATTATAATTTCGTGAGGTATTTTTTTAGTAAAGGTGGAACTATCTTATCAAAATTATTTTTTAAAATAGATTTAAAGGATACCACTAGTGGGTTTCAAATGTTTAATAGAAAAATAGTTAAGAAAATCGTCGAAAAAAAGCTAATCTCAAGAGATAGGTTTTTCCAAACTGAAATTAAAATATTTACAAGAAAGCTTTTATTTAAAGAAGTTCCAATTAGTTATATCTGTACAACACATGGTTTAAGTTTTTATTCTATATATGAATCAATATCTTTGCTATTTAAGATTAAACTTATTAAAAAAAATTATTTTAAGTTAAATTAAAAAATTTTTATTAAAGATAGCATTCAATGTTTGAAAATATTAAATTTTATATATCAAAAACCAGATTCAGGAAAACAGAAAATTAAATTAGTTAGTTGATTAATAACAAAATTCTTATATCTTAACAGATCTAATTGATAATTTAATGCTTCAAGTGAAAATTAAAAATAAAAAACAATCTGGTCTAGATAATTTTTTAAATACCTATTTAAGTAGTTTAAATTCATCCATCACAAAAATGGATAAAAAAAAAATATATCAAGCAGCTAATTTAATTGAAGGTGTTATTAAGAAAAATAAAACAATCTATGTATGTGGAAATGGTGGATCAGCGGCAATAGCTAATCATTTTATTTGTGATTATTTTAAAGTTTTGTGCATGCAAACAAATTTAAAAGCAAAAGTCAAAAGTTTATGTTCTGACTTTGAGCTTATCTCAGCAATTTCAAATGATATTTCATATGATGATATATTCTTATATCAAGCAGAGAGATTACTTAGCAGTGGAGATCTATTAATATTAATTAGTTCATCAGGAAATTCAAATAATCTAAAAAAAGTTTTACAGTATGCTAACCAAAAAAAAATTAAATCAATAGGGTTTTCAGGTTTTAAGGGTGGTTATCTCAAAAAATTTAGTACTGTTCCAGTTTTCTCAAATATTTCCAACTATGGCATAAGTGAGGATATAAACCATATTTTGATGCATTTAATTATGCAGTACATTAAATTGAAAAATATTAAAAGTAATAACAAAAATCCATTACTCTAGTTGATTTATTAATGCTAATTTATAATTAGTCAATACAGCACCTGTGGCAAGAATATATTCTGAGTATGAAAAAAAAATAAAAAACACACTTTATGATTTTAATGATGACTTTGAAAGGCGAATGAAAGATCATATGAAAAAAATATAATTAAGAAATTAAAATTTCAATCATAAAATAATTTGAAAAAGCTAATATTAAACTTTAAATGAATAAGACCAATCAAGAAAAAAATAATTCATTAAAAATATTTATGTGGTCACCAATGCTAAGCAATGTTGGTACGAATGGTGCCATGATTGGTATGGCAGAGTCTTTAAAGAAATATTTAAGTGCTGAAATTTATTTAATAAACGTTTTGGGTGAATTTACAAAATTTAAAGATAAAAAATTTTTTTTTTTAGATTTTTTTAAGGTAAGTCATATTATTCCTAAAACAGGAAAAATTTCAAAGTATTTAATACTTTTTTTTTCAATTATTTGTATTCCGTTTTTAATAAGACAAATTTTTAAACATAAACCAGATATTATAATAGCTGGACTTGTTGGTTTTATACCCTGCATGTTAAAATATTTTTTTAAAGATTTAATAGTGATTAATAGTATTCAAGGGTATCCAAAACTTAATTTCATTAGAAAAATTATTTGGAAAACATTTTACAAAAAATCAGACTACTTAATTACCATGACCAAACAAACTAAGAAAGATTTAGAGAAAAATATTGGCATTGATCCAAAAAAAATTTTTACAATTGAAAACCCAATATTACATAGAGATATGAAAAGGATGTCTTTAGAAGCAATAGATAGCGAAGATAAATTTATTTTTAATAAGAAGGTATTTTGTGCAATTGGAAGATTGACGCATCAAAAAAACTTCATACAATTATTGAATTTACTTAAAAGATATTCAGATCAAACCAATGATGATTTTAATCTAATCATCCTAGGAGAAGGAGAAAAAAGAAAAGAATTGGACGACTATATAAAAAAGAACAAAATAAAAAATTTTTATTTATTGGGATTTAAAAATAATCCATATAAATATTTAGCAAAATCAGATATTTATATTTGCTCTTCATTATGGGAGGAGCCAGGTCATACACTCATGGAGGCGGGATATCTAAACGTGCCAATATTGACTAGTAATTGCCCAAATGGTCCGAATGAAATTATAAGAAATAGTTTTAATGGTTTAAAATACGAACTTGGTAATGATGTAGATTTTTTAGAAAAAATGAAAAGAATTAGTAATTTAAATCAAATTGAAAAAAATAAACTACTTATCAATATGAAAAAAACTATAATGAATTATACTAAATTAAGATTTTCTAAAAATATTGCAAAAATTATTAATCAATAGACTCTTTAGTCATAAAGAAAATTTTTTCATAAATAAATAGAGAAGGAAAAAATTTAGATAGAAATTTTTCCGCATAATAGAAAAAAAAATTTCTTTTTCTTTCAGCAACATAGTCATAATTTTTTATATTCCATCCCAAAGGGGTATTTTTATGAATGAATTTATCAATAGTTTGATAATTAGGTATCCATCTATGTCTGTCTAAAGTTTTATTTTCGCTAAAATAATACTTTCCACTTAATATACCTTTGAATAAAAAATTTATTCTAAATTTATAATAACCCATATTTGGAAGAGCAACTATGACAGCTTTATTTGTGATAGGAAAAAACCCCTGATAGACCTCGTGTATATGCTCAATATGTTCCAATACATCTAATGCTATAATTATATCAATATTATTAAGATTTTCAGGTAGTCCTTTTTCTAGGTTGTGATTAATAAAGCTCGGATCGTTCGATTTTTTGCTTATATAGTCTAGTCCCAAATAATTAAAATTACCCTGAAGGTGCTCTTTTAAAATCATTTCTCTACAGCCAATATCGAGTACCTTATCTCCATTGAGTTTACCAAGTTTTTTTGCTACATACTCAGTTCTACTTAATGATATTGTCATATTTTAAAAACTTTATATTTATTCATACTTTAATTTTTAAAAAGTATTCTATTTTAAGAATAATGCAAATTATTGAAATAAGGAAATTAAATCTACATAATGGCTCAATTCTAGATGTAGGATCAAAAAAGTCTAGTTCAAATATTACAAACCACTTAAACACAAATGAAAAAATAAATTATGCAGATAAATTTACAAAAGATCCAAATGATCTAATGATAGACTTGGAAGAGGTAAATGAACTTAATAATAAAATTTTTAAGAATGTATTATTATTTAATGTGCTAGAGCATGTGTTTAATTTTAAAAATTGTTTAAAAAATTGTTATTTAATCTTAGATAAGGGTGGTTTTTTTTGTGGGTCTACACCTTTTTTTTTTCGGATACACGGTTCACCTAATGATTATTTCAGATACACAGAACAAAGTCTTGTTAAAGCTTTAGAGAAAACTGGTTTTAAAAATATCAAAGTCGAAGTTATATGTGGCGGTATATTTATTTGTTTTTTTAGTTCAATATCAATACTAACCATGAGAATACCTTTATTAAGCAATATTTTGTTAATATTTTGTCAAACTCTTGATGGTATTATTTTTATATTTTCAAAAAGTATAAAAAAGATATATCCATTAGGTTATTTGTTTCAGGGAAATAAATGAAGTTAAGTAAAATATTTAAATTTTTCGTAAAACAAATTGAATTTAAGATGTGGCTTCAAATAGCTGTAAATTTTATTTTACAATTTTCGATAGTATTATCAGAAATTTTATTTTTAAGTATTTTTTTTTTAATATTAAATCAAAGTATAGATGTTTCTACTTTCTCATTACTAATTGAAAAACTGGAAGTATATATTTTTCCTATTTTTGAAAGCTTAACAGTAACTGAGATCTATATATTAATGTTGATAGGTTTTTTGTTTTTAAAGAATATTTTATTAATCATCCAAAGTATTTACTATAATACAATTATATTTAAACTTTCTGCAGATAAGTCTGCACAAGTACTGAAATCATATATGGATAAAAGCTATGATGTTTTTTCAAAAAAAGAAATTTCCATATATGTAAAGCAACTAGTTAGAGACGTAGAGAATGTTTTTGTTGGTATATTTGGACTTATAATATCTTTTATTAGTGAGATAATTTATGTTTTAGTTCTAGCATACTATGTGTCTCATCTAGTTAGCTTTAACCCAATGATTGAAATTTATTTTATTTTTGTAGCTATAGCTTTAATTTTATATTTATTATTCCGTGTCGCAAAAAAGTATGGAGAAGTGAGAGCATATAATGAAATAAGCTTTTTTAAGGCTTTAACTGATACTTTAAATATATTTAAAGAAATTAAACTTTTAGAAAATACAAAAGACTTCATAGCTAGATACAAGAATTTTCTAAATAAATACTATAACTCTCGTATAGGTGCTGCAGCTATAAATCTAACACCTAAATTTATGTTTGAGATTTTTTTACTCATCACATTTTTTGTTATTTATAAAAATGAAAGTGTTGGTCTTAATATTAATGAATTTGTTATGAAGTATTCAGTTTTAGCACTTGCGCTAGTGAGACTTATTCCATCATTTGCTAGATTATCAGCTTACTTTAGCATGGTACTATATAATCTAAATTCAGTTCAATTTATCGAACATGATTTAAACAAAAAATCATCAAAAAATATTAATAAAGTAAATAAAAAAAATACAATAAAAACAATGGAAATTCGAGGTGTAAGACTTGATTATATTAATAAAGATAATTCGAAATTATCAGAAAAATTTAACAGTTTAAATATAAGTTTAAAAAAAGATAATATTTATGGTGTATATGGTGAAAGTGGATCCGGGAAATCATCTTTATTAAATCTTCTTTCAGGATTTATAAAACCAAATAAAGGAAAAATTTTCATTAATAACAAGAATTACAATTTTTATGATTTAGCCAAAAAATTCAAAATTGGCTATGCACCTCAGATAGCAACAATTTTAGATGAAAATATTATAATAAACTCCACACTAAAATTTTCAAATACAAATAAAAAAATTGAGGAATTAAAGGAATATCTTGAAATATTTAATCTAAAAAAATTTGTTAATAAGAAATATTTTGAAAATAAAGATATTTCTTCAATTAAAAATATGTCGGGAGGAGAAAAACAAAGAATTGGATTTTTAAGAGCTGTAATAAATGAGCCTGATTTAATTTTATTAGACGAACCAACATCCTCGTTAGATAAAAAAAATGAAAAAGGAATTTTTGATTTTTTGTTATCAATAAAAAAAGATAAAATCATTGTTGTAACCTCACATAAAGAAGACCAAAAAAAATATTTTGATGAGATTATAAACCTATAAATAACTACAAAGTTTTTATTGCTTTTTCATACTTTTCACATTGTGTCGTTATGGAGAATCTACTTAAACTTTTGTGGGCATGCTTTGTTTTTTTTAATGCATCTGAATATTTTGATATAACCCTTTCAATTTGATTAGCTAAGTCCATAGGGTCATTAACTTTTACAAGGTATCCATATTTTCCATTTTTTTAAAATTTCGCCAGGACCACTAGCAATTAGTGGAAATTATTGGAATTTTATACTAAATGGCCTCGAGCAAGACATTTGGTAGACCTTCAAAAAAGGAATTTAAAATAAATATTCCCTCTTTTTTATAATAAATATCTGGTTTAGAAAAATT
>Ga0115001_10002804_pt1 | contig 13285 bp, 16 predicted proteins | sample ArcticOcean_MG_C_12_FD_89869 | JGI IMG/M metagenome (GOLD analysis project Ga0115001, IMG submission 89869) | Marine microbial communities from western Arctic Ocean - ArcticOcean_MG_CB8_130 | ecosystem: Environmental > Aquatic > Marine > Oceanic | place: Arctic Ocean: Canada Basin | collected... | reverse complement strand
TAATCATTTTTTCTTCTTTTTCTTTTTTCTAGTATTTTTCCTTTTTTTATTTGCTTTTTTAGTTTATTTAATTTCAACTTAATCTTCATCATCACTTTCGTGTTCTATAATATCTTCTTATTTTTCATGCATATTAGGATCAAATTATTCTGTTGTTTATTTAATTTTAATTTTTTTCTTTTTCTTAAAGAGGGATGTTTTATTTTATTTATTATAAAGTCTTGTCAATTTACTTCTTTATTTTGAAGGAATAAGTGAAAATAAGTTAATTTTTTTAGTGGAGTAAGTAAGATCAGGTAAATGTTCTTTTAAATGTTCTAGCTCTAAGTTATACTCTTTCATAATTCTCATTGTTTATTCAACTGCATCTTAACCACCTTCTGTCATAGTTTTGTGAATAAGATTCATTAAAAATGGAGTATATTCAAATAAAACAGATTTTCTTGATGCCAATGATGTTTTCGATATCTATATTCTTAATTCTTTCAATTCTCTATTCCTTTTTCTTCTTGAAGAGAATTTAGAAAACCATTATGGAAATTTAGCAAAATTACAATATTAAGTTGCTGTTTTACATGGAAGAATAGATGAATATAAACCCATATCTGGAAGTAATCTCCAAATCATTTTTGATTTTACTTTTTAGTTAATTATATCTCCTGTAGAAATTTAATCAGCTGCTTTAGCCATTTTTTCTAATGTTTATAGAGAGTTATTTCTTGGCATACTACTTAAGTAGTTTTCCTATTTGGTTAATTAAAGATTGATTTATAATTACTTGGATTAATAATGGCATAAAGTTATAGTCAATAAAAAATAAATCCATTCTATCTCGATAAGTAAGATCTCTATTATTAGCATTATTTAACAATTTAGTTGCTGCATCAAAATTACTTATCATTCCACTTTAATCTTTAAAGTTTAATCTTTTTCCAATAAGAATTAAAAGGTAAAAATTACTCTTGTGATATTTTTGTATATTTTATTTGCTATGTTTATTTTCTTGCTTGCATTTATAAATAATTCAATAACTATCTCATATCATTTCCCATACTCTCCACTAACAAATCAAGTGCATTCATTTCTACTTTAATATTAACATTTGAACAAATTTAAGCTAATCTTTTAGAAACAGTAGCTTTCATAGGTTTTGCAAATTTAATATCAAAACAATGGTTTGCTAAAGTTCTCATTTTTGGATGTTATCTATCATTGGCTATACAAATTATTGGTACTTTAGTTTTTTTAATTAAGTTTATTAAAACAGTTGAGCCTCCTCTATCTTTTAAAGTTATTAAGTTTTAATGGGAAATAAGAATTACCTGAGCTCATTCCATCGACTTCGTCCATCAAGATTATGAATTTTCTTTTAACTTTTGTTAGATCTTTTTTTCCAAAGTTAAGAAGTTAGTTATCTATTACACCTGCCAATCCAATCATCAAAGACTTTTTATTTCTTAAATCCGAAGCATTTTACTCTACTAAATCCCATCCAAGACTTTTAGCAATACATCTTGCAGCAGTAGTTTTGCCTATACCTGGAGGTCCTGATAGTAAAGCAGCTTTTGCATTTACATTTTATTTTGAATTCCAATTTCCTCTGAATGCTACTTTCTTCTTATTTCCTCTTAGGCAAACATCATCCCAGTCTTTCAACCAATTAGTTAGGAGATGGATTTTTCCTTAATTACCTAGGATTTAACTTGGGTGTTTTGGAGCATAGATATCAGTCCATAAATCTTAAACTTTCATTTATGAAGTTTTCTTTTATGTCTTTTATGAAGTTTTATTTTATGTTTTATTTTAAACAGGTTTTTTCTAAATAATTTCTTCTTCAACTATTGTTTCTGGTATTGGGTCTTCTTATCTTCCTAAATGTTACAATAGATTTTTACCAGTTTCTAAATAAATTAATAAGAAAAGCTATAAAAAAGTAATTTACTTGTTTGAAGGAATTAACTGAATTCTTCTTCGGTAATAATCTTAATTCCTCTATCGACAGCTTTTCTATACTTTGAACTTTCTTTAACTTCTCTGCCGTCTTACAAAATTGATCCTACAATTAAATACTTGGTTTTTCCACTAACTGCTGATCTAGCAAAACCACCAAGTTTTTTAATTAAATCCGAACAAGTTTTTCTATCAGTCATATCTAATTCCCCAGTAATACAGAAAGTAATTTTATCAAGCGGTCCTTCAATTACATTATCTAAGACTACTTTCTTTCCACTTTTAGGAGTTCTTTTTCTTTTAAAACTACTTGATCTACCTGGAGTATTTACTGGAGTATTCGATCTTGATTTCGCTCTAAATGATTTTTTAGTCGATGCTTTTGGTGTTTTTGGCGGTTTTTTAGGAGATTATTCAATCTTACGTGGGGTCTTTTTCTTTTTAGGTGAAGGAGATTTTTCATATTCAACTTCCATTTTGTTTTTTTGAAAATGTTATTCTAGCTTATTCTTTATTTCTACATTAAAATCTTCGCTTGAGGAAGAATCACTTAGTTATTATTTTCCAAATTAAACATTATAAAAATCTTCGATGTTAATTTCTCTCTATTTTTCTAGTAAATTGATAAGTCAGTAAATAATATGAAAACCTTTTTTCTTTTTCTGTACCTTTTTTTCTTTCTATTTATTTTTTTATCCTCTATACATAAAATTTTCTAATTTTGCTTATTTCTTACCATCATTTGCTCCATCAGACTCTTCATTAAACTAAAAAAGATTTACTTAATGTTTATAATGATTTTACTCTAAATTTATTTATTTTTTCATGATCTTCTTCCATTTACATTTTTTCTATAACGACTTATTATTTAACTACATCTCTATTCTTTTTAAGTCTTCTTGTTTTTGTCAATCTATTTAATTTCTAATCACTAAACAACCCTCCAATAGGGCTTTATTTTCTTTTGCTCATAAAATATTTTAAGTGTTTTAAATTATATTACGCGGAAGTTTATAAATGCGAATAAATTTAAAAGATTAATAAATAAATACGAATTATATTAATTATTTACAGTAATTTTAATAAATGATTTTAATTAATAATATAAATATCTATATTTAGAAAATTAACAATTTAAAAATTAAAAATAGATTAAAAAATAAACGTTACATAAATATAAAATGTCTGTCGCCGAATTAACTGAAGATGAAGAGTATAAGATTCAATTTTTACAAGATTTTATGTAGTGCAAAATATTTGATGGTTATAAAAAATAAATATGTACACTTTTAAATGAAGTTGCTGATGAATCACTTGATAAAGAAGCAAAAAAAGTAAAAGCCAATACAATGTCTTTTTATATATGCGATACAGATGGAAGTGGAACAGTTGATAAAGAAGAGTTTAAATAATTTTGGGAACATGCATCAGTAAAAACTATGACAAAATTAAACTGTGAATAATTCTTTAATAAATTAGATAGTGATTTTGATTCAGGAGTTACACTTAAAGAATTTATAGAAATGGATCATTTGTATGGAGAGCAATGATATTAATTTAATGAATAGTCAACAATTTTTAATTTTAAAACTTTAAATAGCAAAATTATCAAATTTTATAAATATTTTTTTAATTAAATAATTTAATTTAATAAAATTTAATATTTATATTATTTCTAAATTTCGAAAATTTATATAAATAAATAATTAAATTTAAAAAATAAAGAATTCATGAATCTTAGTGAAAATTAAAGAGAAAGAGCTAATTAAGATAAATCTTCTCATAGCTTAATAAAACTATCGTTACTATGGTTATTTATTTATTCAATATTAAAAGAAGCATCTGTCAATGGTGTAAACAGAATGGTTTTTTATGGATATGAAAATTAATCTCATGTTTTTATCATTGGAACACAAATCTTTAATATATGTGGTGCATTAATATCTTAATATTTGATAGCATATCATAAATCATGTAAATCGTTAATAACCTAAGGAATAATTATATCTCTTCCAATATTTATGTGGAATCAATATTTATCTACAACAATTTCAACATAAGAACTAACTAAATATTCAGCAAACACTTAAAACTTATTAACAATTTATTCAGCTGCAACATCAGTTTTATTTGGATTCGGAGAAGGACTTATAACATGTGGTATTCTCTCATATACAACAGTAATTAGCAAATAAGAAAACACTGGAAAGAATTTTGGATTTTTATATTTTGTATGGTCATTTAATAGATTTATTATCAAAACTATCAATGAGGGTTAATTTTCTCTTGATGTAATTGGAAGAATGTGGTTAATGGTTGTTATTGCTGTTTTAACTCTAACTTTAAAAAATCCATCGAATGAAAAAAATGTTTTAAAATATATTGGTAAAGAACCTCATGGAAATATTTCATATAATATAACATCTTAGTACAAAGTAATCCCAATAGTTTTTGCAGCAGCTATGGGATAATAAATGCTATATGTAGTATTTGAATAGGTATCAAACGAAACTACAGAATCAAATAAAAATATTTTATATTGGATGTCTTACCTATTTGGTGGAATAGGTCCAATACTATTTGGAATCCTTTGGGATGTTTCAAAAAAATAAACAAGTATTGGAGTTAAACTAAGCTGTTTGATATCATATATCATATTTTTAATAGGAAGATTTTTTATTTCATAAAGAACTATGACTTTTGGATATTTTTTATTTTCTTTAACATCAATATCATTATAAAGTATTGCTTTGGCTAAAATTAACGATGTTTATACAAAAAATAAAATAGGTAATGTTTGTGTGTTTTGGATTTGGCATAATATTTCATTTAATTATCTTTATATTACATCAAGTTTTTATACTTATTGGTTTGGATTTATAAGTTTTCCAATATTTTTAGTGATTTCAATTATTGTAGAATTAACTTTATGATATTATTTAATGTAGAAAAATAAAAATTTTAAAAATTCAATAAAATTAAAATTTCTTAAATTGATAAATTTTTACAAATTTAAATCTTTACATAAAATTTTAAATCTAGTTTAATTTCATCACTTTTTATCACTTTAATTCTTTTTTAAAAGATCTAAAAAAATTAAATAAGTTAATAAAAATATTTACCTTCATTACTGCGATGACTTTATTCTGATTCGGTAATATCTGCAATTGGAAGCTTTTAATCTATATTTGTTTTGTTATTATTTTACATACCTTAATCTTAATTAATTATGAAATTATTGTGTATAATGTAATTATTATTAATATTAACATTGATTTCAGAACTCTTTTTACGATTTCCATTAGAATCTGTTCTATTTTATTATTTTATATTAGGAATTGGAATTGATATAACAGCATTTTGTTATTTCGGTTTTCCTTAATTATCGTCATCATCATCGTCATTATTTTATCCGTCATAATCAGAATCTTAATCTGAATCGGAGTTTTAATCACTTAATTAATCCTAATTTTATTTTCCCATAAATTTGACTGGACTTCCTAGATCATCGTCATCATCATCTATATCATTATCTTCTATTTCATCTTCGTTTTATTCATCATCACTCGATACTAAATCTTCAAAAAACTCTTATCCGAATTCAACATATAATTTTTATCTTTTCTTTAAACTTTTTGTATATTAATACCAAGCTTTATAAGCCATTTTAACAACAACTACTATTAAAAATGGATTTGAACTTTTATTGAATTTTTTCTTGCTAATATCTTTTAGTAATTTAGCTTTTTATTTACGTGATATTCCTTTTTTTAGTTCATATTTTTATTTAACCTAGAAAAATAAATATAAAATAATTTTAATTTTTTACTATTCCTCTAATATATGCTAATTAATCTCTTGCTACTCTTTCATCTCTTAAAAGTCTTGGTATTGATTTTTATTAAACAGTAATTAATTCTCTATCTGGAGGTCCATCTTTCTCACCATAAAGTTTTGCTCCAAATGTATTTTTAAGAGCAACAAATAAAACATCATTAAAATAAGCAAAACCTTCCTTATCTTCTGCAACTTCCATGGCAAATATTTATTTTGATATATCTAACATTGTTAATAAACCTTCTGGATTTTCTTTCACATCCCATTAAATATCTTGTCTTTTCAAACCTTTATAACCCATAGGTTTTTATAAACGAGAAAAGAATCTTGGTAAATCATTAGCTTACATTTTCCAACCTTCAAAATCTTTTGAAAACTATATCCATAAATATCTGAATTCTTCTGAATATGCATGGAAAAGATCTAATGGATTATCAGGATTAGTTTCATTTTATTCAAATTATTATACAAGTACAAGCATAAATAAATTAAGCATAACAAATGTCATTAAAATAACAAATAATATAAAAAAGATCAATGTTATATTACGATCTAGAAAAATTAATTAAATAATAAATTAAGTGTTTACTCGGACCACAAGTTAAACCTTGTATACAACCTTCTTCTCTTCCTGAATTCTTCCAAAGATCAGACATTAAAGCTTGCCAATCTTCACCTGTTGAAGATCTAAATAATGTTATCATTGAATTATGATAGTTTGAGAAATTTGCATAACTTCCTATTTAATTTCCTGTAGTTACTTTTCTGAATAAAGTATAAGCTAAACATGATGCAATGAAATAGAACAAAATTAATAATCCTACAACATTCATTAGAGATGGTAAAGAATAGATCATAGTTTACATGATTTTTTATAGATTTTTCAAACCTTTTACTAATCTAATTAGTCTTGTTACTCTTAAAATACGTAAGACTCTGGCAATTTATGGTCCAACTTTAAGAAACTTTATTGTTTTGATATCAACAACCAATAAAACAATATCAAGTAAAGAACAAGAAACTACAAAGAAATCAAATTACCTCCAACCATCAAAGAAATAAACATATGGCCCAAAAGCAATTAATTTAAGTCCACATTCAATTATAAATACTATAGTGAAAAATAGATTTACATATTTAAGCATTTAAACGTAATAATCTGGAGCTTAGTCGTATTCCATTCCCATTGAAACAATATTCAATAAAATAAAGAGCATGATAATTAACTCAAATAACCAATGCTTTACAAGGTTATATATTTTTAGTCTCCATTTTTAATTTGGTGGTTTCGCTAAATTAAACTAAGGAGTAGAATTTATGATTAAAGAATGCATATCTTTCCAATCTCTTTAAGCTTAAGACATTTCAGCATTTTAACTATTTTCAAGTTCTCTTTAATGTTCGAATTCATCGAAAATAACACCCACAAAAAGATTCATGAAAAAGAAAGAACCAACAACAACGAATAAAAGACAGAAAAAAACAGCACCCATTTTGTTTGCATCTGGCGTAGGACCTGTATATTTTACTACATCTTCTTCTGGACCATCAATCATCCATTGCATTAGTTAAGGCCATGCTTCTAATGATGCAAAAATAAATAATGCAACCATTCCTTATCCCATATCATCAAAGTTAAAGTCTCGACTCCTCCAAAAACCTTTTTATTCTTTACACTCAAAGTAATTCATTCCCATTGTATCAGTTTCAGAACTTGAATCAAAGTCATAAATATAGCAATACTATAATTTGTCATTAAATAAATAAACCCCTAATATAGAGAACATAACAAACACCAGCAAAATAACAATTGTAACATTCATAATACCCGTCATTGATCCAATCAGCGAATTTACTATTATACGTAAACTTTTTTTGTGCGAAATAAATCTTAAAGGTCTTAATATTCTAAGCATTCTTAAAATTTATAATATTTCCAATTATCCTCCTTCTGCTCCTGAAAATATCATTTCATTAGCAGATGATACTACTATAATAAAATCTAATTTATTCCATCCAACTGATAGGAAACAATTTTTATCTACAACTAAACCCATAGTTATGGCTTTGATGAAAAATTCGATAAAATATATTCCGTTAAAAACATAATCTAGCTTTTCTGTAATCCAATAAGAAGTTTCATTAAATCCACCGTCAGTTAGGTTGGTTTGGTCAATATAAGTAGAGAAAGCTAATTTTATACTTCCCATAATGATAACAGCTATAATAACTGAATCAAATGTATGTTCATATTATGTACATATTGTAAAACATAACTTTCTAATAGGATTTTCATAACTAAATATGAAAAATGATCTTTCGCATCTGAAACCTTAAGAAATAAATGTTTTAACCTTCTTTTTTGATTTTTTATCTTTATCTTATAACATTGTAGGTTATGATGATAAGCCTTATGATTTCATACCCATATCATCATCTGAACCACCTCCAAGAGTTTTTTATTTCATAGTACCAGAATTTCCTGTTTTATCACTAATATCACTTGTTTTTGAGCTTTATCGTGTCATATTAGAGCTTTAAGTTTAATATGATTATTCTGAATTTTATCTTTGTAATTCTAATTCTTCAACCATTTTTTATTTTTATTTTAACTCTCTTTTCTTTTAAGTTCTTATTAATTCACATTCTTTATCTTCTTCTCCAAAATAAATATCATCTTCATCTCTTTTTTCTTTACTGGTGAAACCTTCAATCAAGATAGCCAAAAACAAATTCAGCAATACAAAATTACCAATGAAAATCCATGATATAAGATATATATATGTAATAAAGGGTGAAACTTCTGATTATAAAGATATAAACAGCACATCCTGCCAATTTTCCATAGTCATAATTTAGAACACCGTAAGAAATGCTTCAAAGAAACTATCGTAATTTTATCTTACTCCTCCTCTTCTTTCCTCTGGAATTTATTTAAATTTATTGGCATATGATTATAAACCAAACAAGGAAAATATAAGAATAAAGATCATTAATAAGAAGATAATATAAAGGAATTATTCATAAGTTCTTTGTACAACATCTATAATAACTTAAAGATAATCTAATGCTCTTAGTAATTTGATCGTTCTGAAAACTCTAAAGACTCTGAAAGTTTTTAAGACTCTGAATATTTTAGCATTTGCAAGTAAACTCATTATAGGATTATCACTTCCTACTACTTCTTCTTCTACTGGTTACTGTAAGGGAACATATAATTCTCCACTTGGTAAATATACAGGATCTTCCAGAACTTCTGGTGGTAATAGGAAAGTTTCAAGCATAGAAGTCGCCACTATAAATCCATCCAGTAAATTCGCTTTATCTTAACAATATCCTCTAATTCCAAAAGCATATACTTTTAGAATTAATTCAACAACAAATGTCCAAGTAAAAATTTCATTAGCAGTAATTCTATATTCTTTAACTTTTTTATCACCCACATTTTCTAAACCTAAAACAATTGTATTAAGTATAACCATCAAGATAATAAATGTATCAAATCCTTAACTTAAACAAAATTATTTAACCTTTCTTTTGAATGCTAAAGTCATTCCATAATAACCTCTAATCCAAATGACCTAATCACCATCAACTAAAGTTAAAGATCTAAAGATTTTATTACAGACAGAATATTTATGAGCAAGTCTTTCTTTAACTTGATCTCCAGAAAAGTTATAATCTTTTAATTCTCCAACTTTTTAATCATCCCTACGTTAATGTAGATATGCTTCTTTTAAATCTTATTCATTATTAAAATTTTTATTTTTATAAGCTAACTCTTTCATGTAAAATGATTTTTTAATACATGTTTCTTTTACTAATGTATCTTTAAGATATTTATACTCTATAACTGGTGAAACGAAAATTTTAGTCCATCTTAGATCTTCTCTTTCTTTTTTAACTCTTCTAGCATGTTTCATTTATTCTAATCTACGGTTTGCTGCATGCTTTTAATTGTTTCGGTTGGTAGTTGCTCTATCCCATTTTGCATCTCTTTTTTCAATAAAATCTTAAATATGGAAAGCTGCTTCATGTTGATTAATTGGAATCTCTGGTTTTAATTTATATTCTTAGTCTATACTTTTAACAGATTCTTCATCTAAAACAGAACCATATGAATTAACATCATGAGATTTACTCATAGTCCTACAAGTCTCAAGTAAATCTAACTTCTCTTTTTCCTTTAACTAATCTTCGTCCATAAGAGTAACAGGATCTGAACGTTTCCAATAATGAATAGGTAATCTAGTTTCAAAGAATTTTTTAGCTTCAATATTGAATTTCTTTTCTTATTCTTCTTTTTATCTATTTACAAGAACATCAAATTTACTATTACCTTCATATTCTTCAAAATGTTTGATTCTAATTTTGAAAAATTCATAATTATTAATCTTTTTTACAAGCTCAACTTCTTCGTTTCTTTTTATGTTTTCTTCTTCGATTGGTTATAACAAACCTTTAGGGAAATTCTTTGGAGGTTCCCAATAAAGAGGATGCTTTTTCTTAACTTTTAATTAAAATCTTTCTTATTTACCATCTTATGATTTTTGACTTTGATTATCAGATTCTTCTCCTTTTTCAGAAACTTTTCTGGCACTTGATTTAGCATTTTCTTTAGCAGGTTATAAAGTAGATGTTTAAACACTTGTTAAAATATCTAAGCTTTTGTCTTTTAAATGTTAGTCATCTGTTTCTTCCATCATATTAACCATTGTTTAATTTTCATTAGTCAACACTTTACCTTAATCTTATCTATATGAAGGTTCTCTTTTAGATTTTTTCTTAGGTCTTTTGCTATCATGAGGTGTTTTTCTTGAACTATGAGATCCTGAAATAGCTTCATCCATTTCACTTTCACTTAAGAAAAATGATCCTTGACTTTATTAATCGTGTTCTAATTATTTTTTAACAGTTTATTTATCGTGTTTCAAAATAAAGTCTAAGTTTCCATCTTAGTCTTCTTTTTTCTATTAATTCACAGATTTGGTTTATAATAAATCTTATTCTTCTGATGAAACATCATCTAAAAGTTCATCTTCTGAAGAGCTATCACCTTTTTTTCCATCTTTTGATAATTCTGGACCTTCTTTAATTTTTGGAAGTTTTTTCTAAAATGATCTTGGACCTTGCATTCCCATAAATTTAATATTGTTTTTTCCTTTATTTGAAATCATTAAAGTAGTTAAAGAGTTTAATTTAGTTCTTGGCATTAAAAATTAAGAAAATTTAGAAGTTTCTTTTTATAGATTTTTGTCTTTAAAGTTAAAAGATTCTTTTAAGTTCTTTTAGTCATCTGGTAAAGATAATGATCTATAGGATTTTCTTTGAGAGTTTTCTAATCGAGTCATTTCTTCTAATAGTATTTCAGTTTCCTTTTTTTCTTATTCAATAAATGAGTCTTCTTTAGTATCAGAATCAGAAGAAGATTCTTAATCTTCAGATTCTTCTATTATATCATTTAAATTAGTTCTCTCTATTGGATATGGATCTGGATGATTAACATTGAAGCTTTTTGCGATGTCGTCTATAGCTAAAGTAGATCCTTTTTATAAAATAGCTCCTTTTTCTGGTTTTTTATAATGAATTGAAATAGCTGATTTTATTATTATTATTTTAGAGTCATGAGGTATTTTATTTACTACTCCATTTGTTGCTTTTTCAAAAAATCCTTAGTTATAAAGACTTGTTTACATTTTAGAATAAACTTATTTGAATCGATTGAAAAAACTTATATCTTATTTAATCAGAATTCTTTGATATCCAACTTTTTTAAATGTTGAAAAGTTAAATGATCTTTTCTTTTCTTCTTCACTCTTTTATTTTTAGTCTTCAGCTTTTAATTAAGATTATTATTACTCCATACCAAAATAAATGGTTATAACAGCAAGAATTAAATTAACTAAGAAAAATGATCCGACAAGAATAATTAAAACGAAATAAATATTCATGATTTGGCCAGAAGTAGCTTCTATTTAGTACATTATGTAAGTCCATCCTTCCATAGTAATAACTTACCAAACATTAACGGCAGAATTAAAAATATTATCAAAACTAGTTGTACCATTATTCGGATTTGATAATCCTTTAGCGCATACAACAGCTTCTCCTAATTTAATTTAAAGTTTAGCACATCTTTCATCATCGTTACAAGTAAAATTACTATCTTAAAGAACACCAGTTGATAGAATCATACATCTCTTAACTAATACTCCTACGAATAGTTATGTACCAGCAATAGCAAAAACTAAAATCATGAATAATAAGATGAAAAGAATGTTTAAAAGCATAGGAACCGATGAGATAATAGCATTCAGAATAACTTTTAGATCTTCTGATTTAGCAATAGATTTTAAAGGTCTTAGAATTCTCAAGACTCTTAAAGTTCCAATAGTAGAGTCTTCTTATTCTTCAGTAGAACCATTTGCAATTTTTTAATATTCATTATACTTTGCATATAAAGCTGACATTACAATGACAAAATCTAGTCGATTCCATCCATCACTTATATATGCATTTTTTCCTCTATAAAAACCTAGACCTACTATTTTTAGAATCATTTCAACTGTATAAATCCATAAGAAAGATTGTTAACACCAATAAATGAACAGCTCCATTCCATCCATTTACTCTGGAGTTTTTTCAATTTAACTATGATCTTCCAAAGCTAATGTTACAGAATTAACAACAATAACTGAAAGTGAAATAGTTTCAAAAATTGGATGTTTAATGATAGTATAACAAGTCATAGAGATGGTAGCTTAAATTTAAAGAATCATTTTGAATAAACAATTGATTCTCATTTTAGATATCATTTCAACTTCATTACATTTAATTACATCCACAAACTATGGATCTACTGGGTTTATAATTCTTTTATAAATTCTTTTAATCGCTTTTACAGTAAATTATTTTTCATAAATTTAGGAATTATTTGCAAAAACTTAACTTTTAAGATATTTAGGAGGGTCTGGTAATTCTTCCTCTTCTTCATCTTCTACAATTTCTTTTGGTGGTGAAGCCAATTTTAATTTGATTAAAATTCTTTTAAAGAAACTAATAGACTGTTTTTTCTTTGAACTATACTATTATCCTCCGCTTCCCATGTCAATCTAGTTTAATAATGCGTCGTTAAAGTCTAATCTTCTAGAGAAGATTTTTTTCCCAGACTCATAAGAGCTGGACTCTTCTTCCTCCTCTATTTCAGATTATTCTTCACTATCATCATCAACTAATTTGATTTTATTTGAATTTTTTTAATCTTCTGTATTTTCTTCAATTTCTACGTCTCCTTTTGCGTTAGTAACGGTTTCTAGGTAGATTAAGATTAGAGAACAAAAATGTTACGTTTAATTAAAACCGGTGGTGGGTTTTCTTCCATGATTTTGGAAATATAACTGTAATTATTTTTCTTTCAGTTATTTAAAATTAAAATTTAACTTTGAGAAAAGATGGAAGATTTAAATCTCAGAAATGTTATTATATAAAAAATTAATTT
>Ga0115001_10002803_pt1 | contig 13287 bp, 3 predicted proteins | sample ArcticOcean_MG_C_12_FD_89869 | JGI IMG/M metagenome (GOLD analysis project Ga0115001, IMG submission 89869) | Marine microbial communities from western Arctic Ocean - ArcticOcean_MG_CB8_130 | ecosystem: Environmental > Aquatic > Marine > Oceanic | place: Arctic Ocean: Canada Basin | collected... | reverse complement strand
TAGATTCGCCCTTTTCTTCTCCTCGTTCGAATTCATTCCACTCTTTCATAAATACAATAAAGTTGTATTTAATTTCATCATCAACTTAATCAGTGTATGTGGACTCGCGCGCGGCGAACTGCACTTTGTTACACGTAAACTCAAACAAACCACGATTCACGGGCTAACGAACCATTACTGGCATACCAGTAAGTTTTGACAGTAAGGTCATCACAGACCGCCATTAAAGCAGAAGCCTTTCATAGTCAAACATAAACATATCACGCACACACACACACACACACATCATTCTCAACATCGAACCAAAATCAATAAATTAAACCCTAATAAAAACCCTATTTCAAAACCCTAAAACCACAAAAAATTAGCCCCCCTGTCTTTGTACTGGCGACCGGGGTTTAGGGTTTAGGGTTTCCAACTTAACACATAATTCACAGTTTCATTATTATCGACAGAAGAAGAAGAAGAAGAAGAAGAAGAAGAAGAATCGAATTAAACATCGAAAATATGAACGCGCAAACAAACACAGAGAACATCCAAAACGCGGTCCAGTTCTTAAACCACGCGAACGTCGTAAACGCGAGCGCGAAAGAGAAGAGGAAATTCCTGGAACAGAAATCCCTGAGCGATTCGGAAATCTCCAAAGCGTTCGAAATCGCGAAGGTCAAAGAAGACGACGAAGACAACGAAGTTCTCGCGAAGAGTTTAGTCAGTTCGGGAGATCGACGAGATCAAAGGAGCTCGTTGAAAGCGAGCGATATTCGTAAGACGAACAACGGCGATGGTTACGGTGTAAAAAAAGGTGAAACGAGAACGACAGGGTTCTTTAGCCAAAGCGACGGAGGGTTGAGGTGGACGCAAGTCGTCGCGTGCGCGAGCGCGATTGGAGTTCTCTCTGGCTTTGTTGCACCGAAAATTATCGAGAAGTATTATTGGCAACGCTTGAGGGCGAGAGAGGAGGAGGAGGGAGCGCGCGCGGAAGTGGCGAAGAGGCGCGAGCGCGAGAGCGAAGACGAGAGGGAGAGGAAGTTAGCGCTCGCGTTCGAGAGGTTCGAGAAGAATTTAGAGGACATGCAAAGGAAGTTAGAGCGACGACAGGAGACGACCGAGAGCGCGGTTTTGTTATCGGTCGGGAACGTGGAGAGGAGGATGAGGGAGGAGTTGGAGATCGCGACGGAGAAGTTGAAGATTGCGCAAGTCCAGGCCGTTTCTGAGCAAGGGGAGAAGATGATGGAGGAGTTGGAGATCGTGAGGAAGGAGATCGTCGTCGTAGAGAGGAATAAGAAGGAACGGAAGAACCGGGGGAGGAGGAGTGTTGAGGCGACGAGCGATGATGATGATGATGATGATGATGACAACGATGGAAACAGGTCGTCGCCGAGTAGAAGGTTAGGGACGAAAGGGTACGTCGCCGAACGAGTTGAGAGTTATAAGAAGAGTAATTACAACAACAACAACAATAACAGTAATAATAATCATAATAATAATAACAATAAAAGTAATAGTAAGAACAAGAACAACGAGGATTTAGATTTAGACGATTATTTCCAAGCAAAGAAGGAACACCAAGAAGACTTGCTTGGAGAGACTGATGATATGGGGTCATCAGTACACGCACAACAAAAACAAAATCATAATAACAACAATAGAAAGAATAATATAATGATGGGTATGTCATCACCATCAGTAAACAACAAAAATAATAACAACAACTACTATAACTCGGAGGAATATTCACCAGATAATGATGGTGATTTTAGGAGTCCGAGTGCGAGTACTGTGTTACAACAACAAGAACGAGGAGGAGGAGGAGCTGGCAAAAGCGCGACTCAACCATCGTTAGAAGACCCGCCAAGACCGAAAAATTTTCTTGAAGTAATCGAACTCGTCGAGAGAGGTGAACCAGTGCCGGGAATTAAAGACATTGATGACCGTCCACCAAATCCAAATGCGCCGTTGCCTCCAGCGAGCGAAGATTTGCAAGAACGAACGAGAAAACCGTGGGCGCAAATGAAATCTCCCGATGATGAAAGTTTCGAAGGACATCGTCCATGGGCCGGTTATGGCGACGGCGCTTCAACGAGTGGTGCATATTTGTCTCCAACAAAATATAACAATAATAATAACAGAGTAATCGACGAAGAAGAAGAAGAAGAAGAAGGTGGGAATAGTGGTTGGACACCGCCATCGATTCCAACGATGAGCGTAGACGCGAGAGCCGCATTTGCGAAAAGATAAACTATAATAAATATAAAGAGAGAGAGAAAAACTAGGAATAAACTAGCAAAGTGTGCGTGTGAAAATGAATGAATGAAGAAGAAATACTTTTGATATATTAGAACAATATAAATTTACCAAAACGAACACCAACCGATATAGCTGAGACACAAGTTCTCATGATCGGTCGCATTCGCAATCAAACGTCGAACTTGATTTTCAACCGAATCTCCAGTTTCTGTAGTCTCGTCTCCATCTTTACCAGTCAACTTATCGTTCATTCGTTCTAAAACACTGACAGCACGATCGTTCAAAACAGTATTTTCTTCGTTTGCGTTTATACCATCGAGAGCGTCGATGAGTTCGCTGCGCTTGAGGATTTCAGGTTCAAACGATGACATTTCGCTTCCTCGGTTAGAGTAATAGTTTTGATTTCGTTGTTGCGGCTGGTCTCCCGTGAGAGAATATTCTTGCTGTTCGGCATAGGAACCGCCGCGACTTGCTTCATTATTTAAAACACCACCCTGTGTCTCAGCAACGAAATTAGTGCTCGCTCCCACTCCCCCCATTCTAGATGGGAGGACGCCGCCACCGCCGCCACCAAACTCGCGCATGTTTTCATACTGCGCGTGGAGCGCGGTTGCGCCCATAACCGACGATGACACCGGGACTTGTCCACTTGGCGTATCTAAATATCTAGCCGCGGCTCCTGGCTTTTGACCTGTTCTTGAATATGGATCATCAGAGCCAGAGCCTAACCTCGATGAATCGTTACTTTTATTAACTATTGCACCAGGAGTAGTGTTTGGCGTATCGTCGAGATCTGCGTGGAAAGACTCATTTTCTGGAATCGTCGGCGTTCTTGGCGGAGGCGTTCTTGAAGCCGCGCGCGAAGATTGGCCAGAAGAATCGTGCCCACTTTCTACGTATGTCGGTATCGTCGATCCTGAACCGCCATCAATATTTTCAGCAACAGCGGTAGCAGCTTTCCTCTCGTCATTATTATTATTATTATTATTATTCAACGAAGGTGGTTCCTCGGCGTCGCTCGTGATTGTGCGTCTAACGAGCGGACTCGATTTAACGCTGCTCGTTCCCGTAGGCGTTACAGTTCCACTTTTCTTTGTAGCAGTGTTTGTGTTAGAGACATTTTCTTCGTTTTGATTCGTTTGGTTCGCCAAAAGTCTCCAATTAATTAACGGATCGTGTACAAACGCCTCGAGCATTGCCAAGACAGAATCTTTGTTGCTTCGCAAAACCTCGATTACTCTTTGGCACGTTCCCAAAAACGTCCCTTCGATTCCGGAAACTTCCATTGCTTTAATGAGCATTCGCGTCAAACGGAATGGAACGCGTTCTGGGAACTTTTCACGGTGCATGGATGCTTCGAAACAATCACCAAAATCTATATGCAAAACCTTCCCAGAATACCTATCAATCATGAGATTACTTGGGTGGCGATCTCCGAGACCTAGCAGGTAACCTACCATAGACATCACCGCTAACGATCGCGTATAAGTCGTTCTTCGATCTAGCCATTGCTCTGAAGAATGAGATTTTAACCACAAGACTTGCGCTAAATCGTTCCCTGGCGTATTGTCCAACGCATGTCGAAACACCTCGACTTTATTTACCAACGGCAAATTGTCGTAGTCTGGTGCCATAGCGAGCATCAATCGATGCTCTAAATTCAAAGGAACTTTTCGAGCTTCGCGATGTTCGCGAATGAGAACGTGCATTGTATCGCAATTCGGTACCCAGCCGATCAAGCCAGAGTTTGGCGATAACGGCACCACGGCATAACGCGCAATTGCTAAATCTCTTCTCGAAGTTGACGGCGTACTGTTCAAGAGTTGATTCACGAGACCGAACAATTGCATAACGCGCTCGTCTTGACGCAAATCTTCGTGACCTTTCAACAAATATCCGTAGTCTTTGCCGTCAGAGCCGTGTATTTGTAATCGACGCGGACGTTGTTTCGATGTAATCACGTGCATTGTTGGGGCAAAGGCAACAATAGTCACTAATTCGGCTCCAGGGATGTAGTTTCCAGGTAACGATAACTCTAAATCTCTCGCCGAAAGTAATCTGTGCGAGACGTAACGCAATTCGAGCGTTGTCAAAGTCGGCAGTTGCTTGTTGATTCTCTTAAACACGTGATAATATAAATCCCACGCTTGATTCAAATCTTCCTCGCGGCCAGAGTCTTTGAACTTTTCGCAATAATCTCGCGCTTCACGAAGTTCGCGACCGTAAGCCTGCACGAACGACATCTCTTGCAAAGTTTCTGCGCCCGTGCGTTCCAAGATATGGTGCAAAGGCGCCAAAACTGCAAACATTCCTTCGACATTTTGTTCACCAAAGTATAACCTAGACGCTTCTTCTAACGCTTCGTGCCACGCTTCGTGCCACACGATTGCGACTCGAATTAGCTCTAAACTCACAACCTCCGCTTGCTCGACCAAAAGAGCTGAATGGTTCCTCAAGTTATCCAAAACAGTAGTTGCTGAAACTCGTCTGGTTATAGATTGTGATTTACACGCGACGAGTAACGGGTATAACAAAGCTTGCGGATGCTGACGACCGACGCGAACTAACAAACGATGGATCAATCTTCTGACTGGCGCCGAATTCGTATGAATTCTCGCAACAATCTGCGGAATGACCGCAAGCCAAGTGTTAATGGAGACGTGACCAAACCCTTCAACCAAAGCCGCTTCGACTTCAGGTAAGTGACCGTAGTTGAACCACAGAGTCAACAAACGTAAAATATCTTGCAAAGCCCCACCCATGTCTCGAGGTGTTGAGCCTCCAAGCGCAATTGATCGAAAAAATCCGGAAATTGCAGGCGCAACATGTCTCGTCGCTGCTGCTTTTAACACCGCTCTTTCCTCTTGGACGTTCAAGCGTTGGACGGCTAAACGCTGATAATGTTCCATCGCAGTGGCGTTGAATAAAGCCCAGTTATGCCATGCTTTCGCCCAATGTCTGGAATATTTCGTCGCCGTACCGAATGAAGACAACACGTCTGAAATCATTTCGTCGTCTAACATCTTCTCCGCAAGCTCCCATCTCCATTGACCGAGTCTTAAAAATGTCTTTGATACGAGTTTCGCGTCATCTTTTGCCAACCGGCTTCCTTCCATTTCGCGCTGATACGATGCATTAAACAGTTCTCCAGCGAGTGATTGTAAACGCTGAAAGGCTTCTTCTCTTGAATCTACGCCCCAAAGGTGCTTGCAATAGGCATACATCACCAAAGGTCTACCAGATCCAGCGCCAAATCCTTCTTGATTTGGAGAAAATTCACTCGGATCGTATTCAAGCAATCTCACCAAAGTGCGTTTCGCTTGTGATTCGCGGCCAGCTTTACGATTCATAGACGCGAATTTCAACCACGTGTTTGTTTCTTCGCTCATAGGAAGTACTAAAGACCGAACGGCTAACAGAGACTGCCACACCTCAACGTCCCTCGAAACGCCATAAATTCGATCGCGCCACATTTGCCTCACCACGTCTTGTCTATGCTTTGCGCGTGGATCATGCTGTGCAAGCGTCTGCAACTGTGCATACTCGACAACTTCTTCGAGTTCTGCCAGTTCTTGTGCTCTGACAACACCACCATACGATCGGTCGTACGATTCGGACACTAAAGAAACAAGCTCTTGACCGAGCGCCTCTCTCGAGGCGTCGACGTGTTTGAGCGCTTCGATTGGATCTCCGCGACGGAATGCGAGAACTGCGCGGTAGAAATCGCCATCACCGGGTGTAATCAACGCGTTGACATCTGAATACGGCGTCGCACCATCCTGCTTTTTCTGCTTACTTTGATCCTCTAAATTATTCCCCGATCCTTTTTTATCGCCTCCATTCCCATTCGTACCGAATTTTGAGGATGTCTCTCGCTGTGAGTGCGAGTAATGGACGGTGTATTTCTCCATCGATTTCCAATCGCCCAAATGCCAAGCCGCTCGAGCTGCTAAAGGAGCAACTTTATCCCTCAAAACCGAATGCTTCGCTGAAGCGAGTTTTTTCATTTTTCTTTCGTCTATGCCGCTATCCCTACCGTCGCTGGCAATGTTAGGTAATCCAAACTTACTGCCACTACCTGTTGCATCATTTGTAGGCCATTCTCGCTTTGCCAGCGCGATAAGTCTTTCCCATTCACCTAAAGCTGCTAAACAACGCATTTGTCCTAAACTCGCTTCTTCTCGAGCTATTCTATCAGCCTTTGACATCAATTGTCGATTGTAATGGTACGAAGATGATGGCGATGGCGGCCTTTGATTCCCGTAATTCAATCTTGCAGATTGTTCGCGATGATAGAGTATTTCAGCTTCTCGAGCTGCTCGCGCGTCGAGTTCTTTCGCTTTATTCTTATGAGCTTCTAAAGCAAATTCCCACTGTCCGAGTTTCTCGTACCACGATTCTTTCACGTTGACTTCCAATTTTTTGTTCCTCAAGTACGTTAATACCCCAAGCGCAGCTTCTGGCAGCTGGAGTTGGTTATTGATCGCAATAATCGCTTCAACGCAATCGTTCGGCCTCGAAGTAAATTCCAACTCTTTGTAATGTAAAGCTTTTGCGTATGCTCGGCATCGTTCAGCGATTGCACCAAGCGTGCGCACGTCAACCGGGATTGGTTTTTCATCACGTTCCATAAACTCAGACAGATTCAGTAAAGTTGCAACGATTTCCGGAGGAATTGTAGGTGATGTGAACGCAGACTCCATCGATCGAACGAGTTGATCTCGATGATACGGCGATATTTCGGCCCAGCAACTGACAAACGATTCGCAAAATAAATCTCTCGCCACGTTCGGCTGCACGTTCGCCAAATCTGCGCAAGCGCGGAGCGCTGGAGACGGTGAAGATTTCAACAATTCGACTGATAGCTGACGCATCCATTCAAGCCAATCCTCTTTTGTCGATCGCTGCGATGATTCCCAAGCTTTTCGCAATGCAGTCTCATTGACGACAAGTTTTTGTTGAACTGGTGGGGGCGGGCGGTTGCTTCGAGGATCAAACGCGTTCGCATCCTCGACGTACTCATTTTCTTTCACCATTCCATTAGCGCTGCTGCTGCTGCTAAAATTAACATTCGAAGATATAGATAAAGAGCTGATTGGTGGAAATTTACCTCCAGACTCAATTCTTTCTCTCATTGCATCGAAGCGTTTATCTTTCAAGCCGACTCTTTTAACAACTCTCGTAATCGAAGGCAGAAACAACACGTACTCATTTCCTAACGGTTTTTCTAGAGCTATTAAAGCATCTACGGCGTATTTTCGAAGTATAGCGTCATCGCTCTCTAATATCCTAGCAAGTGGTGCAATAATTGCACTCGCATGTTGCGTCGAAGCGCGTTGCATGCGAGGTAAAAGTCTCGATAATGAAGCTAATACGGCACGTCTAACCTGAAACGGTACTGGCGCGACACCGGGCTTGAAAAGTCTAACGATTAAAGGCAAAACCAAGTGCAGGTGTTCATCGATACCGTTTCCAAACGTTTCCAAAGCTCTCAAGACATATGGAACGGCAGCATATCTACCCGAACGCTCGGCGTCGGCAAGGACGGCAACGATTCTTGGCAACAATTCTGGTAAATACGCTCGGAATTCATCGCGCAAGGCTCTCGAGAGCTCCTCGCATAGCAACAACGTAGATTTCAACAACGTATTATTCCCCCAAAACGTATGGATGATTTCAAAAATTTCGGGAAGAAATCTACGAACGTGCGCTTTAATGGTGCCGACCAAAATCGCAAGTTCCGAGAGCATAAATTCTCGCAAAGCGTCATCGCACGTACGCATGATGTCAAACAAAACCGGAAATACGGTTGGTAAATACGAAACACAGTTCAAACCCAACGAGTTGTGGAAAATGTACATCACCGATCGAACTACCATGTGACGATGACTCGTCATAGACTTGTCTCGTAAAACCCTCAATAGCGCGTTCAAGGCGACCGTGGGATAAAAATCATCCGAAGCCGTCGTTAAATTCATCAAAGGTAACAAATCGTGCGAATTATCGTCATCGTCGTCATCGCCATTATCAAAATTATCATCACCTGCGGTTTTGAGATTAATCTTGTTGACATTTTTTCCACCACCGCCGCCGATGATGTACGCATTTGCTTCCACGGCAACCGTCTTTGGATTATTCGTAACCGCTTTCGCGACCGTAGACTGTTTCACACCGCGCACGCCTCCGAGAGAAAGTAAACCCTGTCCATAAAATTTAGTTTCGTTTTCTTTGTGTGCCTGTGGATCTAAAGCGCCGAGAATTCCTAAAGTTCTCAAAATATTCTCACGTTTCATTCCTTTTTCGGTCGCAACCATGCGAAGGAGCAAGGGAAGCAACTGCGGGTGATCTGCATACGGCGCAACGACATAACCAGAATGCTTCACGAGCTTACCTAACGTTATCACTGCAATACCTCTAGTTGCGTTTGATTTCAAAGCTTGCATGAGCAAAACGAGTAATTCGGGTACGTGCAGTCTCGTCGTATGTCCTCCGACTTCCATGAGTTCGCCAATAGTGGCAATCGCGGCTGCTTTTTCTCGGCCACTAACGGTCGTTCGAACGAACACTGACACTACCGATTTCTCTGAGTTAGAAGTTTTCGCTTTTGTTGGATCGCTCATGTTCATCGGATCTTGATTCAAGCGCTTCATAGACGTGTCGTCCTCATCTAGGTTTGGTTTTTCGTTTGCAATATTACCTACGTCCCGCTGTTTCTCGCTCTTTTTGTTTTTCCTGCTCGACTTATCCTCGTCATCGTTGAAATCATAATATTTGTCGCCAGAATTGTTGGCGTTATCGTCTGATTTTGCGCCATTGGAACCGCCTTTTTTATCCGTTTTGTCTTTCTTGCCGTTTTTGCCATCTTTGTTTCCATCTTTTTTCTTGTCGTCGAGCGCGCCTTTTGAGTCTTCGGCTTTTGCGCGCAACATTCGAGTCAAAGTTTTCAAAATCACCGGGCAAATGAGCGGTGTGAACAATTTAGGGCACGCTTTTATTAATATTGCGATTAATTTTGCGGATTCTTCGCGTACTGATGATTCAGTAGAACGTTCGAGTTCGGCCAAGAGTTGTAAAAGATGTGCGCGCAAGGCAGGCAAACAATACCCAGGGTTTCGAGGCGAGAGTCTTCGTCCGATTAACTCAATCGCGAGAGCTCGAACGACGACGCTTTCATCATTTAAAGCAACAAAAAGCGCTCGAAGAGATCTCGCTTGCGATAAATACGAATCTATCGCGCGACAGCCAATAACAAACGCTCTTAAGACAGAAGCGCGGAAGTTTGCGTCTAAATCGGCAACCGCGAGTTGCAACAAACGTTCCATAATAATATCGCGCGTGGCTTGCGGTTTCGCATCAGAAGTACCATTCAACAACATTAAAACGTTACGTTGATGGTTATGACTTTGATGAAAGGACGGAGTCGATGGTTTCTGTGATACTGCCTTAAGTTCCAACAAGTGACAACACGTAAGTGCAGCTTCCAATCGAACGTCGACAGAAGGATTATCCAAATGCTGCACGACATTGCGTCTCGCAAATTTAAGCAATAAATGGGAATCAAACGGAAAAGAACGCATTGTTCGAAGCGCGAGCTCTAAAGTCCGTCTCGATACTTTTTTCTCGTGGTGAAAATCTGACGCGTTTTCAAACAATCCCTCGAAAAATCCGCCAATCTCCAAATTTGGACTCTCTCTCGTCGCCGTCGATATAGCGTCGTATAATCTGCTTTGAATTTGTGGCATCAATTCTGGGAGCGCATCTGTTATCGTTTCCAATGATGACACTAAAGACTTTGATAATCCTACGGCAAACATTGCTGGAAGGACGTTCAAAACGTGCGGTTTCCAGTGTTCGCGCAGCGCCGCGGCCATTTCACCGCAACACCAAATAGCTTCGCGAACTCCAGAACGTAGAACTTTTTCGTTTGCAAGTTTTACTTCTTGTTTTCGTTGAATCTCTTCGTCATCATCGTTATCGTAGCTAAACGTGCCGTTCTTTTTCTTCTTTGTTTTTTTGTTTTGGGTGTTTTTCGTTGCATTTTCATCGAAATCACCGTCGAGCTCTTCTTCTTCAATGCCACCGGTATAATTATTACTATTATTCTTTCGTTTCTCGCCATTTTTTTTACTCATCTTCTTATCGTGCTTTCGAGCGAACGAAGCCACTCTTCTTTCTTCGTTATCTAAAGATCCTTCGCCGTAAACATCGTACATAACGGCTGATATTTCCGGTAAGTATCGCAACAACGCGCTTCCTAATGGACTTTCAAACATGCGATTCTCTCTGATTGAGTAATCGTTCACTCTTACGCTCGCGGCTCCTCCAACTGGCGTAGTTATAAACGTCGGTGATGGTGATCTACCTGCTCTTAATCCTGATCCAGGGGTAACCCAGCTCGCGCCTGCGACGCCGCTATTGACCACACCATTCGAGTTTATTGGCGATTGCAATAAAGGTCCGAGCAAGTTCTGTTGATTATTATTATTATTAATGTTCGTCGGAGTCGTCGGTCTTGAAGATGCGCCGCCGGCGCCTAATAACGGCGACGTCCTGCCACTATTTTTTTTACTGCTGCCGCCGCTCGCTGTTGATGTTGCTGCTGCTGTTGTTGCTGCTGGTAGTGGTGACAACAAAGGTGTACCTACTCTACTATTAATAGGCATTTGTTGTTGCATGTGATAGCTCGTACTTGCCAACGTATCGTCTCTCGCTCTCGCTCTTCGCATGAACTCATCCGCGCGCATGGCCGGTTCTAAAGCTTTGGCCAAATCGCCGAGCGCTAAAAATCCAGCATCTCTCTCGCCTTCCGCTCGGATAGATGTTAAGAGAACACCACACGCCAAGGGTAAATATGAATCCGCAAATCTTCTCGGAGAAAAAGCCGCAAGTTTCGGAATGAGGTCAATGACAGATCTTCTAACGATCAAACGTCTTGAACGATAAAATTTCAAAACAGTTTCTGTGACTTCCTTATATCTCGAAAGCATGAATTCGCCGGTGTGACGCAAAAGTTCTCCTAACGCGAGTAAAGATCCGTGAATCTTTTCTGGGCGATTATTAAACTGGGCTTGAGAAGTATGTTTTCCCGCGGCGCTGCCAGTAGATTGATGATGATGATGAGTTTGCCCTTTTTTGCTACTCGTCGTCGGTGTTCCCGAAGACGTCGTCGTCGTCGTTGGTGTTCCAGTGGCGACGGTTGACTCTAAACCTTTTCGAGCTTCTTCGTAAAGTTTGTAATACCACTGCACGCGATATCTCGTTTCTCGGTTTTCGATTACCATCAAACACGCTCTGAGAGCCAAGACGCCGGCTAAGCGCACGTCTAAAGAAGCGTCGTGTAACGCCGGCCATACTGCTTTGATAAATTGTGGAACGTGTACGTTAAATACCGTCGGTGCGTTCGCTGCCAACTCTCTCAAAGTCAGAGCAGCCGCGAACCGTTTTCGCTCATCTCTCACTGGACTCTTCAACCACGCAAACGCTCTGTTGACTTCTTCTTCGACTATATCGGCGGTCACGGCGCCGCCGGTGGCAACGAGCCTCCCTAACGCAGCGCTCGCCGCACTCGCTAAAACTGGCTCCGGTCCACTATTTTCTAAACTAGTTGCAGTTCTTAAATACCTTGCAAATCTCGTCACTTTTTCAACCTCTTCGCCAAAATCTACAGAACATAATTGATCCACGCATTCGACGGCGGCTAAGCGTTCTCTTAATAGATTCGACCCGGCTAATTTCTCGATGCGTTCGTGCGCGTCTACAGTAAACTGCGTATACGCCCTCGTCGTAGCCTCTCTCGCCTGTCCTTCTACGTACTCTCTCAACGCATTCCCTCTCTTCTCTCTCAACAAAATCAAACTCTTTTGTTTCTTACTATTCGCTCCGAAGAAGAAAAATTGATCGTCGAAATCGAAATCATCATCCGCGTTATTATTATCATCATCGTCACCGTACTCATTCCCACCACCATGCCGTGACGAAGACTTTCTATAATCATCATCATCACCGCAATCATCATCATCCGAAAAACTATCCGAATCATCGTCGTCCTCAGAATCGTCCACGTCTTCGGAATCATCCCGATAATCGTCGAGAAAAAAATCCAATCCGTCCTCCAACAAACTCGCGCTCCGCTTAAAACCCGCGCCTACGCGACCGTCGCTTCCCTCGATCGCCCTCTTCTGCTTCGTTTTCGCTCTCTCGCGATAATTCGCTACGTCGCTACTTCGTTTCTGCCCTTCTTTCCTTTCGTTCTCGCCTTCTCGCCTCGAGCGCCTTTTCTGCGTCGCGCTCTCCGTTTTGTCCAAAAAATCCTTCTTCCCCTCTTTCACGTTCCTTAGCGATGGCCTGGAGCATATATCACGCAAAAGAGTTCCGAATGTATCTTGCGGTTTCGTGGACGATTGCGCTACGTGCGATGACTTCTGTGCCAAAGCAGAAGCATGAGCATGATTAGCTTGAGCAGTAGGGACGTTTTGTTTCTCCTGTTTCGTCTGCGAATGCGATGAACTCTGCATCTTCGTCGTCCTCTTTTGCGTTTCTGAAATTACGATTGAATCCTGATTTTCTGAAATTACGATTGAATCCTGATTTTGTGAAATTACAAACGAATCCTGATCCTGATTCTGTCGCGCAGAGGAAAGAGAGAGAGCTGTTTCCGTTTTCTCTTCCTGTTTCAGTAACAGTAGTAAGTGATGATGACTACGATTGGTGTTAAGTGCGCGTTTAAGAAGTGTGGGGAACGTGTTTCAGCAGTACAGAAAGAGAATTCTTGTTTTTTAAACCCTTTCACCTTTGTGCTACAGAAGTTGACGCGACGAGCGGGGCGGCGAACGGAGAGCGGCACGGCGGCTATATTTTTAGTATTATTTAGGTACGAATTGTTCGTACGCTTCGTAACCTGGACATTTGTTTCGAACTGCGTAAGTGAGTACGTCCGTGTGGTTGTTTTCGTGAGCGACTTCGCAAACCCACGAATTCCAAGGACAGTTCTTCGAGCGTAAGTATTCGAGACAGGCGAGGTTGCCGTATTTTGCGGCTTCT
>Ga0115001_10002797_pt1 | contig 13305 bp, 7 predicted proteins | sample ArcticOcean_MG_C_12_FD_89869 | JGI IMG/M metagenome (GOLD analysis project Ga0115001, IMG submission 89869) | Marine microbial communities from western Arctic Ocean - ArcticOcean_MG_CB8_130 | ecosystem: Environmental > Aquatic > Marine > Oceanic | place: Arctic Ocean: Canada Basin | collected... | reverse complement strand
GTACGGGCTACGTAAGGAATGGATCGAAGGGAGCCGGGAGTCAAACGACATTAGAAGGGTTATATAGCATTGATAGGAGTTGGAGTAGGATTAAGAACGGTAGTGTTAATAACGAGAGCGAGCGAAGAGTAGATTTTGTTGAAACGATTAAAGCGAGGAAGTTCGAGGGAGAGCAGGCGAAGGAATTCGATGTCGTTATATGTGGAGGAACGCTGGGGATATTATTAGCGGCTGTTCTGCAACGAGAAAAGAACGCGAGCGTGTGCGTCGTCGAACGAGGGGAGTTGAGAGGAAGAGAGCAAGAATGGAACGTAACGAGGAGAGAGCTATCCGTATTAGTTTTGCTCGGTATATTGACCGAAAGCGATTTAGAAGAAATTATATTAGGAGAGTTTAATCCAATCAAGTGTGGGTTTTTCGGTGGAATCGAAAGCGATGAGATAATAACTAAAGATGTTCTAAATTGTGGAGTTTCGCCGAGTCTATTAATTGCGAAATGTAGAAAATCGTTCGAGGACAATGGCGGTATAGTTTATGAAAGGACCGCCTTGAATAAAGTAACCGTTTTTGAAAACGGAGCTCGTTTAGATATCATAGATAATAATAATAACAATAATAATAGCACGAAAATCGATGCAAGAATTGTCGTGGATTGCATGGGATTCGCATCGCCGATCACTTTACAAGCTAGAAATGGGCAAAAACCAGACGGCGTATGCGTCGTCGTAGGGACTTGCGCGAAAGGATTTGATCCAAAGAAGAACAAATCAGCCGATTTGATTAAAACGGTTACGGATATCGAAGATTCGAGACAATATTTTTGGGAGGCATTCCCAGCCGAATTGAATGCGTCGTCGTCAAAAGATTCAAACGACGTGAGAACGACATATATGTTCTCCTATTTAGACGCAAAACCAGAACGTCCATCGATATCTGAAATGTTAGACGATTATTGGAAACTCATGCCGAAATATCAAAACTTGGAATCAATAAATGACGTTGAAATTAAGAGAATTTTGTTTGGATATTTCACGACGTACAGAGATTCGCCTTTGAAACCGCTTACGGATAGAATATTACAAATCGGCGACGCGAGTGGCATGCAATCGCCTTTATCGTTTGGCGGTTTAGCATGCATGTTAAGACACTTGCCACGAATTTCGTTATCTCTTGTAGAAGCTTTGGAATACGACATTGTCGATCAAAACGCTTTAGGGTCAATAAACGCATATCAGCCAGCGTTAAGTGCGGCGTGGCTTTTCCAACGGTGCATGTCCGTGCAAGTCAACGACAAAACAGCAAACACGAATAATAAGACGTTCATTAACGATTTAATGCGCGTAAACTTCCAAGTGATGCAAAATCTCGGCGACGACGTGCTTAAACCGTTTCTTCAAGACGTCATTAGATTCAAGCCGTTAGCTCGCACTTTACTTTCGATGACGAAGAACAACATCGCGTTCGTTCCAAAGATCTTACTCCAAGCCGGTCCAGAACCCATAATCGATTGGTTCCGTCATTTCATATGTTTAGGCATTTACGACTTGTTCGAACCAATAGTCGAACCCGGTATGGCCTTCGCGAAAGACTCGCCGGCATTAACGAACCGACAAAAATTCCTCTCGCGCCGATACCTCGAAGCTATCGAATACGGCGCGGCGAACGACTCGATCGAGAAAGAAATTCAAAGGAGGAGAACGTCATCATCAAACAAAGACCAAAGCGATTAAAGTAGAATAGCGATCACGGAAACTCATCCTTGTACAACGTGTACTATGTTCACCGCGCGAATAAGCGAGTAAAAAGCTTCCTCCTTAAAACGTCCTCTTTACACAGAAGAAAACAGACTAAACCCTAACTACGAAAACTTCTCATTCTTTCCCTTCCTCTGCTTCACAACTTTTTCTCTTCCTCTTTACTTTCGATAAGTCGTTTCGAAGATGTCATCGTACGATGAAGAAATGGACGACGAAGAGATTGGACAGGTACGACTCGTCGCAGCAGTAGCAGCAGCGCTTGTTTTAACATGTTCGTTCTTTTATCGAGATCGATTGAGTGTGTTTATTTTTAGCGCGTTTTGAAACGAGAAAATCGGTTCCGATCAAGTCGGCTCGGTCTACGAATGCGTCGCTTGAATTTCCTACGTTTTTGTTTTTATTTCTTTCGCTTTTGAGAGAATTAAGAACTGACAAAAAGATAAACTGATGAATCGTGCTCTGTGATTAAACGATTAGGAGGACGCGTGGACGGTGATATCGGCGTTCTTCGAAGAGAAAGGTTTAGTGAGACAACAATTAGATTCGTTCAATGAGTTCATACAGCACACGATGCAAGAGATCGTGGACGAGATGTCAACGTTTGAGTTACAACCGGAACATCAACACGTGCCTGGGGAGGAAATGAACGAACAGGAGAAGAAAGTCGTTTCCGTGAGTTTTGGGCAGATTTATTTAAGTAAACCGATGGTTACAGAGGCGGACGGAATGACGTCGACGTTGTTCCCGAAAGAGGCGCGTTTGAGGAATTTAACGTATTCTGCCCCGTTGTATGTCGATATGAGGAAGAAGATATCGACGACGACGCAGAAGACGGAACAAGAAGGCGGAGGCGAGGAAGTTAACGAAGAGATTGAGGATATTCAGAAAGTGTTCATCGGGAAAGTCCCTATTATGTTACGCTCCGAGTATTGTTCTTTGCACGACCATACGGATAAAGAGCTTACGGAACTTGGGGAGTGTCCTTATGATGAAGGTGGGTATTTTATTATTAACGGTTCGGAGAAGGTGTTGATCGCGCAAGAGCGCATGGCTTGTAATTCCGTGTACGTATTCATGAAGCGACAACCGTCGAAGGTATTATACGTCTCCGAGTGTAGATCGCAACCAGAGTCGGGGATTAGAGGCGCATCGGCTTGTGTCGTGAAACAACTTCACGGCGCTGGTAAAAACTCCCCAGGGCCTTTACACGTCACTTTGCCATATATTCGATCCGATATCCCTATTTTCATCGCGTTCAGAGCGTTGGGATTCGTTGCCGATAAGGATATTTTAGAGCACATCGTGTACGATTTTGGCGATAGTCAAATGATGGATTTGTTGCGACCTTCGATTGAAGAAGCGCAAGTCATTCAATCACAAGCGGTTGCATTAGATTACATCGGCAAAAGAGGCTCTGCGGTTGGTGTTGCGAGAGAAAAGAGAATTAAATACGCGCGTGAAATTCTTCAAAAAGAATTACTTCCGCACGTCGGCGTCGGCGAAGATTGCGAAACCAAAAAAGCGTACTATCTCGGTTACATGATTCACAGATTATTACTTGTTTCTCTTGGTAGACGAAAAGAGGATGACCGTGATCATTACGGGAATAAGCGCCTTGATTTAGGAGGTCCTTTGCTCGCATCGCTCTTCCGATCGCTTTTCCGAAAAGTCACGAAAGACGTTCGCTTATACTGCCAACGCTGCATCGACTCTGGGAAAGAAATTTCGCTCACACTCGCCGTGAAAGCGAAAACGATCACGCATGGTTTGAAGTATTCTTTGGCTACTGGGAACTGGGGCGCTCAAGGAGCCGCCGACGTTCGCGCTGGCGTCTCGCAAGTGTTGAACAGACTCAGTTTTTCATCAACGCTGTCTCATTTGAGACGGATCAACTCGCCAATTGGACGCGAAGGTAAGCTTGCGAAACCACGTCAGTTGCACAATTCTCTTTGGGGTATGATTTGCCCCGCTGAAACTCCCGAAGGTCAAGCTGTCGGTCTCGTCAAGAACCTTTCGTTGATGGCTTTGGTATCCGTAGGTTCGCCTTCCGCGCCGATTCTCGAGTTTCTCGAAGAGTGGACCATGGAAAATCTCGAAGAAATTTCACCCTCTGTAATTCCGCACGCGACAAAGATTTTTGTTAACGGTGTTTGGGTAGGTGTTCATCGAGATCCTGGAGATCTCGTGCGTACGTTGAGAGAATTACGACGCAAAGTTGATATTACGACTGAGTGCGGCATCGTCCACGATATTCGCTTGCGCGAGTTGAGACTTTGGACGGATTACGGTCGATGTACGAGACCGTTATTTATCGTCGAAGATCAAAAGCTTTGCATGAAGAGGTCGCACGTAGAGTTGTTACAAGAAAAAGACGTCACTGGATACACTTGGAACGATTTAGTCACTTCCGGTTTCATCGAATATGTCGATACCGAAGAGGAAGAGACGACGATGATTTCAATGACCATTGAAGATTTGCTCGCCGCGCAAACCGCCGAAGCCGCTGGCCGTGGTTTAAACATCAAATATACGCATTGCGAAATCCATCCATCGATGATTTTAGGTATTTGTGGTTCGATTATTCCGTTCCCAGATCATAATCAGTCTCCAAGAAACACGTACCAATCTGCCATGGGTAAGCAAGCGATGGGAATGTACGTCACGAACTACCAACTGCGAATGGACACGCTCGCATATGTCTTATTTTATCCGCAAAAACCACTCGTAACTACGAGAGCTATGGAATATGTCCATTTCCGCGAGTTACCAGCCGGGTGTAACGCCGTTGTTGCCATCATGTGCTACACTGGATACAATCAAGAAGATTCCGTTTTGATGAATCAATCATCCATCGATCGGGGTTTGTTCCGTTCAATTTACTACAGATCATTTAAAGATGAAGAGAAGAAAATGGGTTCTCTCGCGAAAGAAGAACTCGAGAAACCTGACCGTGATAATTGCTTAGGCATGCGACACGGTACGTACGATAAACTCGACGACGACGGTTTGATTTGCCCCGGCACACGTGTTTCCGGCGAAGACATCATTATCGGTAAAACGACACCGTTACCTGAAGATGATCCAATGCTTCAATCAAATCGGTTCACGAAGAGAGATTGTTCGACTGGGATGAAGTCCTCCGAGACTGGTATCATCGACCAAGTCTTATTGACGACGAACGATCAAGGTTTGCGCTTTGTGAAGATTCGCGTGCGATCTGTGCGCACGCCGCAAGTTGGTGATAAATTTTCGTCTCGTCACGGACAAAAGGGTACCGTCGGTATGACGTATACGCAAGAAGATATGCCATTCACTGCGCAAGGTATTAGTCCAGATATCATCGTAAATCCGCACGCTATTCCTTCTCGAATGACCATCGGTCAGCTCGTAGAATGCGTCATGGGCAAAGTTGCTTGCATGATGGGAAAAGAAGGCGATGCGACTCCATTCTCGCCAGTCACGGTGGAAGATATCTCTGACATGTTGCATCAGTGCGGCTATCAAAAGCGAGGCAACGAAGTATTGTATAATGGTCATACAGGTAGAAAGCTTGATGCGCAAATCTTCATCGGACCGACGTATTATCAAAGATTGAAGCACATGGTGGATGATAAGATCCATTCACGTGGTAGAGGCCCGGTGCAAATTTTAACGCGTCAACCTATGGAAGGTAGATCCCGGGACGGTGGTCTACGTTTTGGGGAGATGGAGCGTGATTGTATCATCAGTCACGGTTCTGCTGCGTTCTTGAAAGAACGTTTGATGGATCAGTCAGATGCGTATCGCGTACACGTCTGTCAAAAGTGTGGCCTAATTGCCGTCGCTAACCTCAAAAATCAAACGTTTGAGTGTTGCAAAAATCCAAACGAAAGAACGAACATTTCGCAGATTATGTTACCATATGCCGCTAAGTTGATGTTCCAAGAGTTGATGTCCATGGGCATCGCTCCAAGATTGCTTACGTAAGAATATAATAATATTATTATTGTTCGTGACATCAACGAAAACACAAAGAAAAAAAGAAAACAAACTTATTATAGATTTAGCACAAGAAGTAATATATAATGAATAAATATTCAGTTTTAGATTACACAAAATCATGAGTTCTATGTTTTATTTGAGCTTTCTCCAACGCTCTTCGTACGACAGGTTCCGGAGACGCCGGTCTCGCTGAATCGTTCTCGGCGGTGGCAAAAGTTGAGTTCCCCGCAGCGACCGTCGTTCCGTCCTCGTTTCTCATCAACTTCATTGCTTCTAAATTTAAAGCGCAAACGCCTCTCATGAACGCCTGACGCATCGTGTGCTCCATTTGAGTCGATCTTGCATCGGTTTCAGCGAGCTTTCTATTCGCCTCTTCAAGTTGCTTTCTTAATAATATTTCCTCGTTTTCGCTATCTACGAAGAAACTACTATTACCTCCTCGAGCTTTCGTAAACGCGTACGGCGCTTCGCTCGCTCGTCTTTCTTTCAAAGCCTTCGATATCTTCACATTCTTTCTAAAATCGCAAAACGCGCGTCTCATTTGCGCGCTTTGTCTCACTTTCTTCCCAGGCTCGTTCGCCACTCGCGTCGATTCTCTCCAAATACGAAACATTTTCGCCGCGTATCTCGCGTTCCTCTTAAACTCCCCTAACCTCGCAACCGCCTCGATCGCGTTCGTCTCAATCTCCGTTTTTCTCTTCAACGCCTTCTCCATTTTATTAATCTGCGCGCGTAATCTCGCAACTTCTCTATCATGTTTCTGGTGTGTCCTATGAAATCTCTCCGTAGCCTGTCTATGGCACCGGTCCACGTCTTTACTGAGTTCTTCCCTCAATTTTATGAAATCGAACGAAACCCTGTTCGCTTCGCTGTCCATATCGACTCGCCATGGATTCGGCTGTTTCGTTCGTTCTTCTTCTCGTTCGCCTATCGATGAATCTTCTGTCCGTTTTAACACGCGTCTCGGTGGTGCCATCGGTACCGGGTCCACGCGCCTCGTCCGCCCTCGCTGATCACCAGTTTTCCAATCAGTTCTGTCGAAAGTGGCCGTTTTCGGATCAGCAGAGAACGACTTGCTGCGTAAGTAAAGCGCGCGATTCTCGGATAAAGAAGTATAGGAGAACTCGGAACGATCGAAATCACTCGCGTTTAAATCGTCGTCCGCGTCGTCGTCCAGCAGCAGTAGCGGCGGAGGCTTATCAATAGATGACATTTATTTTGATTTTAAACGAGCGTAGGTTGATTTTTTTGAAGCGTTTTGTTGACTTTTCTTGTTTTTTTTTTGCTGCTCGAGAGCTCGACGCGTGATGGTTTTTATTAGTTGACGAAGTTATTTCATCATCCTTGCGCTTCGTCGAACGCCATGCCGCCTTCGCTCGATTTATAGGCGTTTGATTTATGTTTCGGCACGAATTTCCAGTCCGCGGGAGCCTTACCGAGCAGTTTTTCGCACAAGTCGACCCATACCGAAGCGTCGTCGCTGGCGAGCATGGTTTCCATGTCGTCTCGACCGACGAATTTTGGAGGTCTTTGAGTCATAGAAACGTTTGGAATTTTCCCATCGATCGTTTTTTCGAGGAGACCGACTGGGACGTAACGATGCGTAAAACTCATCCATTCGAGAAGGAACCTGCGCGTTTGTTCGACGCCGCGTGAGTCCGAGCCCCAATGTTCGAGTCCGAACTTTGCGAAATCTTTAAATTGGTCAAATCGTTCCGAACTAGATATATCCCAATTCCGTTGTTCCTTAATTTCAGTGAATACCCATGGCTTCACTAATGCGCCTCGAGCAATCATACACGTCGCAATCGATTCGTTATTCGTGACGTTATTTTTGAAATCTTCGTACGTATAAATGTCTCCGTTCCCAATTAATGGAACTGGCGAAACGTCGGCGACTTTTTTAATATACGACCAATCGGCTTCTCTGCTATATCTCTGCGCGCGAGTTCTTCCATGTAACGTTAAAGCTGCCGCACCCCATTCTTTTATGAGAGGCGCAATCGTATGTGCTACTCTCGATGTATCTTTATAGCCCATGCGCGTCTTGAACGTCACTGGCACGGAACTAATTATGTTCGCACTTCGAACGAGTTCTTCCATTCGTCTCGGTTTTTCTAGCAACATAGAACCGGCGCCTTTATTACAAATTAAATCAATTGGGCATCCCATGTTAATATCTATGAAATCACATTCAATTGAATCGTCGAGCGCTTGAACACATCTCGCAAGTGAATCTGAATGACCACCACAAATTTGAACGCCGAAAACGTCTTCTGATTTATGTCTTTTCACTAAAGCCCATTCTCTTGCGTCGCCTTTCAAGAGACTCGTCGCTAAAGCCATTTCTCCGCACGTTATATCGGCCCCTAAAGTTTTGCATAAACGCCTAAATGGTAAATTTCCAACAGTCGTCAAAGGCGCCAAGTATAACTTGTTCTTAAAATCTATCGTTTTCTTTTCTTTGGGTTTTAATAATTGCTCAACGCTCATCGTTATATTTTCATAATCTTTATCGTCATTATTGCCAACATCAAATTTTCCGTTGTTGTGAATCGTAATCATTTCATCGTCTTTTGCTATTTTCGTAGGCGCAGTCTCGTTTGTTTCTCTATTAATATTCTTAATCGCTAGCATTTCATCAATATCGTCATCTGAATATTCATCCGCATTTTCGATCTTCTGTTGTTGTTGTTGTTGTTGTTGTTGATGATGATAACGTTTGATACGCTGATGACTTTCGCCTTTGTTCTTTTCCTTATTGTTTTTCTTATTCTTTTCATCGTCATCGTTATGCTCTCTCTTCATGTTCTTCTTCTTCTCGTCATAAACGGATGTCTTTAAACCCATCGCTTTCAAGACCGCATCGGCTCTCGAAAAATCATACTTACCCTTTGCTAAACTATATTTCACTTCGCTCATATCATCATTTAAATCACCTTCTCGCGCGTTCTTTAAAGGTTCCTCGAATAAAACGACACATCCGTCTTCTCTTTGCACAGAATCTTTTTTCGTCTCGTGCGTCCTATAAAACCTACACGCGATACCGAAAGGGCATTTCTTCGCATTCGCGAACAAACATACGCCCGGTAAATCTTCCTCCTTATTCTCTAAATATTTCCCTAAATCGTGCGAAAACGTGCACCGCTCTTTCTCGCACCTCTCGTTCTTCAAAAACTGAAAACACATCATCTGTTCCCTCTCCCGTTTATTACTATTCTCTCTCATCATCTGTTTCTTCATCTTCATCGTTCGTTTCTGATACCCACCTAAAGTCTTCGCTTTACTATTCTTATCTTTATCGTTATCATCGTCATCGTTACAACTCACGGTCGGCATTTTCTCAATCACTTTCTGCTTCATAACAACGTACTCCTTCTTAATCGGAACCTCAAAAGGATAACTGTTCTCATCTTTCTCATCTTTGTTCATCATCTTCCCCTCTCAATCTCTCTCTTTTACGAAAGTAGTTTTAACGACACACACACACACGGCACACAGAGAAACAAACACAAACTCTCTCTACAATCTCTCTCTTCTTCAACAGTACTGCTTAACTGTTAATTATTATATATCTCGCCCTGATGACTGTAGGAGTTTCTTCAATGAACTCGTCCGACGGTAGGGGTGTTTGAAAAAGTAGGGTTTCGAAATTTAGGGTTTAGGGTTTAGGGTTTTACCCTAGTCGACCTTTCGTCCTTTCCCCTATTTTCATTTTACGAGTGAGAAAAAGATTTAATTAATTACCAGCTGGTACAAAAACAACTTCTTCAAAGGTTAACGATTGCTACACGGAGAACTATGCATATTCCAGCGAATGCAGACCACTAGAGCGAGCGAGCGAGCGAGAAACCAAGCGACGATGGCTACGAGCTATCGTCGATCAAAGCACCGCGCTTCTTCCTCTTCCTCCTCTTCTTCTTCGACGTTGCGAATGACGAAATTATTCATCACTAGGGGTATCGTAGTCACCGGTCTGATCTTCCTCGCGACGCAGACGCAGATGGTTGAACGAACGAGTCGCGGAAGTTTCGTGGTCAGCGCGTATTCGAGCGGAGCCGGGACGTGCGAATACGCCGGCGTCTTACACGGCATCCCATCATCATCGCAGCAACTGCAGACTGGGGAGTATAGTTTACAGATCGGGCAACCTGGTATAAACGTACCCGGGTCAGTCGTCGCGCTTAAGATCGCCGGGAAGAGAGCTTATAAAGGCTTTTTAGTCTATGCCGTGGATGGGATAACTGGTGTTCCGATTGGGAAATTTCGCGAGAGCGAAATGCCGGAAAGATCGCAAGTACACGCGCAATGCGAGTACGCCGCGACGCACGACGTCGCGCATCATAAAAGTACTCCTAACGCCGAGTTCGCGGATGTTTTGCCATGGGTCGTGCCAGTCGTTGTTCCGAAGAAGGTTACGTTTAAGGTTACAGTCGTCGAGGAGTACGAGTATTGGTTCGCGTTCGAGCAAACGTACGAGTTCGGTAGCGCGCGAGCGGGTGGTGTTGAGGGCGTGGAGTACATTCAGGCGGATAAGAGGAAGAGTGATAAGGATGGGAATAAGGCGCCGAGTTTAGGAGCTGCTATGCGTGGCGGGTATCAACCAAAGGTTTCTGAGAATGACGACGACGACGACGACGACGACGAAGATAAAAACGGAAATAATAATAATAATAATAATAATAATAATGATAACAGCGTTAATAGAAGATCTGAAGATCCAGACGGAGTTCAATTCAGAGCTAAAACGAAAATAAGTAAAGAGAAACATCAGACGTATACGAGTAAGTTAGCGAAAGGTGGGGAAAATAAGAACATATACATTCCAGATCCAAGAAATAAGGCCAAAAAAGCGAGCGAGCGCGTATCCGAAGAACAAAAACAGGCGCAACGAAAAACAATGGGAAGAGTCGCGCACGGTTTGATAATGTTCATAGTTTGGATATTCCTCGCGCCGGCATCGGCCTCAATAGCTAGATATGGAAAAGCGAGTGCATCTGGATGGTTCGAAGTACATAAAGGGTTAAGCACGATTATTTTATACGCAACGATTGGGGCCATTTTCGGTATATTATATTTAAGAGGTTTCTCCACTCCATGGGGACCGCACGGGACGTACGGATTAAAAACTATCGCTTTATGTTGCATTCAAATGTCTTTAGGAAACGTACGCAAATGGATACCAAGACCGATATTCAGAGTCATCCATAGATTCTTAGGCGTTCTCACTTTGCTCGTAAGTTGGTATACCGTGAGACTAGGTTCGAGACTAATCGCGAACATCGAGAGCGGCGTCGCTAAGAACGTTCCGTTCGTCGCGCACGCTTCCATGTTTCTCGTTCTTAGTTTCGTCTATGTCATGCAAAGGAACCATTCGAATGTTCAAATTGAGACTAAAACATCGAGATATAGCGTTTAATACTATTTTTATATGCCTAATACTTGTATATTCTTGTATTGAGCATGAGCATGTTTTGGAAATTTGGAAATACCTACATTAATCGTGACAAAAATGGAACTAAAACGAATAGAAGAATTCTTCGATCTATTATCGATTAAACGAACGAGAACTAATGGTGACGAAAACGAGCTCAAAAGAATACAAGAATTACTCGCAGAGAATAACGAAGAACTCGTCGCGGACTCGAGCGATAACACGCTCGATCTCGCGAACGCGAAACATCCGGAGAATGGGCAAACGCCTTTGATGTATGTTGCCATGGAAACGGGTGATTCGCGAGTTGTACAAGTATTATTAGAGTTCGGGGCGAAATGGAACGAGTGCGATGAAGATGGGCATTGTGCAGGAGAGTATGCCGCACGAGCGGGGTTCAATGAACTCGCCATGATGTTAATGGACTATGGAGTAGAGTGTGAACTAGAGCTCTCGAGGATGGAAAGAGAGAAAGGCGGTTATGTAACGGATACGAGTTACTTAAAGGAGAAAATTGTGTACGATGGTGAAGATAGGTTGTTAGATCAGCAAGGCGATGCCGTGATGATGAAGTGGGAAACGCCATTGATGAAGATACATGCGGAGCGGATTTGTGAAAAGTGCGGGAGAGACGCGGTTGTGATGAACGTCGGATTCGGATTAGGGATCGTCGATGGTTTTATACAAGATTTAGAGCCGAAGAAGCACGTTATTATTGAGGCGCATCCTGACGTGTACCAGCACATGATTAGGAAAGGTTGGGATAAGAAAGAAAACGTAGATATTAGATTTGGTCGTTGGCAAGATGTCATTGATGATATAGCGAATGAGTACGAGTTCACTGGGATCTTCTTCGATACTTACGGCGAATCGTATGACGAAATTAGAGAGTTTCACGAACATTTACCTAAATTAATGTCGAAGAATGACAAATTTGTGTACTCGTATTTCAACGGGTTCTGCCCTGATAACGTCTTCTTCCATATGGTTTACAATAAACTTATTGCGAGAGAATTAAACGAATTAGCTAATTTGGAAACGAAGTTTGAGCGAGTAAAAGTCGAGAAAATCGATTGGACCGGGGTATCAGGACACGGTAAATACTGGGATATGGAAACGTACTTTCTTCCAACGTGTGCTTTAAAACTAGAAGAAGAAGACAAAGACAAAAATTAGACTCGCTAGTAGAAACCTACTACAACGATGGCTATGCAAGGCAAGACCGAAATTCAAGTCGAGGTCGGGCTTAATCAAATGGATTCGTTTGCCGATATTATTCCGTCGTCGCCGATGACGCGATTACCCCAGATAAACGCGTCATCGGCGACGACGGAATAATATCTTATTTTATAAAATATCTATATTAGCTTAATTCTTATTTATGCCCGGTCCACGATAATCATTCTTCATTAAAGCTTTGCTCTGCTACGCTCGAAACAACATTCCTACTTTTCCTTAAACCATCACCTCTCCTTCGCCTTACTTCGTCGCCTTTCCGCTTCACTCCTCGCAACGCTCGCGGCTCTTCGACTATTCCGACGACTTCGGCTTCCGGCGTCTGCGGCACTTCCTCTCTCTCGCTCTTCCTTCGTCGCTTCCTATCATCATCGTCATCTAATTCAACTATAATCCCTCCTCCAATCATCACCGGTTCATCTAAAACGTATTTCGTATACCGCAACGGATTCGTCTCAAAATCAGCCTTGACTGCTGCTGCTAGCACCTTAATCCGTCTTCTCTCATAAGATATCGTCGTCGCACCATTACCACAAGCTATATGATCATCAAAATCATACTCTTCCTCGACACTCAATCGATCACACTTTCCTAGTTTATTATTCACGTCGTCATCGTCGCCGAACAAACAATCATTCTCGTCATCATCATCATCATCATTTTCAATCTCATCTTCTTCCAAGTCCGTCCCTAACTTCCATAAACCGACACAACTCGTTCTCCAAAGCTCCTCGCTGTTACTACCATCGTTCGATTGCGCGCGATGACTCATGATCTCAAACGCGTTATCCACTCGCTCGTGGAACTTCTCGAACGACTTCTTAAACATCTTCTTCTTTTACTTCTTTTATTACTTTCTTTCACTGCGACGTCGTTTCTAAGCGTTGTGCAGTTGTG
>Ga0115001_10002796_pt1 | contig 13306 bp, 19 predicted proteins | sample ArcticOcean_MG_C_12_FD_89869 | JGI IMG/M metagenome (GOLD analysis project Ga0115001, IMG submission 89869) | Marine microbial communities from western Arctic Ocean - ArcticOcean_MG_CB8_130 | ecosystem: Environmental > Aquatic > Marine > Oceanic | place: Arctic Ocean: Canada Basin | collected... | reverse complement strand
TAGTCCAGCTTGGAAATTCATTGAAGATAGTTTTATTAATGAACCGTTTGCTAGATGTATTCTACATTGTAGTGATCCAGAAAACTACAAAAAAAATAAAAGTAACGCAGGAGCAGACTTTAAAATGATCGATTTATAAAAATGATTTGGGAGACATTTATATTATGTTTGGTATTCTTATTAGTTATCATGGCGGCCATGAGTATAGGCCTCCTAAAAGGCCGTCGTGTCAAAGGGAGTTGCGGTGGTGCTACCGGCGTTTGCTCTGTATGTGGCGAAGACAATGCAAAAGAGAAAATAGATAAATATGTAGGTAACGCTTAGGACCCGCTGTTACAGGCGAACAGGCGTCAAGGTTACTGTTTATCCTTAAGGACATGGTTCGCTACTCTTGTCTTTTAAAAAACAGACTTTCCAACAGATAAATACTAGTATGAAGAAATTATTTGCATTTGGTTGTAGTATGACAAGAGGAGATGCGTTAGATGATATATGGGATTTTAAACTCAAGCAGACAGATCCAAACGCAGGTCCAAGTAAATATTCCTGGCCACAAATCCTAGCAAACAATATGAATTTAGAGTGTGTTAACTTAGGAGAAAGTGGTGCTAGTAATAAACAGATTTGGTATAGATTGGTAAACACACATATGACAGAAGGCGATATAGCATTTGTACAATGGACATCAGTAAATAGATGGTGTGTAATAAATGATGAACATATACAACAGATTAATGCATTTCGTACAAACAAACAATCCCAAGCATTTTATGAGAATCTACATACTGATATTGATGCAGATTATGATGCAAATTTAAGAATGAGTCATGCAGATTATTATGCTAAAAGCATTGGTATTAAGTTATATCAGCTAACATTTGATAAATGGAGTCTATCTGATAACTTACATTTCAATACAGTAACACCACTTAATAGTGATTTACATCAACTCCAAAGAGATATTCACAAGGAATATATAACAGATACACAGGATTTAAATAATGGAGATAGTATGACAAGAGGATCTGCCAATGATAAAACTGATAAAAAATTGGGACATCCTTGTGCTATTTCACACAAGTTACATGCATACAACGTATACGAGGAGATTGCCTAATGGCAGTAGATACCAAACTAACTAAAAGCCCATACACTACAGAACAATACACACAACATCAATTAGTTGAACTTGCTAGGTGTGCGGCTGATCCCAAACACTTTATGTTGAAGTATTGTTATATTCAGCACCCTGTTAAAGGAAGAATGTTATTTACATTGTATGATTATCAAGTTGGACTAGTAGATACATATCATAATAATAGATACAGTATCAGCATGTTAGCACGACAAACAGGCAAATCAACTTGTGCCGCAGGTTATTTGTTATGGTACGCTATGTTTAACCCTGACCAAACTATTCTAATTGCGGCTCATAAATATAGTGGTGCTCAAGAGATCATGCAACGTATACGTTTCGCATACGAATTGTTGCCAGACTTTATTAGAGCTGGCGTAACTGCTTATAATAAAGGTAGTTTAGAGTTTGACAATGGTAGTCGTATAATTGCACAAGCAACAACAGATAATACAGGACGTGGTTTATCCATATCACTTGTTTACTTAGACGAGTTTGCATTTGTTAGACCCACAATAGCCCGTGAGTTTTGGACTTCACTTTCACCTACACTAGCAACAGGTGGTAAATGTATTATTACATCAACACCAAACCAAGATGATGATCAGTTTGCACAGATATGGAATGAAGCTCTAAAGAATATTGATGATTTTGGTAATGAAACAACAACAGGTAGGAATGGTTTTGCACACTTTCTAGCTAATTGGGAAGTACATCCTGAAAGAGATCAAAAATGGGCAGATGAAGAAGAAGCAAAGATTGGTGAAGAACGGTTTAGACGTGAACATAATTGTGAATTCATTGCATTTGATGAAACACTTGTGGATAGTATTAGACTAGCAATGATGGAAGGTAAAAATCCATATGCTAAACAAGGGCAAGTACGTTGGTATAAGCCTATGGTAAAAGAAGCAATATACATGATTGGATTAGATCCTAGTTTAGGTACTGGTGGAGATAATGCGGCCATACAAGTATATGAACTTCCGGGTATGAAACAAGTAGCAGAGTGGCAACACAACAAAACACCTGTACAACAACAACTTCGTATACTACAACAAATAGGTAAGTATCTAGCAGAAGAAGGTGTTAATAAAGATAATGTATATTATAGTATAGAAAATAATACATTAGGTGAGGCGGCTCTAGTAATGCTTGATGAGATAGGTGAAGAGCATTTTGTGGGAACAATGCTAACAGAACCCAAACGTAGAGGAATGGGAAGAATTCGCAAGGGCTTTACTACTACACACAAAAGTAAAATAGCCGCCTGTGCTAAACTAAAGCATTGGGTAGAAAGCGATAGAGTAGAGATTGCCAGTAAGAACTTACTTAGAGAGTTAAAGACATTCGTAGCCAGAGGACAAAGTTTCTCAGCAAAAGAAGGTGAAACTGATGATCTAGTAATGGCACTTATACTTGTTGTTAGAATGGCACAAGAAATTACAAAATATGATGACAATGCCTTTGAAGCATTAACAGAAATGAATGAAGATGACTACGATGAACCTATGCCAATGAGCTTTTTATAGTTCCAAAGGCATAAATACTATTATAGGAGAACACTACAAGTGACTAACATAGCAGATGAAATATTTAACATACTTAAAGGATCAAACTACAAGGTTCGACTTTTTACATCTGAAGGGATTAAAACACTTAATCCAGAAGAAGCCACACGTTTTTATGCTTATGATCAAGATCTAATGGTCACCCTTAGACAGGACGAAGCAAAAAATGAGATAGTTGTTCAGGCTGGAGCCGGATACGATATTCCAGGCAACAAAAAATTATTAGATAGTGTCAAAGCAGTGGCACACAAAAATCTAGGAGAGTATACTGTGAGAAAATTCGATAAAGAAATTGCGCCAAAAGACTTTGCACACCAGAGTGTTAAAGAAGGAACCATACAAGAAGGATTCAGTAAACCATTCGGCAGCACAAAAACAAGTTATATCCAAAGCCCTAATGCAAAATTAGTTATTAAGCATAAGCAAGGAATTGATGAAGAAAGACGAGGCGCCCGTAGTAGAAACATTCAAGCACTCTTTATTGAAAACTCACAAGGTGAAAGATTTTCGTTCCCCCATAGATATATGGCTGGAGCAAAAGCGATGGCGATGCACGTCAATGAAGGCGGTACCCCGTATGATGAGAAGGGTACAGCAATTCTCGGTCTATGTGAAGAGATCGCAGAACTTAACAAGTTTGTAAGACATGTTAAGTCAAATAATCTAGTTAACGAAGATAACAGTGAAATTGTAGAAACAATCAGTAATAGATTAAGTGAATATAAAAGCACAGTTAAAAGTTTATCAACCCTCAGAGGTTATAACAACTTTGAAATTCAAGAGAATAAAGAAGAAATTAATGAGGTTGATGTTACAGAAAAATTCCTCTACAATACGTTCAAAACCGAAGAGTTAAATTCAATACTCTCAAAGGTAGGACGTATTGTAGCAGAAAACACAAGAAAAGAAAAAGAAACAAAGGAAGTTATTAAACGTGTTGTAGACATTATTAATAGCGGAGCAGATTTAAAGATCACCTACAGCGAAGATGATCCAGAGCATCCAGATAATGAAAATCCTAGAAAATATGCAGGTGGATCTGGAGAGATGGCAAAAATGAGTTCACTACTATCATTCTTAGGACAGCGATCCAAGAACGATGATTTGTGGAACGCTATTACTGATCTAACAGGTGATGGACAACATATAAACAATTTTAGCCAAAAAATAGTAAAAAAGATTACTGATTACTTGGTTACTAAGGCACAGACAACTCCAGCAGTTGAAAGTGCTATTGGATTAGACGAAGAAGCACTCTTTGAACTAAGAAAGAAAATATCTTAAAATAATTCAAAAAAGTACTTGACAGTAAGTACTTTAAACGCTATACTGTAGAAGCTAACAAAGGCACAAGTAGTTAAGAGCTACACTAACAAAGTGATACACAATAGTATCGCTACTAACAAAGGCTAATATAGGAGAAATATCATGGCATCTTTGGCAGAAATCCGTGCGAAATTACTCGCACAAGAAACAAAATCCTCAGGCACACGTTCCTCAGGTGGTGGCGACAACGCCATTTTCGCTCACTGGAATATTCCAGAAGGCACTTCCGCAACATTGCGTTTCCTCCCAGACTCAGACGAAACTAACACGTTCTTTTGGAAAGAACGTCAGATGATTCGTATGGAATTTCCTGGTGTAGTAGGTGGTGATGAACACAAACCTGTTACAGTACAAGTTCCTTGTATTGAAATGTGGGGAGATAGTTGCCCAGTACATGCAGAGATTCGTCCTTGGTTTAAGGATCCGTCTATGGAAGACATGGCTAGGAAGTATTGGAAGAAGAGAAGTTACATCTTCCAAGGCTTTGTAACACAGAGCGAAATAAAGGAAGATACAGTTCCTGAAAATCCAATCCGTAGATTCGTTATAAGTCCACAGATCTTTAAGATCATAAGTCAGGCTTTAATGGATCCAGACTTCCCAGAAATTCCAACTGATTATGAGGCAGGCACAGACTTTAGAGTACAGAAGTCTACTAAAGGCCAATATGCTGATTACTCAACATCTAATTGGGCTCGTAGAGAGCGTTCATTAGATCAAGTTGAACGTGATGCAATCACAAATAATGGGTTGTTTAATCTTAATGACTTCTTACCTAAGAAGCCAAGTGCGGAAGACGTTGGTATTATATTTGAGATGTTTGAAGCAAGTGTAGATGGTCAGTTATATGATCCTGCTAGGTTTGCAGATTACTATCGTCCATATGGCGTAGAGGCGCCAAATAACCGCAATGCGGCTATTTCCTCAACCCCAGCACCTGCAACGGCACCGGCTCCAGTAGCACCGCCAGTAGCACCTGCTCCAGTGGCAACACCTGCTCCAGTAGCAGAGATGGCACCGGCTCCAGTGGCAACACCTGCAGAGATGGGGGCAACAACACCTGCACCGGCAACGACTGACGATGCATCAACTAGTGCGGCGGACATCTTAGCAATGATTCGTCAACGTAAAGAAAACTAAGGAGAAACTAAATGGCTAATTTAAGCAAACTTAAAAAGATCAATGAATCTTATACAATCTACAACTACGACAATGGCTTTAGATTTGAAGCAAGTGGTCGTGATGACGCAGACGAATATAAGAATGTTAATCTAATTATTAACGATGAAGCTACTCTTCTTGAAGTTATTAAAGAAGCAAATGCAATGGAAAGGGACGACTAATATGGCAAGACCTTTTGACGTAAGTAAATTCCGCAAAAGTATTACCAAAGCAGTCCCAGGTTTGAGTGTCGGGTTTAATGATCCCGACACTTGGATCTCCACAGGTAATTTTACTCTTAATAAATTAATTAGTGGAGACTTTGTAAAAGGTATCCCACTAGGTAAGGTTACGGTACTAGCTGGTGAATCAGGAGCAGGAAAAAGCTACATAGCCGCAGGCAATATTGTTAAAGCGGCACAAGAACAAGGCATCTTTGTTATCTTAATTGATACTGAAAATGCACTCGACGAAAAATGGTTACATGCATTAGACGTTGACACCGCAGAAGATAAGTTGTTAAAACTTAATATGAGTATGATTGATGATGTTGCTCGCACAGTATCAGACTTTATGAAGGACTATAAGCTGGAATATGCAGATAAAGATCCTGAAGAACGTCCTAAAGTGTTGTTTGTAGTGGATTCACTTGGTATGCTACTAACACCAACTGATGTTAATCAGTTTCAGGCAGGTGATATGAAAGGTGATATGGGTCGTAAGCCTAAAGCACTGACATCGCTTGTTCGTAATACAGTTAATATGTTTGGTGAATTTAATGTAGGACTATTAGCAACTAACCACACTTATGCATCACAGGATATGTTTGATCCAGATGATAAGATATCAGGTGGACAAGGCTTTATCTATGCCTCAAGTATTGTTATTGCAATGCGAAAACTTAAACTAAAAGTAGACGCAGATGGTAATAAGACTACTACAGTAAATGGTATTAGAGCTGCTTGTAAAGTAATGAAGACTCGTTATGCTAAACCGTTTGAGAGTGTACAAGTTGAAATACCTTATGAGACTGGTATGAGCCCATATAGCGGACTAACTGACTTCTTTGAGGCAAAAGATATCCTAAAGAAAAGTGGTAACAGTCTAGAATATATTAGTCCAGTTACTGGTGAAGTAATTAAAATGTTCCGTAAGCCTTGGAATGCAAATAAAGATGGTGCATTGGATAAGGTTATGGAGGAGTTTGGTTCATTACCAGAAGAAGTACAGGATGCAAATCCTAATGAAGTTCCTGATGTAATAATAGATGAGGTAGAAGTAGATGAATCTTAACGATGGTGACTTAGAGTTTATGTTACAATTATATGATGTGGGTTTTTCATTTATGGCTGATAAGTCTAAAATGGATTATGCAGAAACTTTTGTGTATAAACTTGTAGATTACGGATTCGACGTTAAGTCTAATGCAGTTGAAATAGGAGAACATGATGAATACTTGGATAAGGCAGTTGATACTGTTTTGGAAGAGGATGAAACTGATCCTGAAGACGATTGGCTCGATGAAGAGTTCGATACAGAATGGGATGAATAAATCTCATGAGTAAATGGTATAGACGAGTAACTGCAAATATGAGTGATATCGTGGAAGCGATATCACACTTTGAGAAAGAAATAGAAGAAGCTAGATTTGAATGTGGAATGAAAGGTATACTCGAAAAACAGAGCCGTGACATGCCTGGTATCGTTGAGCACCGTTTCAACCAACTTCAAGAAGTAGAAGCTATACTCGAATACCTCAATACTGAAATGCGAAAAACTCGCAGTAAAATTTTCCGTAAGTTTCTAGAGTCTTATAATAGGGCACTCAGTTCTAGAGATGCAGAAAAGTTCGTTGATGGAGAAGAGGACGTAATATCGCTTCAATACCTCATCAACGATTTCAGTCTAGTTCGCAATAGGTTTATCGGTATTATTAAAGCTCTGGAGGCAAAACAGTTCCAGATCAATAATATCGTTAAACTTAGAGCGGCAGGACTAGAAGATATTTCTTTGTAAAAAAACACTTGACATATAGGCTAGTTGTGCTATTATAGTAATATAGGACAAACAAGCTAATAGGACAGTGAACATGGCTAAGAAATCTAAAATCATCAGCAACTATACACCACAAGAAGTACTTGCTCTGGGCGTACAAACGTACAACTCACAGGGCTTTGTTCGTAGTGGTGACGGTTATATTAAAGTACACCCAGAAACAGGTGAAACATTTATAACGGTTAAGGATAACAAATCGCTTATTCTTGATCTTATAGATGCTAATAACCGCCCTTCCCAAGAAGATATGCAAGAAGCTAAAGTTATCATGGACAAGTTCAGTGGTAAATTTATGCTGAAAAAACTACAAGGTAGTTTAAGTCGTTTTGAAACCAGTGTAAGTGACGCATTTACTACTGATCTTACCAACTTTACTGTCGCAGTTATTGCTAGTATTCCTCACATGAATGAATGTTATTGACAAAGTGAGGCAAAATATTACAGATAAAATTGAGGAGTTACGTTTTAAAAGTGACTACTTTGGTGAAATCCGTACACGTTATGATATAGCAGTAGAGATCATTGATGTAAAGTTTATTCAAACATCAGGTGTGTATATGATTACTAGTGTACATAACAATACAGACATTATTAAGTTTTGGTGGAGAGATCAGCCAGATATCAGTGATATCATTGACGGCAAAACTGTTAATATTCGTGGAACAGTTCTCAAACATGAGAATAGTAAGTATTCCAAAGCAAAAGAAACAATGTTAAATCGTGTTAAAATTATGGGAGAGCTAAAATAATGAAGTGGGACGAACCAGAAGTTATGACTGTAACATGTACAGATAATGATAAGACTGCTGAAGTCACTATTATCCGTAAATCACACGACAGCATTCGTGCAGAACTACAAGGCATACCATTAAACTTTAAGAAATATAAACCAGGCGTATATATTGCTAATATGAGTGGTATGGAATTTGTTCTCAAAACAAGATAAATTTCAAAAGATTTATAAGCACTTGATATTACTGAAGAAAAGAGTCAACTCTTTTCTTGACAGTAAGACATACCGGTGTTATACTTAGATATAATTAGAATTTAAACACAAACAGGAGTTTGCATATGAGAACAATGGCACTTAAGACTAACCGCAAGTCTAAAAAAGCGGAATCAATTATTAGTGTAGTTAACGATGCAGTTGACAATCCTAACGAAACAGATGACCAGATCATTGAAAGGCTTCGTATGCGATTTGAGATACTAGACGAAATGACACAAGCATCTATTGATGGTGTTGTTCGTGGTATGGTTGTTACAGGCCCTCCAGGTGTTGGTAAATCGTTTGGTGTAGAAGCAGTTTTAGAAAAGAACAGTTTGTTCGATAAAATTGCAGGCAACAAGTTACGTTTTGAAGTTGTTAAAGGTGCATCAAGTGCAATTGGTTTGTATAAGACATTATATAATAATGCAGACAAGAACAATGTACTAGTACTAGATGATTGTGATACAGTATTGTATGACGAGACATCGCTTAACTTACTTAAGGCGGCATTAGATTCCAGTAAGAAACGTAAACTTAATTGGAATACAGATAGTGCATTGTTAAGACGTGAAGGTATTCCAGACTGTTTTGAATTTAAGGGTTCAGTTATTTTTATTACTAACCTAAAGTTTGATAAGGTACGTGGCAAGATTAAAGACCACTTGGATGCTATTATGTCACGTTGTCACTACTTAGACTTAACTATGGATACAACTCGTGAGAAAGTTCTACGTTGTAAGCAGATTGTTAAAGATGGTATGCTTAATGAATACGACTTTGACCAAGCAACTGAGAACCAAGTTGTAAACTTTATGATTGACCAGAAGGATAAAATGAGAGAGATCTCACTCCGTATGGTTACTAAAATTGCAGACCTTCGTAAAGCAATGCCAGAAAAATGGCAAGCAGTAGCTGAAGTTACTTGTATGCGAAGAATGTGATAACTCCCCCCAACTATAGACCTGGCATTCATTTGCCAGGTCTTTTTTATCTTGACAAATCAACTAGATAGTGTATACTAATATTATGAATTGTAAAATAATCCTAAAAGATGAAGTGAATTGTAAGATAGAAGGCTTAGATCTTGAGACTCGAAAGAAGATTGAGAAGAAGCTGAAGTTCTTTATGCCTTATGCATTCCATGTACCAGCATATAAGTTGGGCAGATGGGATGGTTGTATTAGTTTCTTTACTATTGGTGGAGTAACTTACAGTAATCTATTGGATGACATACTCCCAATTATTGTTGCAGATGGATATAAAGTAGACGTAGAAGATCACAGAACACAAATAAAGTTAGAGTTTGATATTGTTGATGAGACTACATTCCAACATAAGAACTGGCCTGAAGGTCATGCAATGGAAGGCCAACCAGTAACACTTCGTGATTATCAGATTGATATTGTAAATAAGTTTTTAGAAACTCCACAATGTTTACAAGAGATTGCTACAGGTGCAGGTAAGACACTTATCACAGCCGCCCTAAGTGCAAAGGTAGAAGACTATGGGCGTTCAATTGTTATTGTACCTAACAAAGATCTAGTAACACAGACATATGCAGACTATAAAAACTTAGGTTTAGATGTTGGTGTATACTATGGTGATAAGAAAGAATATGGTAAAACACATACTATCTGTACATGGCAGAGTTTAAATAGTATTAAGAAACAATTCCGTGATGGAAAGACAGATTTTGGTCTAAAGGACTTTAGTGAAGATGTAGCATGTGTAATAGTAGATGAGGTTCATCAGGCTAAAGCAGATGTGCTTAAAGAGCTACTAACAAAAGACTTTGCACACATTCCTATGAGATGGGGATTAACTGGTACTATTCCAAAAGCAGATCATGAAAAGATGGCACTAAAAGCCTGCTTGGGTGAAGTAGTTAATAGACTTGCTACTGAGACTCTACAGGAAGCTGGTGTACTTAGTAACTGTCATGTGAATGTAGTACAGTTAGAAGAGACTGTGGAGTACGGTAACTATCAAAGCGAACTAACATATTTAACTAGTGACAAAAAACGTATGGAATATATCAGTAGTTTGTTAGAAACTATAGGAGAAGGTGGTAATACACTTATACTAGTTGATAGAATCAAAGCAGGTAACCTAATAGTGGATAATATCCCAGGTGCTAGTTTTGTTAGTGGTAGTATGAAAAGTGCTACTCGCAAAGAACATTATGATGAAATTAATACTGAGGATAAACAAATCCTTGTAGCAACATATGGTGTGGCGGCCGTAGGTATTAATATCCCTAGAATCTTTAACTTAGTTCTAATTGAACCGGGTAAGAGTTTTGTAAGAGTCATACAGAGTATTGGACGTGGTGTTCGTAAAGCCAACGACAAAGACTTTGTACAGATATGGGATATAACAAGCACGGCTAAGTTCTCAAAAAGACATTTGAGAGAAAGAAAGAACTTCTATAAAGAAGCAAACTACCCATTTACAATAGAAAAAGTTAGATACAAATGAAAATATTAACAGTAGAAAATAAAATATATGATTTAGATGAGATACCAGATCAAGTAGATGATCTACGTTATGGCATCTTAGATTACAGTGACCCAAAAAATGTGGACTATTACTTTGTCCCACTAGTATTCCTGGAAAGTTTTTATAGTCCAGCCGCAGTGGTACAGATTGGCAATAAACAAATCAGTGTCCCATTAGATTGGAGTGTAGTTATTTGTGATCGTGATGTTGGCGAACCGGAAGTATTAAACCTAATGAGTCTAAACGACCGAGGATTTAGTGCCTTTGCATTTAATCCAATCAACGGATTTAAAGCAGAATATCTTGATATACAAATAACAAATGTATATACTGATATTAAGTGGTATGCTCCTAAACTTAAATTTGGACACCTACTATGTGTACCAGTAACAGAAGAACCTAATCCATTATGTTGTCTGTTCGTAAAAGAATCAAGTAAAATACCTGAGGTACTAGACATTAATGTGATTTGGTAATGAGCGGGCAAAGAAGATTCCTAAAAGTATGGAGTAGAACTGTTGGTATGCCAGTGGGTATTACAGACGATGACAAGCCAGAGTTTTTACCTATCAAGCAGGAAGATGTTATTAAAGCATTATGGTTTAGAACCTTCTGGATTGTCTTGCATATTGTTACATGTGGCTTTATAATAGTAGGTAATGCTAAAACTATGGGATTATGGTAATGAGTAAAATTACAGAATATGCTGAGGAATTTAGTTTCTTAGATGATGAAGACAGATTAATGCATCTTATTGATCTGGCTAAGCGACCTACTACCTTGCCAACAGAACTAAGATCAGACAACAAACTTGTAAATGGTTGTATGAGTCAAATTTGGATAGATGTTGGTTTACAAGATCAAGTTGTTAGTGTATACTATGATAGTGATGCAATGATTACAAAAGGTATTACTAGTGTTGTGGCAGATTGTTTTTCAGATCTAGATCTTGGAGATGCAAAATTACTTACAAAGCAAGACTTTGAGGAATTGGGTATTAAGGAATTACTATCTGCACAAAGACGTAATGGCTTAGGTAGTCTAATAGATACTATAAGCAAAAGGATACATAAGTTATGAACGCTAAACTAACAATTAAAGAAGAGATGCGTTCTATTGACGTTAAGGATAGAACTTGGTATAACAGTTTAACTGCCGAAGAAAAGAAGAAGGTTGGCATATGGGTATTGATGCGATATGCAAGTAGTGTTAAACATAGTATTAAAGACTTCGAGGAACATTATCTTGAATGGACTAATGAGCTTGTCAATGTACATTTCAATACACTAAGACATCATCCAGAGCTACAATACCAGTTACTACAAGCAGTAGGATTAGGTAAGATACAGTTTCATCCATGGATTCCTCCGGGCAAGAAAGGTACTGACAAGCCGTTGTTTAAGTTTTTTAAAGAGAAACACCCTGAGTATAATGATGATGAACTTGATATATTCCTATCACAGTATGATAAGGAAGAGGTTACAGATATACTAGAACAGTATGGATTAGAGAAAAAAGATATAAAAAAGTTATTAAAGTAATGTTTAAATGTGAGTACTGTAACAAGACTTTTAAAAGAGAAGGCACTCTTGCAGTACATGTCTGTGAGCCTAAACGTAGGTTCCAACAAAAAGATAGTAAACATGTACAACTGGCATTCCGTAGTTATCAGTTATTCTATAGGATAGGAACTAACAGTAAAAAAGAAAAGTCATATGAGGATTTTGCTGGCAGTCAATACTATACGGCATTTGTAAAGTATGGCAGTTATTGTATTGATCTTAAAATAGATGATGTGCCAGTATACACAACATGGTTACTAAAAAACAATATTGCTATTGATAGATGGTGTAGTGACAGAAACTTTAACACTTGGATTAAAGAAAGACTTAAAAGTGAGAGTTGTGATAGAGCCGTAGAACGCACTATACTCTTTATGCAAGATTGGGGAGAAAATAATGCTAACGAATGGAATAATTATTTTGACGCAGTACCAAGTAATCTGGCAGTTTTTCATATATGCAGTGGCAAAATCAGCCCGTGGGTATTATATGCAAGCAACAGAGCTCAAGCATTACTTGACCGCCTTAATGAAGAACAAATTAAAATGATCATTGAATACATAGACCCACATGTATGGCAAATTAAAATGAAAAGGTTTGAAAAAGACTTTAATTGGGTAAAACAATTGTTAAAAAAGGCACACTTATCATGAACAACCACTTTATTTTCGATGTAGACGGCACACTAACACCCAGTAGAGGAGAAATTAATCCAGGTTTTAAACAATTTCTAATACAGTTTGCATTAAGAAATAAAGTTTATCTAGTAACAGGTAGTGATAAGCCCAAGACAGTTGAACAGATAGGTGAAGATCTATACAATAGATGCCATACGGTATACAATTGTAGTGGCAATGATGTATGGCAAAAGGATAAGAATATATTTACAAATACTTGGAAACTATCTAGGATAGCAAAGAATTGGCTACAGGAACAATTGGATGCAAGTAATTTTGAACTAAGAACTGGATTACATTTCGAACACAGAACAGGCATGGTAAACTTT
>Ga0115001_10002792_pt1 | contig 13312 bp, 13 predicted proteins | sample ArcticOcean_MG_C_12_FD_89869 | JGI IMG/M metagenome (GOLD analysis project Ga0115001, IMG submission 89869) | Marine microbial communities from western Arctic Ocean - ArcticOcean_MG_CB8_130 | ecosystem: Environmental > Aquatic > Marine > Oceanic | place: Arctic Ocean: Canada Basin | collected... | reverse complement strand
TAGTTCCAGCTGGTACACACCAATGTGTCCTATGACGCAGATATTCACAAGGTGATAGATCAAAAGTATTCATGTTATTTGGAACAAACGTCCAAGAACACCAACCATCCCATCTAGTAATATCAGGAGCGCCAGCTCTAATTTTTTGTGATAAGTATTTTGCCATTTTATATTAGCTCCATTCGATTACTATTTATTAGCCTTGTACTAAGAACTGCCAGCCGTTTGTGTCGCCTGACCAAACTAGTTGAAGACCAATACCCATAGTATCAACTAAGATATCGCTGTCTTGTCCTAAGATTTTGTCTGTACCGTAAGGTGCAATTACTAGGTTGTTAGTTTGAAAGTTTTGCTTTACATCTACAATATTGATTCTTCCATCTCCTACTGTGTTACCACCAACGTTTGGAAGAGTAACTGTAACTTCTCCATTAGTTGTGTTAACAAAATAACCTGAATAATTCACTCCGGAGAAAGAACTATCCTGAGATGCCCATGCAATTGGAGGCTCAATAGAATTTACTGCTTTCGCAATATAAGCTAGTTGCTCCGGACTTGCAGAAGTAATAGAAGTCTCAAGTTTGTTGATTAGTGCGGTTTTTACCGTATCAACTGTTGCCATTTTTTTATTCCTCTAAATAAAGTTAAAAGTCTTTTTTCGCTATTTTGACAGATCCAGCTGGTTGACTGTGCCTCTCAGTTGTTCTATTATGAGTTGATCCCATTTCATGAGATTCAAAACCAATGTACTTTTCAAATGCAATCTCTCCAGTTTTTGCTGTCTTAGGTAGAGTGATAGAAGCATTATTAGCTATCTGCGTATCTACATAAGTTTTTACTGCGCCTTCTGTTGGAACCGCTTTGTTTGAACCTCCCGCCAATGTACCATCGGAAGAGAACTCATTTATTTGCTCACCCAACTTAGCTCCAATGGAACCAAGTCTCAATGATGTAAGACCTGCAAGGTCAAAAGCAGAAGCATCAAGTGTTGCTCTACCAGTTGCCTGATCAATTCGGAAATACTTACCTACTCTAAAGTTACCGTCTTGGTCAGTAGATACAAAGTAAACTCTACCTGTATTTTTCTCTATTGTCTCATTACCTTGAGCTGATCCTTGTAAAGGAGTACCTGGGTAATTTGTCAAAGTCTTATTACCAGTTCCGATACTTAAGAAATCATGGCCAGTTAATCTTGTCTGACTATATCTATATCGAACTCTAACCGCTTGCGCGTGGAAGGCTGGTCTTAATGTGTCTTTAATAGTTGAGAATGCTAATGTGATTTGGCCAGTAGCTGAATCCCATTCTGAAGTTGATTGGATAACATAACTATTTGAATCATATCCAGAGTCGGTTGCTAAACCAGAATCTGTAACAAATGATACCGAACCACCTTCTTTAGGTTGTACAGTGAATCCATCAAATGTCATTACATAACCGATTTGACCGTGTGTGGCTGAAGAATCTTTAAGTATAGCCTGAGCTACACCGCCTGATTCTTGTATTGAATCACCATAAGTAAATCCTGATCCATCAAATTGATTACCAACTATCAATCTATTAATTGCTGTTTGTGAATTAATAACTGTTGCTCTTGTTCCTAACTTAGAGAAAGAAGCTGAGTCAAAATCCCATCCAGAATCTGTGAAAGATATTTGTCCACCTGTTGAATATGCACTATAACCTGTGGCATTAATTCTTGAAGGAGATGTTAAATTTAATGTTATTGGCATTTTAACTCTTGCAGAATTAAGATACAATGTATCAGGAGCTGCAGAATCAAATGTTACTTTTAATCCGTTTTTGCTTCTTGAATTTCTAACATTCGTTAAGTATTCTCCACCAAATGTATTAAGTCCCCAAGCTGCAGAATCAGTAGTTGAAAGATAAGGATTATGTTTTACACCTAATGCACTATCAAATACAAAGTAATACCTAGATCCTTTCCAAAGATTAATTGCTCCATGGCCACCCACTGCGCCTGTACCTGTTATTGATACAGAAGAACCTTGGGTTGTACCTGCTACATCATATCCAGAAGAATCACCAGTGATTGTTAAATATTGATTATCTGCTTCTTTTAATTTAAGAATGTTTGCATCATGCGAATCAACTACGTAGAATTGGTTATTAACTTGTGTCATACCAATTACACTTTTGATTTGAACTAAGTTATAACTATCTAAAGCATGAGATGAAACTGTCACCGCAATTGGATTAGATCGTGTTATATCTGTAATAGCTGCTGATGTTGTTGATTTTGCACCAAATTCGCTTGAGTTAAATCCTGCACCAAATCCAGAATCGTTGTACACATTAAAACTAAATGAATCAACCTTTTGAATATGACGAGTAATGTTAGATCTTACACCGGCAAGTGTACTTGTTATATCTGAATCCCATTGACTAACTCCAGCTGAATCAAACCTAATTCTATCTTTAGTACTCATTAAGTGAGGTGTTGCCATAGTTACTTGCATAACTGTTGAACGAGATATATTAGAAGCCTTTTTCCTTTTATTAGGTTGAACTATAACATCGCCAGCTTCAAATTCTCCTGAAAGAGTTCCGTCTTTATAATCAACATTGAATCCTCTAACTTTGCCATTAACTGATGTTTCATCTGAATCAAATCCTACTGATATTGATCCATAAGTTCCATAAGAGTTATTACCATTAAGTGCCCTAATCTGACCACCAGCTGAAGAAGCATATCCGAATTTACAATAATATGTGAAACATGAAACTATTTCGGCTTTACCATTATTTCTAATCCAGAAACCTACACCATCTGAATGAATGTTTGTAAATGCGTGGAATACCATTGAACCGATTGAGACTACGGATGAACTAGCTGCAGCTTTTGCTGCATCCCAGTGACCAGCATCAACAATCGCTCCAATACCACCTGTTGAGAATGCTGAGCAATCTTTAATATACGGTGATTTGTTAACAATTGGATATGAAGGATCTAATCTAAAGAACACTCCTCCGACTGAGGCTTTTTCAATATCTGCAGGATCTCCACCAGCAGAATCAGCAGTAAATCCTCCCATGCCTGACATAGTAATACCTTCAATTAGGTTACCATCTCTAACATAAAACATAGCATCAGCACTATCAAATCCAGGTTTAGGTGAAATTCTTGTGTTTCTTAAACCTGTACCAAGTATTGCAGTATTATGTGGAATAGAAACAGGAAGTTTTTCTACAAATTCACCTTGTCCAAGATGGATAACTGCAGATGAATCTGCTGTTTTATTTGCGTGAATATATATGGAAGCAAACTTTATTGTTCTAAACGGTGCGTTTGCGGAAGTACCATAGTTTGAATCGTCTTTACCAATTGCAGAATCTGATGATACATAGAATGAGTTAACATCATCATCAGGATAAGATAGATCATATCCAGATGCGTCTTGTTTAACTGATATCATTTTACCAACTGAACCTGATCCAATTGTTGGAAGTGAATTTGCACCACCGGCAACAAACAATTCCATGTTAGCACCTGAGTTAAATGCAAGATCAGTAGCAAAGTTGCCTGTTGAAGTAAATGTTATTTTAACTCTATACACTGCAGTTGCAGTTGTTACTAAATCGTCAGGAGCATAAAGAGTTCCAACTCCACCATATGTACCTCTAAACTTTAATCCAGAATTAAATTTGGTCCAATAAGATGAACTTAAGTTTGAATCAAAATTAGTTGAAGCATGAGGTACTGTTGAAATATATGAATTACCTCCGTGTGTAACAACTTCATCTAAACCATAAGCAGTTGATGTTTGCCAATCATTTCTGAATTTAAATCCAGGAACAACCTTTTGCCAAGAAGCAGTTACTGATGGAAGTACACCTGTCATAGCATTTGATAATGCTTTAAATAGTGAACCGCCGTATGTTACAGTATCACCAATAAAATATTTGGTGCCTGCTGCATAGTCGTTTCTATATGAGAATCCTTCTAAGACCTTTGCCCATCCGTTTGAATCTGTTGGATTCACTGCAGCTTGAGATACGCGACTTCTATAAACTGCACCACCATACCCAACTAAATCGTTAGGAAAGTATGTTGAAGCGGAGTCAAAGGAATTTCTAAATTGTGTACCACCTACATATATTTCCCAATGAGAAGCAACTGTAGGTAGGTTTCCTGTTGTGTTTTGAATGGCTCTGTAAATGTTTGCGCCATAAGCAACTGTTTGATCTTTAATATATGCTGTGCTGTTATTATAAACACCTTGAGCTGAGATACCCTCAACAAACTTATCCCAATATACGGTGTTTGTTGGATCTTGACCTGTGCTATTTTGTTTTGAGATATAAACTGATCCACCATGTTTTACAACATCATTTACTTGATAGTTTATTGAATTCGTCCAGTTAGATTCCCACTGAATTCCTTCTACAAAAGTAGACCAATATGCGCTATTAGAAGCATTATCTGGTGCTTTATTAGTTCCTTGTTGTAATGATATGTAAACTTTACCACCATAAGCTACACCATCACCGATGTTGTATGCTGTAGCAGAATCCCACACACCATCAAAGGACAAGCCTTCAAGCATTAGGCGCCAATATGTAGTATTGGTGGGAGGATATGATGATGTCTTTAATGAATAACTGTAAACGTATACGTTACCGCCATATTTAACTACATCGTTTTGCTCATAGACAGTGGAGTTACTCCATTGGCCTGCGAAATAAAATCTTAGTTTTCCTAAGTCTATAACTTGTGTCATAGTATTACCATCTCCAGATGTCCTGTGTTAGTATTCATACGAAAGGTGATTGCTTCTTTTGACCAGAAATATTGCTTATAGCCGTCAGGATCTTGGGCAAAGTCATTATCTGGCAGGACAACCGGTGCGCTATCGTTCGTTCTAATTATTTCACAACGTAAATCACTGTTAGAATCCATTTTAAACCCGTAAAAGGCCTTATCACTAATGGTGTCTAATTCTTCAATATTTTTATATATTACAGCCATTAAGTTAATACATCCTGAGTTACTGTTGCGATCACGCTAAATGCACCATCAGCTGGCGCTTTAACTTTTATTAGGTCACCCGTAGTGAGTGAAACTTTAGTTCCCATCAAAATATCTTCAGTTTTATCAGGGTCGATTCTTCTATTGTGTGCGAGCCAGATTGTGGCTCCACTTCTTACTAGTTTAATATCTATACCTATAGCTGCGCCAAAAGTATTTGTGGCAATCAATCCCATTAAGAGATGCGTACCTGTAGGAGCTGTGTAAATAGTTGCTTCAGATAATCCTACAGCAGCTGCTAATCCATTGTCAAATGTTGCTGCCATGATCTAAATCCTTTAAAACTCTATTATCTTTAGTCTTATTTATAACGAAATGCATTTCTAGTTTCATTTATAACCCAATAAAAGCGAGCAATTTCGCAGTATTTCCAACTCCTGCTGCCGCTGTTGCAAGAGTAGATATATTAGATTGTTTAATTAAACCATCAGTTGCATCTAAAATAAGAATTTTATCAGAATCCAAATCCAAAGAAGCAACAATAGGTTTGCCTGTAAAGAATGCAGATCCTACTCTAAACTTATTAGTAGAGTCGTAACTCAATTCTCCCATTGTTCCAGCATTTTCTAAGTGTTGGAAAAACTCTGAATCATTTTGTCCAGTGTATGTAAATACACCTGTTGAATTATTATAAGCAAAGCTTCCATCTCCTCCAGCATCAACAATACTAAGCGCATGTCTTGCATCTGAGTTGGCGTATGATGCAGTCGTAGCTGTTAATCTTATTTCATTAGCTGCATCATTATATACTGCAGTAATATTACCATGATTACTATGTGTAAATGCTCCAGCTACAGCGTCTTGGGCTCTTTCATTTGTGAAGTAAAGATTTGTTGAGCCTTCTGATAATGAATCAGTATTTGCTGCATTTAAATCGGAATCAAAATTTGTTGAACTATAGCTTGCACCTGGAGCAAATGTAAATTGACCTTTAGCACTATCGTAACTAAATCCTGGTCCAGTTCCACTGAATATGTTTCTTGTATCAGCAGAATCTAAAACATTAGGTGTTCCAGTTATTACACCATATGAAAAGTCTTGTAATGGTGATCTTGCTTGAATATATGCAGAATCAAAAAGAGCAATACCAGTTGTAGAATCAAGGAATGGAGCTTCAGCAACTCTGGCTAAAACATAAGCACTATCAACTTTATCAAAAATAGTTTGATTAATTTGAACTGTAACTACATTACTAACGCTGCTTAATGATGCAACTATAGCTGAATCAACTCTGCTTGATGTATAATAAAGGTTACTACCTTCAGGCAATTGGCCAGTATTTGCTAAACCTAAATCAGAATCAAAATTAGCTTTCGTATAAACTGATTCTACATTAAATTCAAATTTACCAGTTGCTGAATCGTATGTTAAATCTCCACCAGCACTAAAGTGAGCTCTTACGTCTGCAGGAGTAGGACCACTGTAACTCATTATTCCGGTAGATGAATCGTACGTAAATGATCCGTCTCCACCAGCATCTACTGAACTAAAGTGTGCTCTTACTTCAGCTGAACTTGGTCCTGTATATGTAATAAGACCAGTATCACTGCTATATGTTAAACTTCCATCTCCGCCGTTATCAACAAATCCAATTGCATGTTTAGCATCAGAATCTGTTCTGGCCTGAGTATAATATTTGTTTGTTGAACCTTCTGCTAAAGAATCAGTAGAAAGATTTGATATATCACTAACTTGACCTACTACATTACCAGTAAAGCTACTAGCAATTAAAGGTCTATTAAAACTCCAACTTGCCTGAGGATGAGAATATGATATGATTGGCTTATTGCCAATGTTAGTACCACCAATCGTTAAACCTGCACCATGCATTTGCGAGCTATCAGCTGCACTATCTGCAAGAACAAGATTTTTATCATTAACACTAACTATAGTAGAATTAACAATAAATTGGCTACCTTCAACCTGAAGATTACCAAGAATTTTAACTGTACCTGTATTATCTCCAATTGCGGCTGGATCAATAATGAATTCTGCAGGACCTGCTAAATATCCGGTTTGTGTAATATTTCTAAACTTAACATCACTTGTAGAATCAAGATCTTGATTTGTAGTGAATACACCGGTTGCATTATTGTATGTTAAACTTGCTCCGGTGCTAAAGTGAGCTCGTACTTCTGCAGCACTAGGTCCAGTGTATGTAATAATACCGTTAGTACTATTATATGATAGTGATCCATCACCACCCGCATCTGTAACACTAATTGCATGCTTTGCTGCGCTGTCCGCGCGAGCAACGGTATAATAAAGGTTATTGCCTTCAGCAATAGAATCTGTATTTGTTGTAGTTAGTCTTACTCTAAAATCAGAATCAAAATTAGCTGCGGTGTATATGTCCTCGACATCAATCGAGAATCTTCCGGTGGAAGAGTCGTATGTTAAATCGCCGCCTGCGCTAAAGTGTTCTCTCACATTGGCTGCACTAATGCTACCAGTGAGTGTTCCTGTTAATGTGATGTTTCCACCTACATTAAGATTTGAATCAACTGTAAGATTATCTCTAATTCTTGAAGAATCAGTTACATCTAATGTGCTTTGTAATGTAACACCTTGTCTTACTACAAGTGTGCCATCAATTAAAGCGTTTGAATCAACAAAGATATTACCACTAATAGTAACACCTGAATCTGTAGTGATTAACCTTTGAGTGCCATCTTTATAATTAAGTATAACACCATTGGAATCACCTGCAATTATAAGTGTTTGGCCACCTGATATATCATTGCCAGATCTTACAACAAGGTTGCTACTATTTTGAGGTACAATTTGAATTGCACCATAATTATTCTGGATTTGTAGATCGTTATTACTTTCCTTAATCGTGGAATATTTTGTTGGATCACCAAATCGTATGTCTTGTCCATCAGGTAAAGCTATACCTTGATGATATATTGAACGGAAATCAGTTCTGCCAAAGTTAGAATCTCTAAATTGAAAGATACCAGTTCCAGAATCATATGTGAAATCTGTACTATCATGTCCTATTGTTATACCACTAACTAATTTCTTAGTTTCAGGTCCAGTATAACGAATAGTTCCTGTATCAGAATCATAAGCAATGTCACCATCACCTGCACCGGTTGAATCTTTCCTTGCACTAAATACACTTCTTATATCTTGTGTTTTTACGCCAGTAAATTCAAAATCGCCGCCTATAGAATCAAATGCTAATTTACCAAAACCAACACCGGCAGTTTCTCCTCCGGACTCAGTTATCGAAACATTTTGAGCTATCGCTTGTTTTACAGATGTGTGTTTAAACTTTGATGTAGCAGCATCATATCGAAGGATTGTTCCATCAGCTTTATTGACACTAGCATCAACATCAGATAAGTTAACTAAGAAACCTTGAGCAGCTAACCCAACTTTAGTAGGAGTACCGACAATAACTTTCTTTACAATCGTGCGGTTGCCAGGGACAACGACTTTCGTTACACTACGAACCCGTGTCTTACCAGCGCCTACAAGAATTTCAGCCATTTAGAATCCCCTAATTATGTTACTTGAGGTGTAACAGTGATTTGACCTTCAAGAATTCTCTCTTTCACAGTGTTTGAAGAACTATCTACAAAAGCTAGTTCAACATCATAAACATATCTACCAGATTTTAATAAACTGGTTTGAGCATTCGTTAATGTTAGATTTACTACTCCATTAGTTTCAGGAGAAATTACGCTAGCCGTAAAAGTAGTAGCATCCGAATCAGAAGTATTATATGTTTTCTTCATTTTTGCTGCAACAGTAAAATCAGTTAAGTTTTTCTTATTACCTTCAACATCAACCAACTCTAACTTAAGAGTTACATCAGTTCCTTGATCAATTGATACTTCTTCGAATTGTGCCATTTTACGAACCCATTTTATTATCTGTTTGTTCTATTTATAACCCGAAGATCATGAACCGTGTATAACCATCAACTTTTAATTCGTCTTCTTTAATGATCTTAAGTTTAATAGAATTTGAAAACTCATGAAGAGAGGTGCTACAATTAATATGATCTTCAATGCCATAATAATTATTTGATTGTAAAACTACTAATGTCTTATCATCTTTTTTATCTAAGAACGCGTTAATAACTTTATCAGGAATATGTTCGCATGACGTACATATAATAATATCAAAATCAAAATTATCCCAATCTTCCATCTTCCCCCATTTGTGATTAATGTTAGGAAAGAATTCTTTACCAATAGGTTGACACATTATGTCATGATCAACCGTTTGTACTTCAGCTTTTAATTTAGTCCTACACATATCTCCAGCAAGCCCATACCAACCGGCCATTACAAGAATCTTTGGTTCTTTAGGCATATCAGGTAAAGTTTCTATTACGTCCTTTAACTCGTCAACTAGCCATTTCTTACATACCATCTGATTATCATTCATAGAATTTAATATAGATAATATTAAGTTGGTGTTTTGTGGCCAACGTTTGACAATCCAATGAAGGACTTTTAATGTTTGTTTATAATAGGACATGGTACTATTTATATATGGAATAATTCGATTAATATCGACACAGGTAGCAAGTGTACACTAGCGTGTCCAGCCTGTATGAGACAAAAACCAGAACTACATGACTTAACTGGAGCACATTTAACTTTAGATATAGTTAGAAATTTAGTTGAATCTGGCCAGTTTACTCGATTTACATTTTGTGGACAAATTTCAGATCCAATGGTGCATCCTAATATGGTTCCGATTTTAGAATATTGCAGACACAAAGTTGAAGTTGAAATGATTGTAGCTGCATCGCATAAACCAGAAAGATATTGGAGAGAATGTTTTGCTGCTAATCCAGAAGCACGCTATATATTTGGAATAGATGGGTTACCTTCTAAAAGTCACTTATATAGAATAAATCAAGATGGTGAAAAGTTATTTGATATGATGCTTATTGCAGCATATGAATTTAAAATGGAACCAACTTGGATGCATATAATTTTTAAATATAATGAAGATGAAATAGATCAGTGTAGAGAATTAGCTAAACAACATAATATTAAATTTACAGTTGTAAAGTCTGGTAGATTTTATCCTGAAACTGCAGCTGTAGACAAAGCCCAGGAGTTGAGGATAATTGATTACAATAATAAATATCTACCTAGTAACCCAGATAATTTTGTAGGAGCAAGGTTTAATGTTAAAACCAAAATGCATAGAAACAACTAAGCCTCTTGCATTTACTTCTTATGGTTATTTATTACCATGTTGTTGGTGTGATAAGAGAAATGCAAGAACAAATGAAAAAGAAGGTTGGAATAAATTTATGACTCCTGATCTTCATTTAGATAATGCTAAAGTAAATGATGTTTTACAATCTAAAGTTTGGAATGATTTTCATGATATGCTAATTAATAATCCAGAGAATGCGCCCAATACATGCAAAAGATATTGTGGAAATGATGAATATGAAGAAATCAGCAAACTTACCAAATAGAATAATCTATAGTTTGTATATTGATATTCCTGAAGCAGATTTAGATTATCAAATACCTCACGCAGATTCAACTATATCAAAAACACTCCATGCTAAACAAGAATTTCGTAAGAATTATAACTTCTTAAAAGATATGCATGAGAAATACGCTAATAAAATCGGTGTTGAGTATAGACTATACGAATATGATGAATCGTATATAGAATATAAATCATGGTTTAATAGCAATTATCCAGAAATCACTTCATATAATATTGTAAACTTTTATAAGTTACATATACTTTATAAATTATCAAATGAATTTGATGAAGTATTGTATTTAGATTTTGATGTGATTCCTATAAAATACGAAAACTTCTTTGAAGAGTGGGATCTATCAAAAGGAATTGTTATCATGGATGGAACTGCAGAAAGTCAAAAAGAAATTGCAACTGAACATCAAGACCTAATGAGGTCAAGATATCTAAATAATTCTAATAGATCTCCATTAGCAAAATATTGGAATACAAGAGCAATGCTTAATGCTACCGACGAAGGCAATGGTGAATATACAGTTTTCAATACAGGAATTATTGGTGCTAATAAATACTATTTAGACAAGCTTGATTACTTCGGTGATTTTCGTAATATATTAAACCTAATGACAGAAATAAAAGAAGACCCAGATAGTATGTTTCCAGAATTTGTTCAAAATATATTCGGATATGATAATGAAACTATATGGGGTTATAAAACTTTAAGTAAAGAAATCAAGTGGCAAAAGATGAATAGTAAGTGGCATCAATTTATGGATAAGTGGTCTTATGTAAATGAAGATTCTACGTTTGTACATTGCATAAAAAAAGATTTTAACTATATGAAAGAGTATTGTGAAAAAAATAATATTTAGCCAATATGCTGTAAAACCCGTAGATGAACATACATCGTCTAGTGATTATAAACGAGCTCAGTTTGCTAAATATCAAAGCCGTCTTGAAGAATCACAAAAGGAATATGCGTTATTATGTAATGCTGATTATGAATGTTTTAAAACACCAAAGACAAATTATGATTTAATTCAATTTGATAAATTACATTTATTCGAAGAGTTATCGCAAACGTATGATGAAGTCTTATATTTAGATATGGATGTAGTTCCACAAACTAATGTTAATTTTTTTGAGCACCATGATTTAGATTTTATACAAGCACTAAGTTATGATCGTACTCCTAAAAGTTTTGATAAATTAAATTGGAAATTAAAACACGATAATTTTGATAGATTTAATGTTTATGCTAAGACTTGTTGTAAACAAGCAATGTTACTACTTCATGATTTTACTGGTAACACTCATATTATTAATACTGGAGTCTTAGGCGGAAACAAAAAATCAATTGAAGAATTGAACTTTAAGGAGAGATTAGATGAATGCTATAAAACATTTCATGAAGCGCATAGTGACAATCTATTTCCAAGCGAGATCTATAAAACGTGGAGACCCAACAATGAGTGTTTTATTACTTTTATCGTCGATCTCTTTAACGTCAAATTTAACAATGTTGGTATACATTGGAATTTCTGCTTAGATGATTATTCACCGAAACCAACTCCTGCTGCGCATTTCTTACATCATATAAGAAAAGAGTTTGAATTAAGTTATGAATAGAGTTATCGTAGTTAATACAGGAACTAAATACGATTCCTGGTACAACGACAATATAAAACATATGATTGATACGTATTCAGGATTAGAATACGATGAGTTTCATGTATTACAAGATGATCGTTTTGAAATGCAAGTTGCAAATAAGCTAGTAATGTTTAATGAGTTTAGAGATGGACAAAATATTTATTTTGATTTAGATTCTATTATCAAAGGTGACTGCAATCAATTTTTAAAAAAAGAGTTACACGTTTGTCATGCTTGGTGGAGACCTGCTTATCACACACCAATAAACTCTTCAATTATTTCATGGGAAGGTGATCTTTCTCATATCTATGAAAGATACGATAATCAAGAAGATTATTTTCAATTAAAGTATAGTAAAGGAATTGACGAATACTTGTATAAAGAATTTAATCCTAAAACATATTCAAATAAAGGATATAGTTCTTTTCAAACCGTTACGCAGAATCGACAGTCGGACTCGGTTGTTCTGTATAACCAGCGCTATCAGTACTTAACATCTCAAGGTTGGTGGACTCAGTATCAACTACCGGTGCCTTCTTTTTTACAACAGGCGCGGGCTTCGGTTCAGTTTTCAAAATCTGGATAGCAAGTTCAAACGCATCAAGAATAGTTTTAGATTTTCTTAATTTAGATTTTAATTCTTTCTTATTAGAAGTTTTAATAGCTTCTACTTCAAAAATTTGCAATTTAGTCATAAACAATTTTTCTTTATCTTCAATTGGATCAAACGGTGCAAGTAAAACTTCAACTAAAGCTTTGTAAATATTACTATTGATAGAATTAACATCATAAATTAATCCACGTTCCTTTGCAGTTCTAATTACATCATTTTGATATGCTTCATCTTGAATGCGAATAAACTTATAAGTGTTTTCGTGCAATTGATCAATATTAAGATGTGTCATAAGATTCTTATAACGAGTATCACCTGCTTTAGCAGGAATATTTTCTGTTCTTATAACACCATCTTTTTCCCAATAAACTTCAATCACAGTTCTTTCGTTATCAGTAAAGTGTGCAGTATTAAATGTGTGAGTAGAATCCATTAGACTATCCTATTAATGTTAAAATTATATGTGCTAATAGTAACAGCTGAACCATTAGGAAATTCTTGTGAACGATAGTCGTTAGTAT
>Ga0115001_10002788_pt1 | contig 13322 bp, 14 predicted proteins | sample ArcticOcean_MG_C_12_FD_89869 | JGI IMG/M metagenome (GOLD analysis project Ga0115001, IMG submission 89869) | Marine microbial communities from western Arctic Ocean - ArcticOcean_MG_CB8_130 | ecosystem: Environmental > Aquatic > Marine > Oceanic | place: Arctic Ocean: Canada Basin | collected... | reverse complement strand
GCTGATGTAGATGCGCTAGACGGCGCACTGACCGGGAGTGCAGACTTGCGCGCCTTGGTGTCATCGCCGGTATATTCACGCGCAGAAATGGGGCAGGCGATTTCGGCTGTTGCTAAAAAAATGAAACTACAACCAGTTATGGTAAATACTCTTGCATTGATGGCTACTAAGCGCCGTCTGTTTGTATTGCCAAGCTTGTTGGCATCTCTGCGGTCTCGCATCGCAGAGGATAAAGGTGAGGTGACCGCTGAGGTGACTTCCGCCAAGGCGTTAACCAAAACGCAGGCCGCAAGTTTGGCCAAAACACTCAAGGCCCAATTGGGGCTTGATGTGAAAATCAAAGCGACTGTTGATGACAGCATCATCGGCGGTCTCGTTGTTAAAGTTGGCTCGAAGATGATCGATACGTCGATCCGCTCCAAGCTGAATGCCCTTCAGAACACAATGAAAGAGGTCGGATAAATGGCGATCGAAGCTGCAGAGATTTCTGCGATCCTAAAAGACCAGATTAAGAATTTTGGCCAAGAAGCCGAAGTTGCCGAAGTGGGCCGCGTCCTGTCCGTTGGGGATGGTATTGCGCGCGTATTTGGTCTGGATAACGTTCAAGCAGGCGAAATGGTGGAATTTCCAGGTGGTATCCAGGGAATGGCGCTGAACTTGGAGGCTGACAACGTTGGCGTTGTTATCTTCGGCACAGACCGAGACATCAAAGAAGGCGATACAGTAAAGCGTACAAGCTCGATTGTTGACGTACCTGTAGGCCCAGAGTTGCTCGGCCGTGTTGTCGATGGATTAGGCAACCCTTTGGATGGCAAAGGCCCAATAAAAACCAAGCTGCGCAGTCAAGCCGATGTAAAAGCCCCAGGGATAATTCCACGTAAATCGGTTCATGAGCCGATGGCGACAGGGCTGAAATCCGTTGATGCTATGATCCCGATTGGCCGCGGCCAGCGTGAACTGATCATTGGTGACCGTCAAACCGGTAAAACAGCTGTGGCACTTGACACGATCCTAAATCAAAAATCCTATAACGATGCAGCGACTGACGACAAAGACAAGTTGTATTGTGTTTATGTAGCGATTGGTCAAAAGCGCTCAACCGTCGCTCAGTTGGTTAAAAAACTTGAAGAATCCGGCGCAATTGAGTATTCAATCATTGTTGCTGCGACCGCCTCCGACCCTGCACCAATGCAGTTCTTGGCGCCCTATGCCGCGACTTCCATGGCAGAATATTTCCGCGACAATGGTAAGCATGCACTGATCATTTATGATGATTTGTCCAAGCAAGCGGTGTCTTACCGCCAGATGTCGTTGTTGCTGCGTCGCCCACCAGGACGTGAAGCTTATCCTGGTGACGTGTTCTACCTTCACTCCAGATTACTTGAACGGTCTTCAAAGTTGAACGAAGCTAATGGGTCTGGTTCTTTGACCGCTCTGCCTATCATCGAAACCCAGGGTGGCGATGTTTCTGCGTTTATTCCTACAAATGTGATCTCGATCACAGATGGCCAGATCTTCTTGGAGACAGAACTATTTTATCAAGGCATCCGCCCTGCGGTAAACACTGGTCTGTCTGTGTCCCGTGTTGGTTCATCTGCACAAACAAACGCGATGAAGTCTGTAGCTGGTCCGGTTAAACTTGAGTTAGCTCAGTACCGTGAGATGGCAGCCTTTGCTCAGTTTGGCTCTGATTTGGACGTGGCCACACAGCAGTTGCTGAGCCGTGGTGCGCGTTTGACTGAGCTTATGAAGCAGCCACAGTATTCACCTTTGTCCAATGCTGAAATCGTCTGCGTCATCTACGCTGGCACCAAGGGCTATTTGGATAAAATTGAAGTCTCTGATGTCAGTCGTTTTGAAGCCGGACTTTTGGCCCATCTTCGTGGTAAAGCAAGCGATGTGTTGGCGATGATTACCAATGAAGACCCTAAAATCAAAGGTGATGCTGAAGCAAAAATCAAAGCTGCGTTAGACGATTTCGCCGCAGATTTCGCGTAAGGATACTGGCACATGCCGAACCTTAGTGACCTAAAAAATAGGATCGCGTCGGTCAAATCGACCCGCAAGATCACAAAGGCGATGCAAATGGTCGCCTCTGCTAAGTTGCGCCGCGCACAAGATGCGGCGCAAGCTGGTCGCCCCTATGCGGAACGATTCAACTCAGTAATGGCAGGTTTGGCCGCTTCTGTGGGATCTTCCGAAGGTGGTCCAAAACTGTTGACAGGCACCGGATTTGATCAAACCCATCTGTTGGTCGTTATGACCGCAGAGCGAGGTTTGTGTGGTGGATTCAACTCTAATATTGTCAAGTTAGCACGTATGGCTGGTAAAAAACTTTTGGCCGAAGGTAAAACTGTAAAAGTTTTGACTGTTGGCAAGAAAGGTCGTGAATCGCTGAAGCGCGAATTTGCTGACATGCTGGTCGACCATGTAGATTTGTCGGATGTGAAGCGTATTGGCTACGATAATGCCGCAGCGATTGCGCATAATGTGCTGAGGCGGTTTGACGCTGGTGAATTTGATGTAGCCAAAATCTTCTTTTCTGAGTTTGGCAGTATCGTCAATCAAGTGCCCACTGAACTACAGGTTATTCCTGCAAAGTTTAAAAGTACGATTGAGGAAGGCACCGTATATGACTACGAGCCAAGCCAAGAAGGAATTCTTGCTGAATTGCTGCCGCGCGCAGTTTCGACGCAAATCTTTACTGCTTTGCTGGAAAATGCAGCATCTGAACAGGGTGCTCGCATGTCAGCTATGGACAACGCGACACGCAATGCTGGTGAAATGATCGACAAACTGACCATCAAATACAATAGATCGCGTCAGGCGAAGATTACCAACGAGCTTATTGAAATTATTTCGGGCGCAGAAGCGCTCTAAAACCCGGAGAAACAACATGGCAAATGCAAAAGGCAAAATCACTCAGGTGATCGGCGCCGTTGTTGACGTTCAATTCGAAGGCGATCTGCCTCAAATTTTGAATGCTTTGACGACTGATAACAACGGTAAAAAGTTGGTGTTGGAAGTCGCCCAGCACTTAGGTGAAGGAACAGTGCGCGCCATCGCGATGGATGCTACTGAAGGCTTGGTTCGTGGCCAAGCTGTTGCAGACTCAGGCGGTCCAATCACTGTTCCCGTAGGTCGCGCTACCCTAGGCCGGATTTTGAACGTTGTGGGCGAGCCCGTTGACGAAGGTAAGCCTCTGGGTAAAACTGACCGTCGCAGTATTCACCAAGACGCTCCAGCCTTTTCAGAACAGTCTACTGAATCTGTAATTCTGGAAACTGGTATTAAAGTTATCGACCTTTTGGCACCCTACACTAAAGGTGGTAAAATTGGTCTGTTTGGTGGCGCTGGCGTTGGTAAAACAGTTTTGATTATGGAATTGATAAACAATATTGCGAAAGTGCACTCTGGTGTGTCTGTATTTGCGGGTGTTGGTGAGCGGACACGAGAGGGAAACGACCTGTATCACGAGATGATCGAGGGTGGCGTTATTGTCCCTGACAATCTTGAAGAGTCCAAAATTGCTCTAGTCTATGGCCAAATGAATGAGCCTCCGGGTGCGCGTATGCGGATTGCTCTCACAGGTTTGACCCTCGCAGAGCAGTTTCGTGATGAAACGGGCTCTGATGTATTATTCTTTGTTGATAACATTTTCCGATTTACACAAGCCGGTTCTGAAGTGTCGGCGCTTTTGGGTCGTATCCCCTCAGCGGTTGGCTATCAACCTACTTTGGCAACCGATATGGGCATGATGCAGGAACGGATTACATCCACTAAATCCGGTTCTATCACCTCTGTGCAGGCGGTTTACGTACCTGCTGATGATTTGACCGATCCTGCGCCTGCCACCTCATTTGCTCACTTGGATGCAACAACTGTTTTGGATCGTTCGATTTCGGAAAAAGGCATATACCCTGCTGTGGACCCTCTGGGATCCACCTCGCGTTTGCTGGACCCGTTGATCATTGGCGACGAACACTACAAAGTGGCTACCGATGTGCAGAAAGTTCTGCAACGATACAAATCACTTCAAGATATTATTGCTATTTTGGGTATGGATGAGCTTTCAGAGGACGACAAAGTGGCAGTTGCCCGGGCGCGTAAATTGGAACGCTTCTTGTCACAGCCCTTCGACGTTGCAAAAGTGTTTACAGGCTCTGACGGTGTTCAGGTTCCTTTGGAAAAAACAATTGCTTCTTTTAAAGCTGTTGTTGCTGGTGAGTATGACCACCTTCCAGAAGGTGCATTCTATATGGTTGGTGATATTGACGATGTTGTCGCTAAAGCTGAACGTATGGCAGCGGACGCAGCTTAATGGCAGATACCATGAACTTTGATCTGGTAAGCCCCGAACGAAGCCTTGCTTCGTTTTCGGCCACAGAGGTCCAGATCCCGGGGTCAGAAGGGGACATGACCGCAATGCTTAATCATGCCCCTATTTTGACTACTTTGCGGCCTGGCGTATTGTCGGTTAACTCCGCTTCTGGCATAAACGAGTATGTTGTCACGGGTGGTTTTGCTGAAGTCACTTCAGAGGGTGTCACCGTTATCGCAGAGCGTGCTATGATTAAGGCTGACGTCACACAAGAAGATATGGATGGTATAGTATCAACTGCTAAGGCGGCTTTAGACGGCGCCAATGAAGCTACTCAAGATGCGGCGATAAAGACTCACGCAGATGTTGTAGTTCTGGCGACAGCCTTGGGCTTCAGCGCAGCTTAATTGAAATTCTATTTTTGGATAAAGGGCCTTTTTATGGGGCCCTTTATTGGTTTATGTACTTTATGGTGATGAGCTGTGAGATATGTAATCTACATATAATACAATTATTTAACAAATTTATAAATATTACCCCACCGTTATTAATGGTGGGGTATTGGTGGCTGATGTTGCCCGTTTTAGGTTCTTAATAGTATAGAGTTAAGCCAGGCCTACGTTGCCTAATCCGTGTAGGATTTTCTATAAAAATTCATGCTGAGACATCAAAGTTAAAATGCCTCTACCGCTTAATTTAATTACCTAACGCGCATTAACTTTTGTTTTTGGGCTATGTGAGTAGGAATTAGTTGATTGGGCGGTTGGAAGGTTCTGGATAGTAGAATCTCTATTGATACCATTCTCCTATTCACAGTCGTAAATACCTTCATAGATCGCTGAAAGAGTCGCCGTTGAAAATAGGGATGACACAGAGGTTCCATTCCAGGTGTTTAAAATAGCTTGAGCAAACATTGGGGCTGTTGGCACAATCCGAATATTAGGAGCGTTCTGAACGGCCTCAGTAGCTTCGATAGTATCGGTAATGACTAGATTTTTCATTACTGAATTTGTGATCCGCTCAACGGCAGGACCGGACAAGACGCCATGCGTGATATAGGAATGCACTTCTTTTGCACCATTTGCCATTAGAACATCTGCAGCCTTGCAAAGCGTGCCAGCGGTATCAACTATATCGTCAACAATCAGGCATGTGCGTCCTTCCACATTTCCAATCACTGTCATCTCAGCAACTTCACCAGCTTTTTCACGGCGCTTGTCGACAATGGACAGTGGTGCCCCAACACGTTGCGCTAAATCGCGGGCTCGGGCTACGCCGCCTACGTCGGGAGAGACTATCATAAGATTGTCCATCTGACCTTTAAAGTGGTGCTTCACATCCAATGCGAAGACTGGAGATGCATAAAGATTATCGACTGGGATATCAAAAAAGCCCTGAATTTGTGTCGCGTGTAGATCAAGGGTTAACACTCGTTCAATCCCAGCTTTCTCCAGCATGTTGGCTACAAGCTTTGCTGTGATTGGTGTGCGGGCTTTGCTACGACGATCTTGGCGCGCATAACCAAAATATGGGATGACAGCTGTAATTCGGCTGGCAGATGAGCGCTTGAGGGTATCTGCGATGATCAACAGTTCCATCAACGCATCGTTGGCAGGTCGCGAAGTTGGCTGAATGATGAACATATCTTCATCGCGTACGTTCTCGTAAACTTCCACGAAGATTTCACCGTCGTTGAAGCGTTCAACGCGGGCATCAACCAAATCAACGCTCAGGCCGCGGTGTAAAGACACGCGCCGCGCAACGGATCGCGCTAGCTTTAGATTGGAATTACCTGAAATCAGTTTCGGTCCGTGAACAGAAGCCATGTCTCTTATCTCCAGTATGATTCGTGATCTGAGTTGCGTGATGTTGACACGCCTTAGCATGCAGTTACTGCTCGTCACAGGTTATATAAAAAAAAAGGTAAAATTCATGGCCCACATCACTTATTTTTTTGCAACTATTTCGCCATTCACCTATCTTGCTGGTACTCGTATGGAAGCCGTTGCCGAAAAGCACAGTGCACCGGTAGAATATCGCCCAATGGACTTAATGGCTGTTTTTGGGCGCACAGGTGGTGTGCCACCTAAAGATCGGCATATCAGCAGGATCGAAATGCGGGCGCAGGAGCTCCAGCGCAAAGCTAAAAAGCTTAAAATGCCAATGAATTTTAAACCGATCTTTTTCCCGGTAAATATGGCTCCATCGTCGTATGCTTTAATATCTGCTTCGCGCTACGGTGATGGTGACTTGGGTGCTTTGGCGCATGGGTTTACTCGCGCAGTTTGGGCAGAAGAAAGAGACATTTCGCAACAAGACGTAATTGCAGATTGCTTGAAATCTGCTGGATTCGATCCAAGTCTGGCTGATAAAGATATGATCGGTTCTGCAGAGCAATATGCCAAAAATACTGAAGATGCGATTACTAGTGGCGTATTTGGATCACCGTTTTACATTACTGATACTGATCAGCGTCTTTGGGGGGAAGATCGGATTGAAGATTTAGATCTGATACTTTCAGGCACCCTATAGCGCCAAAATATTCCACGCGGGCATCCAAACCAAAGGGCACCGGTGCGGAATGAACTATCCGCGTAGAATATTTAGAAACTTATCTACGTTTTCGGGTGTAGCGGACCAATCTGTCACCAAACGCGCTGGTAGTAATTCATCCGTGGGGCCTGCCGTGTAGTCGCCTTCCAAAACATAGTACTGCGCCCCTGCAGCGTGCAGCCGTTGATGTGCCGCGCGCGACCAATGCGCAAAGATAATATTTGCCTGCGGTTCAAAATTGATCTGAACGTCAGAGATTTTGTGAAGACCCTGAACCAATCTTGAACATGCGTCATTAGAGCTTTTTGCCATACTCAACCATAAATCGTCTGTCAAATAAGATTGGATCTGTGCTGCTAAAAAACGATGCTTTGAGAACAAGTGCGCACCGCGTTTACGCCTAAATTCAAATTCTAAAGCATGTTTTGGATCGAAAAAAATGACTGCTTCTACAGCCATCAGTCCGTTCTTCGTACCTCCAAAGGTGACCGCATCCACGCCAGACTTCCAAGTCATTTCGGCCGCCGAACAGCCCAGGGACTGCAAGGCGTTGGCAAAGCGCGCACCATCCATATGCAAGGGCAGATCAAACTCCTGCGCGGTGGTGGAAATATCTTGAATCTCTTTTAGGCTATAAATGGTTCCGCGCTCTGTAGCTTGTGTGAGCGAGACTGGGCCGCGCTGCGGACCATGTATGCCCCGGGTTTCTTGTGCCAGAATTGAATGACGTAAAGTCTCTGCCGTCATCTTGGCACCCTGACCAGGCACCAAGGTCAACTTCGTGCCGCTGGAGTAAAACTCTGGCGCGTTACACTCATCCTCATGGATATGAGCCAAGGTATGGCAGAACACTGTCTCCCAAGGCTTAGACAGGGTGGCAAGAATAAGTGAATTGGCCGCTGTTCCTAGTGATACGAAAAAGACAGCTGCGTCGGGCGCCTCAAATACATCGCGTACTTCCTCCACAGCGCGGGCTGTCAAATCATCGCCACCATATGGTAGAGCGTAGCCTGTATTGGCTGCCGTCAATGCAGCCAATACATTCGGATGTACTGGGCCTGTGTTGTCAGATGCAAAATTCATCGTTCAATCCTCAATTATATGGTCTTCCCACTCTTCTTCGGGCACTTCAAATTCCGGTATGGTCCAGCCTTGTACAGATATGCCGGCATCATGCACAGACTGCGCTGTGCCCGTCAGTAAGGGATGCCATTTTGGTATAGTTTTGCCCTCGTGCAACAGCTTGTAGGCGCATGTGTTTGGTAGCCAATAGGCATGTTGCGCAATCGTGTCTGCGGTCATACGAATACATTCAGGCACAAACTCTTGCCGAATAACATATTGTGAGCATTGACAGGTTTCATTGTCCAGCAGTCGGCAGGCAATTCGAGTGAGTGCTACATGCCCAGTATCTGGATCTTCCAGCTTATTCAGGCAACACCGGCCACAGCCATCGCAAAGAGCTTCCCACTCAGTGTCTGTCATCTTGGCCATTGGGATTTTTTCCCAAAATTTTGGTCGTAAGCTTTTGGTACTCATAGGCTTTTCAATATATTATCAGCGCGAATACAATCTGCGTCCATTTGGGTAATTAAGTCGTCCAGCCCATGAAACGTTTCTTCGCCGCGAAGGTAACTTACCAAACCAACAGAAATTGTTTCGCCGTAAAGGTCACCACAAAAATCGAAGATAAAGGTCTCGCAGTTAGGGCGGTTCTCACCAAACATTGGGCGCACTCCAATTGATGTGGCGCCATGGTAGCTGCCTGCATCGGGGCCGGTAAGCACATCAACCAATACGGCATAAACTCCAAAAGCTGGTGGTTGCAGTCCGTCTATCGATATATTGGCAGTTGGGTACCCCAACTCGCGCCCGCGCTTTTCGCCATGCTCCACAGCGCCCTCTAGGCGGTGCCAGTGCCCAAGCATCGCGGCGGCTCGGCGTGGATCGGCGGTGGAGAGGGCATTACGGATATTAGTGGAGCTGATCACCTCCGCGTCATGGTTTTTTAGATCTGTTATTGTGAGGCCGAAGCCTAAAGTAGCCGCGTGTTCGCTGAGACTTGTGGCTGTGCCCAGCCGGCCATTGCCAAAGCAAAAGTCTGCACCAACCACTACGTGCGACAACCCAAAGCTATCGTTGAGAATTTGTTTAGAAAACTCCCAGTCACTCAACTCAGAAAGCTCTTCATTAAATGGCAACTCTAGTACTAAATCTATACCTAACTTTTCTAAGCGGTGAGCGCGCGCGTCGGCATTTAATAGTCTGAATGGTGCCAGATCTTTATTGAATTTTTTAGTAAAAAAACTGCGGGGATGTGGTTCAAAGGTCAAAATTCCCAGAGGAGATTTGGTTTTGATTGCCTGCGTACGAGCAACGTCGATCACGGCCTGATGGCCCAAATGTACGCCATCAAAATTGCCAATGGCCACGGTCGCTCCGCGTGCATTATCGGGGATATTACTGGTCTGAAAGCGCTTCATGAAATTTCACTACCGTGCGAGATTGGCCAGAGCAAGGATTGCACCGCGAAAGTTTGAATTTTTATTGGATAACTTAGTTGAATTTGCGTGAAGGCGCTAAGACAGTGGCCTCACCAACAAGCACTTTTTTTCCATTAACAATGCAACAGGTGTCCAATTTCACCCGTCGGCGCCCTAGATCAATGTTGACTACCTCCACCTGTGCCGTGACGTGATCACCAGGGCGCACAGGCCCCAGAAATTTCAGGGTTTGGCCAAGATATACGGTGCCGTGACCTGGTAGTTGCTCTCCAATTACCGCAGAGATGAAGCTTGCGGTCAGCATGCCATGGGCGATACGACCCTCAAAAATTGTGTCATTGGCGTAATCATCGTCGAGGTGGACCGGATTGTGGTCGGTAGAGGCTTCGGCAAACATTTCGATATCACGGTCCGTTACGACTTTTCGTAAATGTCGCTTCATACCAATTTTGATATCTTCAATACAAACCGTGCCGCGGGGCATTTTGTCTAGCATTCCAAACCTCAGGGTAATAATTAATACTATTGTAAGCTAATTTGGTAACTTTATTACTTTGAGGCTGTGAAAATCAAGGGGATTTAACGCAACTTACCAATTGAATAGGTTGGCTGTATCATTTCATCGGCCAGGTATGCCTCTAAAGCGTCTGGATCTGGTTGATGCACGGTTCTGGTTTCATGTGCTGCCAAGCCCCCTGTGATAAACAACGAATCAAGTTCTTCGCCTAATGCACCATCAATATCTGTGAGAACCCCGTCGCCGACGCAGAGTATGCGGTGGTCTGGAATGCTCTTACCCAAGGCATCCAATCGCCGACGTGCCAAATCATAAATGGGTGGGTGCGGCTTTCCAAAATAGAGGCTTTCACCGCCCATTTCGGTGTAGAGTTTTGCTAAAGCGCCTGCGCACCATTCGCGGATGTGGCCACGGTCCACCACTATGTCAGGGTTGGCGCAGAGCAGCTTCAAGCCTTTAGTCTTGGCCAACAAAAATTGTGGTCGCATCTCTTCGAGATCTGCCAAAGTATTAAAAGGCCCACAACATACGATACCCTCGGCTTCTTCAACGGGCACTTGCTTGATTATCAACGGATTTTCTATTAAATCCAGCGGGCTGAAAAAAACTTGATCCTGCGGTTGGCCAATAAAAAAAATATTTTTGCCCACAGCGCCGCGGAACATTGCAGCCCGCGCGCTGTCGCCTGATGTGGCAATACCGTCATAGGCATCCTCGGGGACACCAATCTGATCCAACTGCTGGCGAACAGGCGCATGCGGGCGTGGCGCGTTGGTAACTAGCATCACCGTGCCACCTCTGGCCCGAAAAGCTCGCATTGCGGCCACGGCCTCCAAAAATGGACTTAAACCATCGTGGACACAGCCCCAAAGATCACAGAACAGCGCGTCGTAGCGGTCGGATACCTCCGAGAGCGAGGTGATTATCTGTGTCATGAGGTGCCCTTTGTTACGGCTTTATAGTTTAAGGTTGGGGATGATCTGTTTTTTGCGGCTTAAAACGCCAGGCAGGATTACGCAGTCGCCATTCACGACAGCGCTGAAGGATTTCTCTGCGACCGTTTTGGTTCTGGCATCAGGGATTAGCATGAATGCTTCTTCATTAAGGATATCAATCACGAACAACAGCACGTGATCCACACCGTCCTCAGTTGCCACGCTGGGCATCGTGGCCATCAGGCTGGCTTTTCTGTCCAGAACCATTTGCGGTGAAGTGGTTTCAAGCACAGACACCCGAAATTTAACACCTTCTACAGCATATTCCTTACTATCCATGCGGAGCAGTTCGGCATCGGAGAATGCCGATACATCAGATTTTGCAGCAAACATTTGAGCCGCATACTCAGGAATTGAAATGCCCAAATCAGCGGCCAACATCTTGGCTATAGTTTGGTCTTGTGTGGTGGTAGTTGGACTACGAAATGCTAAAGTATCCGATAAAATGCAAGACAGCATTAGACCTTTAATGGGATTCGGCATGAGTGAGGCATTATCGCCCATTAATTTGTGCATGATTGTCGCTGTGCAAGCCAAAGGTTGAATGGTGACCGAGATTGGTCCCTTAGTTTCTAAGCCGCCCACCAGTTTATGATGGTCAATGATCTCAATAATATTTGCGTTGTTGATGTTGTGTGGCAGCTCGGCAGGATTGTTGGTGTCGACTATAATCACCTGCGCGCTATCCGCCACGTCCGAAATGGTCACTGGCTGGTCAAATTTCCAATGCTTCAAAACAAAAGCCGCTTCGGTGTTGGGTTCACCCAGCAAGACAGGCTCAGCCGCTTGTCCCTTAATCTCATTGAGATACCACGCCCAAATTATGGCACTCCCCGTACTGTCGGTGTCCGGTGCTTTGTGGCCAAATACTTTGATCATAATAAAAACCTCTGGCGGTGCCAATTTGGGTCCTTATAGGCGGCAAACTTTCGAATGTCACCCAGCTAAGATTGGACGTTTCCACTTATTTGCGTCATTAAGATCAGATGAAGGAAAGTGATCTATACGCGCCGATTAAAGCGCATTTCCAGGTGCTGGGGTATGAGGTGAAAGGCGAAGTTTGCGCGGCAGATGTCGTGGCATTGCGTGGCGTTGAGCCGCCAGTAATTATAGAGCTGAAACTTGCATTTACTCTGACTCTTTTTCACCAAGCAATCGAGCGATTGAAGGTGGTTGACGACGTTTATATTGCGGTGGTGCGTCCTGAGGGCAAGGCCGGTTATAAGCGTCTTAAGGCTAATGTAACGCTTTGTCGGCGGTTGGGAATCGGCCTTTTGACTCTGCGTCCACGGGACTTGTTTGTGGAATTGCACTGCGCGCCTGGTCCCTATGCTCCAAGAAAGTCAGCAAAAAAAGCTAAACGTATGACCAAAGCATTTGATCGGCTGGATGGTGATCCTAATGTGGGCGGTGCTACTCGGCATGGCTTGGTCACTGGTTACCGGCAAGATGCCCTGAAATGTGCGGCTTATTTGGCGCACGTGGGCGCGGAAAAAGGTGCTATTGTGGCTAAAGCGACAGGGGTACCCAGTGCCACTTCGCTCATGCGAAACAATGTTTATGGTTGGTTCCTTAAAGTTGAAACTGGTGTTTACATGCTCACGCCGGCTGGGGTTGTAGGACTAGCTGATTGGGGCTGAGAGTATGAATGTGTTTGGTTTCACCCAAACACTACAACTCAAACATCTCTAGCTTATCTCGTGATGTTCGCTTCGCGCTATGGTCAGTCAGCTAAGTCAACCGCCTAGACAAATAGTTAGCCGAGAGCCGCTATTCATTAAAATCATATGCAAAGTACTTGTCTTTAAAACACCAGAGTAAGGTTTTCTTCTGAATTATCAGGAAGTAGATCTAAATTGGGTTGCAGAGCCTATTGGAGAAGTTATTTTTTTAAAGGTCCCCGTTGACTCCGGCCGTAAGGGTACCTATCTGAATATTGTTATCACTCGGAGTACCTGAGTGCTAATTCAGGTTTAACCTTGAGCCAGCTAGGAGTTACAAAGATGGCATTTACCCCTCTGCACGACCGCGTTCTTGTTGAACGCGTTGAAGGCGACGAAAAAACTGCGGGTGGTTTGATCATCCCAGAGAGTGCAAAAGAAAAGCCAGCGGAAGGCGTTATTGTCTCCGTAGGTGCAGGTTTGCGCGATGACAATGGCGATAGAATCGCTTTGGACATTAAAGAAGGTGATAAAGTGTTGTTCGGAAAATGGTCCGGCACTGAAGTCACAGTTGACGGCAACGAGCTGTTGATTATGAAAGAAAGCGATATTCTGGGCGTGATCTCCTAAGATCTCCTAGGACTACCTTTTAACTGAAATTTTTAGACGAGGATCTGCAAAATGGCAGCAAAAGACGTCAAATTCGGCACCGATGCACGCAACCGTATGTTGAACGGTGTGAACATTCTGGCTGACGCCGTAAAAGTTACT
>Ga0115001_10002785_pt1 | contig 13334 bp, 7 predicted proteins | sample ArcticOcean_MG_C_12_FD_89869 | JGI IMG/M metagenome (GOLD analysis project Ga0115001, IMG submission 89869) | Marine microbial communities from western Arctic Ocean - ArcticOcean_MG_CB8_130 | ecosystem: Environmental > Aquatic > Marine > Oceanic | place: Arctic Ocean: Canada Basin | collected... | reverse complement strand
CTAAAGAAATGAAAGAAAGAATTTCTTCAATGTTAGAAGATAATGAATCGAAAAATTTATGGATCGGTACTTTTCATTCTGTTTTTGCTAAAATACTAAGAATTGAAGCTGATAAACTTGGTTTCCCTACAAACTTTACAATTTATGACACTCAAGATTCTCAAAGACTAGTTTCATCAATCATAAGTGAACTAAATCTTGATAAAGAGGTATATAAATATAAACAGATTTATTCTAGAATTTCAAGTTATAAAAACAACCTTATAACTGTGAAGGCTTATAATTCAAATAATGAACTAATTGAAGCAGATAGACAAGCAAGAAGACCAAAGCTAATAGAAATTTATACTGAGTATGTAAATAGATGTTTTAAATCTGGAGCAATGGATTTTGACGATTTATTACTTAAAACAAACGAATTGTTAACTAGGTTTCCTGAAGTTTTATCAAAGTATCAGAATATGTTTAAGTATGTTCTTGTTGATGAATATCAAGATACAAATCACTCTCAATACTTAATTGTAAAAGCTTTATCTGATAAGTTTCAAAACATATGTGTAGTAGGAGATGACGCCCAGAGTATATATGGATTTAGAGGCGCTAATATTAATAATATTTTAAATTTTCAAAAAGATTATGATGATGTAAAGATATTTAAACTTGAGCAAAATTATAGGTCCACAAAAAATATTGTTAAAGCTGCAAATAGTTTAATTGAAAAGAATCAAAAAAGATTAGATAAGGTTGTTTGGACAGATAATGCTGAGGGAAATAAAATTAAAGTAAACAGGTTGTTAACTGATGGTGATGAGGGTAGATTTGTTGCTAGTTCAATTTTTGAAAACAAGAACTCTAAGCAACTTCAAAATAAAGATTTTGCTATTTTATATAGAACAAATGCGCAATCAAGATCTTTTGAGGATTCATTAAGAAAAAGAAATATTCCATACAGAGTTTATGGTGGATTATCATTTTATCAGAGAAAAGAAATAAAGGATGTACTAGCTTATTTACGCTTAATTATTAATGAAAATGATGAGGAGGCTTTTAAGAGAGTTATTAATTTTCCAGCTAGAGGTATAGGTCAAACAACAATTAATAAATTATTGATTGAGGCTAATAACTTAAATATCTCTTTGTATGATTTGTGTAAAAGATCACAAGATTTACAATTAAACATTAGTTCTGGTATAAAATTAAAAATAATTAATTTCATTAATTTAATTGAGTCTTTCAAAATTTCAGCAAAAAATAAGAATGCTTTTGATATCGCTAATGATGTAGTTAATGATACAGGAATAATTAAAACCTATAGCTCATTAACATCTATTGAAGATCAGTCAAAAATTCAAAATATTGAAGAAATGCTTAATGGGATCAAGGATTTTGTTGAGGTTCAAAGGGAAGTTCCTGAGTCAACTGGCTCAATTAGCGAGTTTTTAGAGGATGTGGCATTAGCTACAGATTTAGATAAGGATGATCAGGACACAAACAAGGTAGCTTTAATGACGATACATCTTGCTAAAGGATTAGAGTTTCCAGTTGTCTATATTGTTGGTTTAGAAGAAAATCTATTTCCGAGTGCTATGAATTTAAATTCTAGAAATGATTTAGAGGAAGAAAGAAGGTTGTTTTATGTAGCTCTAACAAGAGCTGAGAAAGAAGCTTATTTATCTTATGCTCTTTCAAGGTATAGGTGGGGAAAATTAACAGATTCTGAACCTAGTAGGTTTATAGAAGAAATTAACGAAGAATATTTAGAGATTTTAACTTCAGTTAATGAAAATAAATTTAAACCCTTAATTCGTCCTAAATCAGACAACGAACCAAGCTTCAATAAACTAAGGTTTAAGAAAGTAATTCCAAAGCCTCCAGTTAACTTCAAGAAAGTTCAACAAAACCAAAGTAACAGTAATTTATTTGATAATAAGCTTGCTGTCGCAAATATTGTAGAACACATTAGGTTTGGTAAAGGAGAGGTTGTTAATATAGAGGGAAGAGGAGCAGATATTAAAGCCGAGATTAATTTTGAAAATGGAGGGGTGAAAAAATTATTATTAAGATTTGCTAAACTTAAAATTATAGGATAAAAAAAGAGGTTTAATTATAATTAAACCTCTTTTTTTAAAATAATTTATAATACAGTCTATTCAGTCATATTTTTCATTTCTTTCTCTATCATATCATAAAATTGATCAATTCTTGGCATAATAACAATTCTCGTTCTTCTGTTTATTGATCTATTTGTAGCGGTTTCGTTATCAACTAAAGGTACATGAAAACTTCTTCCTGCTGCAATTAATTTTTGTGGATTGACGTCTAAAGTTTCTAAAACACGAACTATTGATGTAGATCTCTTTACGCTTAAGTCCCAGTTGTCTAATAATACACCTTTTTGAAAAGATTGACTATCTGTGTGTCCTTCAACCATACATTCAAAGTCAGGTTTACTATTAACTACAGTGGCTACTTTAGCAAGAATTTCTTTCGCTCTTTCTGTAACTATGTAGCTTCCACTCTTAAATAAAAGTTTGTCAGAGAGTGAAATAAACACAACACCCTTTTCAACATTAACCTCAATATCAGGATCGTTTATTCCAATTTCTTTCTTAAGGCTAGTCACAATTGCAAGTGTTACGCTATCTTTTTTGTTGACAGCATCTTGTAGTCTTGTAATTTTTAGATCTTTTTCTTTCATACTTTCCAACGACTTTTCTAGATTATCAGCTCCTTTAGAAGTTAATATTGTTAAGTCTTTGGTACTTACCATTAGATCTCTAGTAGTTCTTCTTAAATCCTCAACTTGATCCTTGTAAGCTGTTGATAAAGCTATTGCTGATGCTTTCTCTTCAATACAAGCATTTAACGCTACAGTTGCTGTGTTTAATAAATCTTGATTTTTTCGATGTTTGTTTTCTAATGAAGTGTATTCTTTTTTAGTTACACAAGCACTTAAAATTAAAACAGCTAATAAACTTAATAAAATTGGTTTTCTCATCTGGTATTTTTTTTAAATAATTTATAATAATAATGTAAAAGTAAATAAAAGCTAAACTTAATTACTAAAAATATCAAAATATTTTAACTTAAGATACTTAGATAACAAAAATGTTGATTTAAAGTTTTTTAAGCTTGAGTTAGTAATTTCCCTTTGTTTAATTAATTTAGGTATTTGTAGATAAAACGCGAAATGAGCTTTAATTATTGCTAAAAAATGTGAAAATTTAAAATTTAATAAATAATAAAATCCAATTAAACCATCCATTAACATCTTAAATACAAGTGTAGTTAATAGATTTTTCTCTCTATTTTTTGTTATTGTAATGAGACTATTCCTGAAATTTAAAAAAGTTTTTTTTGGATTATTATATTCTAAAGTAGCCCCTCCTACATGGTACACAGTAGAATTATGAATATATCTAACTTTAGCGTTTTGTTTTAATATCCTCCAACATAAATCAATTTCTTCCATATGGCTAAAAAATGATTCGTCAAATCCATTTAAAGAATTAAAAATATCTTTTCTAATAAAAAAACATGCACCAGAAGCCCAAAATATATCCTTATTTAAGTCATATTGATTATTGTCTTTTTCAATTAGATTATATATTCTTCCATCGCAATAAGGGTAACCTAAACTATCTATGAAGCCACCTGCTGCTCCCGCATAATCAAAATAAGCTTTTTTATGGTAATTTAAAATTTTGGGCTGTGCAGCTGCTGTATTTGCATTTAATGAAAACTCTTCGATAAATGGCTTGAGCCAATTCTCTGTTACTTCAACATCATTATTTAATAAACAAAATACATCTGCATTAATTTCCTTAAGTCCTTCGTTGTATCCTTTTGCATATCCTAAATTATTTTTATTTATAATAATCCTTATTGATGGGTAGTTTGATGTAATATAATCAATAGATTTATCTGTTGAGTTATTATCTATTAGGTATATTTCAGCTTCATCATTACTATAACGTATTAAAGGATCTAAAAATTTTTTTAAAAGTTTTAATCCATTCCAGTTTAATACTACTACAGCTAATCTCATTTGTTATGGATATCTTTTATGAAATTATAGCATTGTTTCTTATAATCAATTTTACAGTAATAATGATTAATCCCATTTGTCAACATAAGTAATTCTGATTTTAAGCTCATATTATAAATTGCTATTTGATCGAAGGTTTTTTGAGTTATTTTAATTTCCGGAGATTTACACTCGACAAGTAACTTAATACTCCCGTCTGTATTGAAAACTACTATATCATATCTTTTACTTAAACTATTAACTTTTAATGTTTTTTCAATATTAATCAAAAGATCAGAAAAATTCTTTTCATTTATAAGAAATTTAACACAATTTTGCCTTACCCATTCTTCTTTTGTAAGCTTAATATATTTTTTTCTGATTTCATCAAAAATATAATCTCCATTTTCTTTATTTTTAATTTTAAATGTATAATTTGGAAAATTCAATTTTAACATAATACAAATTTCGTTTTTTTTTATGACTTTAATTAAACAAATAGAAAATGATATAAAAAACAACACTTTTTCCCCGATTTATTTATTAATGGGAGAGGAGGAGTATTATATTGATTACTTAACTAAATTAATTCAAAATAATTCTCTAAAAGATCATGAAAAAGATTTTAATTTAAATATTGTTTATGGAAAAGATACCTCAATCGCTGATATAATTTCTATTTCTAAGCAATACCCAGTTATGTCAGAAAAAAAACTGGTAATAGTAAAAGAGGCTCAAGATCTTGTAAAAAATGATATTGATGGAAACTCTTTGGATGATCTTATAAGTTATGTAAACAGTCCTTTAGATTCCACAATACTAGTTTTAAATTTTAAACATAAATCTCTAGATAAAAGAAAGGCTATCTATAAAGCGATTTTAAAAAATGGTTTAGTTTTCGAAAGTAAAAAGCTATATGAAAATCAAGCTCAAGACTGGATTGTTTCATATCTAAAATCTTTTGAATTTACTATTGATAAAAAATCCTCTTTTTTAATTACTGAGTTGTTAGGAACGGATATTAATAAAATAGCTAATGAATTAGATAAATTAATAGTTTTAAAGTCTAAAGTTAAAACTATTAATAGCGGGGATGTTGAAAAATTTATTGGTATATCAAAAGAGTTCAACGTTTTTGAACTAAGAAAAGCGATAGGAGAAAAAAACTTGTTTAAATGTATGAAGATTATAGATTATTTTTCGAAAAATCCAAAATCCAATCCTATAGTTGTTATAGTATCTCTAATCTTTGATTTTTTTGTCAAGCTGTTTATATATCATAGTCTTTCTGATAAGTCAGATAAATCTGTTGCATCTGCATTAAAAGTTAATCCATATTTTGTAAAAGATTATTCTTCTGCTGCTAGAAATTATTCTATGAAGAGTATTTCTTCTAAGATATCAATTTTAAGGGAGTTTGATTTAAAATCAAAAGGTTTGGGTGCAACTAATATTACTAATTCAGATCTCTTAAAAGAATTAATATTTAAGCTATTACATTAACTTAGGAAAATCTTGAGGATTTGATTCACTCATAATGCTATAAGCCATCTCGAATATATCATCTTTAGAAGGTTTAGAAAAGTAATCACCATCAGTGCCGTATGCAGGTCTGTGATCTTTAGCGCTAAGTAGTTTTGGCTCACTGTCTAGAAAATTATAAATACTTTGTTTAGAAATTAATTCACTTAAAATGTAACCGGTACCGCCTCCAGGGACATCTTCATCAACAATTAATAATCTATTTGTTTTTGAAACGCTTTTACTTATTTCTTTTTCTATATCAAAAGGAATTAAGCTCTGTACATCTATTAATTCAATTGATATATTAAAATTAGAAAGCTCTTGAATTACTTCTTGTATTAAGTTTAGCGTAGACCCATAGGAAACTACTGTTAAATCAGATCCTTCACTGACTATTTCTACTTTACCAACAGGAGTTCTTATTTCAGACAGATTTGAAGGTTCTTTTTCTTTTACCCTATATGCATTTAAACACTCAATAATCAGAGAAGGCTGATCACTTTCTAGCATAGTATTGTAAAAACCTGCAGCCTTAGTCATATTTCTAGGAACTAATATATAGATACCTCTTAAAAAATTAACAATTCCTCCTAGAGGAGAGCCTGAATGCCAAATTCCCTCAAGTCTATGACCTCTGGTTCTTATTATAAGCGGAGCCTTTTGTTTACCCTTAGTTCTGTAGTGTAGTGTAGCTAAATCATCGCTCATTATTTGAATGGCATACAGTAAGTAATCTAAATATTGAATTTCAGCTATAGGTCGTAAACCTCTTAGTGAAAGACCTATTCCTTGCCCGATTATAGTTGCCTCCCTAATTCCAGTGTCGGAAACTCTAGCTTCTCCATATTTATCTTGAAGTCCCTCTAGACCCTGATTTACATCACCAATTTTCCCAGAGTCTTCACCAAAAATGATCACATTTTCTTTTTTTTCTAAAATATTATCAAAATTATTTCTTAGAATAACCCTTGCGTCTAGCTCTTTGCAATTACTGTCATAGATTGGTTTGACTTCAGTAATTTTCAGTGGACTGTATTTGGACTCACTGTACAGATGTGAGTTGTAGTCTAAGCTGTTTTGATTTTGTTTTGAATTCACCCAATTAATAAGCTCCTTTTTTAAATTTAAATCAACTTTGTTTAAGCTATATAAAACTTTCCTTGCTGTAGAAACTATATCTTTCTTATTTGGCTCTATTAAATTTTTTAAACTATCAATTAGTGAAATGGATTTAACGTTTAAAATATTTTTATCTATATTATTTAAAATAGTTAATAGTTCTTCCTTTTGATTTTGTGTAATTGATATCACGGATTTCCAAGCTTTGGCCTTAGCCTCCTTTACTTTCTTTTTTAAAGATACTTCTAGTTCAATTAATTCTTCATTTGTACTAATCTTATTGGAAATAATCCATTCTCTCATTTTAATGTTACAGTCAAATTTTTTCTCCCAATCTAATCGATCAGTATTTTTATACCTTTCATGAGAGCCAGAACTTGAGTGACCAAGAGGTTGAGTTAAATCGGTAACATGTATTATCACTGGAATATGTTTTTCTCTGCAAATGTCTTCTGCTTTTTTATAAACCTTAATAAGGTTTACATAGTCCCATCCTCTAACTTCAATAATTTCATATCCATCTTTTGTTGATGTTCTTTGAAAACCTTTTAATATTTCTGAAATATTCTCTTTGGTAGTATGATGTTTTGCGTGCACTGAAATCCCGTATTCATCATCCCATACACTAGTTATCATAGGAACTTGTAAAACTCCAGCTGCATTTATTGTTTCAAAAAACAATCCTTCACTAGTACTAGCATTTCCTATAGTACCCCAAGCAATTTCATTACCATTTTTAGAAAACTTTACAGAATTAATTTCTTTATTATGTCGATAAATCTTTGATGCTTGAGCAAGACCTAAAAGTCTAGGCATTTGACTTGCTGTTGGTGAGATATCAGCACTAGAATTTTTTTGAGATGTCAAATCTTTCCATTCGTAGTTATCATTTAAACTATGTGTTGTAAAATGACCACCCATCTGTCTACCGCCACTCATGGGGTCATGATCTAAATCTGTATGAGCATATAACCCTGCAAAAAACTCTAGTGAAGTGAGTTTTCCAATAGCCATCATAAAAGTTTGGTCACGATAATAGCCTGATCTAAAGTCACCATTTTTAAAGCTTTTTGCCATAGCTAGCTGAGGAGTTTCTTTTCCATCTCCGAAGATTCCGAATTTAGCTTTACCTGTTAAAACCTCTTTTCTTCCCAGTATACTACACTCTCTACTAGTTACAGCAATTTTGTAATCGTTAATGACTTCCGTAATAAAATCTTTGTAAGACAAGGCTGGGGTAGCTTCTTTTGAAATTTTTGTCATTAATTTAGGTGATTAATATTTTGCAAATGTAGTTAATCTATACCTTTTACGCAATTACGACAGTTAAACTTAGTACCATTTCCTTCTAAACAGCCCTAAAAGAACATCCGGTTCAAATGTGAATAAAAACCTAATTTTTTCTTTATAATTTGAACTTTCCAGATCAAAATTGTCACTTGATTTTATAGGAAAGTATATTTCAAAATAATCAGCTATTATATTAAATCGAAAACCAGTATCGTATACAAACCTTAAGGAGTTGTCTTCTTTATTATTTAACATTCCAAGATCAACGTATAATAATAGGTTTTTCCAGATTGTAGAACTTAGGTTAATAGTAGATATGAAATTATTACTACCAGAGTTTGATAACTTAGATTTAAATCCTCCTTCGGCAACTATGATTTGTTGGCTAAAAAATCCATTATTTTCAGACCTACCATAATAATTATAGTCATACAAGTAGTCAGTGGGCCTGTCTAATGAGTAATTGAAATAACTATTGGTGCTTTCGTGTCTATTGTGTAAAAAGTAACCAGTGAACAACCTTACATTTAATTCTCTGTTATTTTCATATAATTTCCTAAATTCATAACTAAAAGATAATTTTGAAAATTTTTCAGAAAGCTGATAATCTACAAACCATTTTTTGTGATTTATCAATCCCGGCTGTAAGCTAGTATACTTTAAGTTAAAAATTTGATATTCCGGAGAAGTAATAATTTCTCCATCATGTGAGATTTTTAAAAACCTTGCTCCTAAGGAACTTCTATTGTTAATTCTTAAATCTGAACTTTCTCTAAAATTGAAATTAATAAATGGAGAATAAATTTTAGCTAATGAATTTTGATTATAAGAGCTTAGATTAGCATACATTCCATAGTTAACTAAAAATAAATCTTTATTTCTGATGTTCTTTGATTTGTAAATTATTGCTGAGCCAGATAGCTTTTTTGAATTAGTACTGTATACAGGTTTGAACTTGTAATTAAATTCTCTTTTAAATATAGACTTATTATGAATTTCAGTTCCTAAATTTACACCATCGTAAATATTTTTATAACTAATTATTGGAGTAATATATATATTATTAAAATTTGGGTCTTCAATATCTTTACCTAATTTGATTTTAAAAGGTTTATACTTTAAAGATTTCTTTAAAGTTGTTGTCTCAGAATAGTAGTTTAAATGATTAATATTTTTAATATCTATTATTGAATCTAGATATGAACTATTGTTATCAAAATGTTTATTTATTTTATTTTTAAAAAATAATGCAGAGTTCTCATTATTCATTTTTAGTGATTTACTTATTATGCGAGAGAATTCTAACTTTTTAATTTTATTACTTAAATTATATAGTAATAAACCAGATTTATAATTGTTTGCTATTCTTTCATTAAATTTTAATAGTGAGTCTTTAGGTAAACTTAATTTTTGTGTATTATTTATTCTGTGCATATGAAGTATAGCTAGAAAATATTTATCATTGTATTTTAATTTTGAAGCGTAAAGATTCTTTAATCCCGGAAACTTAGATAAACTACCAACTAAAGATATTTTTGGGTAGAATTTCTCAACATAACTTATCATTATGTATGTCTGAATACCATCTTTAAGCCAATACTCCTCTCTTGGGTTAATAATTAAAAAATTATCCAACACTTTACTTATTAGTACTTTAAGAAACTGTAATTCATAGATGAATTTTTCAGGGTACACCTGTAATATTTTAGGGAGAAGATTTAAATCATAAATTTTATTATTATTATAATCAACATCACTTAAAATAAATTTATTGTTCAAACTAATGTCTAATTCATTTACTAGAAAGTCTAGCACTTTTTTATTACTAATCTTAAACTGGTTTCTATTTAAACTATAACTTTCTATATTTTTGTTCTTAAAAAATATCAATTTGTTTTCTTCAATTTTATTATAAGATCTTTCTTTTTCTATATATATTTTTGGATCATAAACCTCTTTTGATTTCCAATAACTATATTTAAAACCATTTCTTGATAACAACTCAGTCTTTATCTTTTTAAGTTCTGTAGTTATGTGGTAATTACTTGGAGTCTTAATCTCTAATGAAGAAATATTGTATTTAGAAGAAGGAATATCATTTAAATTTTTATTGCTGTAAACAGTCCATTTATCTAAATTCAAGGCCGGGACTAAATGCCAATATTGTAAATAGTAATTCTTTGTCTTTGTGTATCCGTATCCAGTAAATTTACTACTTGGAACTTTAATTACGTATTTGATTTTAATAATAGGATCTAAAGAATCCAGCTTAACTACAATAATGTCTTGATGATTTTTTAATCGGTAATAATCTAATTCATTATTATTACTGTCTTTTATGTTAGCTATAGCGGTAAACCCGCGTTCTTTTTCTTTAGCAAAATGTATTTTATTATTATACTCTTCAGTAAAAATTTTTGCTAAAGGGGTGTTTTTTGAAATAAAACTATTATTCCAGTCTATTAAAATAATTGAATCTTGTTTGCCTTTTTTTGATTCTACTAATTTTATTTGTTGGTCTACTTTTAATATGTTTAAAAGAGTGTCTAGTTCAACCTTGATTTTTATATCATGTTGACAAAACAATAGAGTAGTAGTTAGGGTTAATAAAAGAGTTAAATAGTTTTTCAAAACTTGATTTATTAAAAGTTAGGGCTAAGACCAAAACTTTTATGAAATCCTTCAAGTATTTCCAGAACTTCTTCTTTAGTATCCACAACATGAATTAAATCTAGATCTTTTTTACTCACGTTATTTGTTTGATTCAGTAATGTTTCTTTAATCCAATTCATTAAACCTGACCAAAATTCTGTTCCAACTAAAATGATTGGAAATTTTTCAATTTTATGAGTTTGTATAAGAGTTATAGCTTCAAAAAGCTCATCTAATGTTCCAAAACCTCCAGGCATTACTACAAAACCTTGAGAATATTTCATAAACACAACTTTTCTTACAAAAAAGTAATCAAAATCAATTTTCTTGTCGTTATCAATGTAGACGTTGTCAAACTGTTCAAATGGTAATTCAATACAAAGACCTACAGATCTGCCATCATTTTCCTTTGCTCCTTTATTAGCGGCTTCCATTATTCCAGGTCCACCTCCAGTTATAACTCCGTAACCTGACTTGACTATACTTTGAGCTATTTCTGTGGAAAGTTGATAATATTTATCATCTCTTTTAGTTCTTGCAGAACCAAATATAGAAACACAAGGTCCGATTTTACTCATTTTTTCAAACCCTTGTACAAATTCTCCCATGATCTTGAATATGGCCCATGAGTCATTTGTTTTTATTTCATTCCAACCTTTTGGATTTAATTTTGACATATTTTTTTTATTCTAATTTAATTCTTTTTTTAAGAATTGTCCAGTGTAACTTAATTTATTATTTATTATGTCTTCTGGTTTTCCATTGAAAATTATTTTACCTCCATTTTTACCACCCTCTGGCCCTATATCAATTATATGGTCAACCATTTTAATTACATCTAAATTATGTTCTATCACCAATACCGTATTTCCTTTGTCTACTAATTTATTTAAAACTATCATTAAAACTCTAATATCTTCAAAATGTAGACCAGTAGTGGGCTCGTCTAGAATGTAAAAAGTATTACCTGTATCAATTTTAGACAATTCACTTGCTAATTTGATTCTTTGAGCTTCACCTCCAGATAATGTGGTGCTCTGTTGCCCTAGACTTATGTAACCCAAACCAACATCTTGAAGAGTCTTTAATTTTTTATAAATCTTTGGAATATGTTCAAAAAAACTAACGGCCTCATTTATTGTCATTTGAAGAACATCGCTGATTGACTTCCCTTTATATCTAATATCTAATGTTTCACGATTAAACCGCTTACCTAAACATACTTCACACTCTACAAATACATCTGGCAGAAAGTTCATTTCTATAAGTTTTAATCCACCACCTTTACAGTTTTCACACCTACCTCCAGTTACATTAAAACTAAATCTTCCAGCTTTATATCCTCTAATTAAAGATTCAGGGACTTTAGAATATAATGTTCTAACTTCAGAAAATAATCCTGTATATGTAGCAGGGTTACTTCTTGGTGTTCTTCCAATTGGTGACTGATTTATATCTATAACTTTATCTATATGTTCAAGTCCTTTTATTGATTTATAGGGAAGTATATCCTTAAATCCATTAAAATAATAATTATTCATTATCGGGTAAAGAGTTTCATTAATTAAAGAAGATTTTCCACTACCAGAAACTCCAGTTACACCAATCATTTTATTTAAAGGAATCTTTAAACTTACATTTTTTAAATTATTCCCTGTACACCCAGTTAGAATAATCTCTTTAGAATTACCACTTCTTCTTTTTTTTGGTCTTATAATTTGTTTAATATTATTTAGATAATCAGCTGTTAGTGAGCGACTTTTTTTTATGTCATTCAAATTTCCTTGAGAAATTATTTCACCTCCGTGTTTACCGGCAAAAGGGCCAATATCTATAATGTGATCCGCACTTTCCATCATTTCTTTGTCATGTTCAACAACAATAATTGAATTACCAATATCCCTTAGAGATTCTAAAGATTTTATTAATTTCTCATTATCTCTTTGATGAAGACCTATGCTAGGTTCATCTAGGATATACAAAACTCCAACTAGTTGTGAGCCGATTTGTGTAGCTAATCTAATTCTTTGACTTTCTCCACCTGATAGAGTTTTAGCGCTCCTGCTAAGAGTTAAATAATCTAAACCTACATTTATTAAAAACTGTAGTCTACTTTTTATTTCTTTATTAATATCTTCTGATATTTTCTTTTGATTTTCATTAAGCTTATTATCTAAGTTTTTAAACCATTCGAGCAGTTCAGAAATATCTTTATTAACAAGCTGGTCAATATTTTTATCGTTAATTTTAAAATAAAGAGACTCTTTGTTTAGCCTGGTACCATTACAATCTTCACACTTTACACTGTTCATGAAGTTCTTAGCCCATCTTTTTATAGACATGGACTCAGCATTATCAAATTGATATTTAATAAAATTAATAATACCCTCAAAATCAATTTTATATTCTCTTTTAACTCCTAAAGATTTACTTTCAACAATGAAATCATCTTTTCCTCCGTAAAGAATCATTTCAATAGCTTTTTTTGGAATACTTTTTACTGGATCTTTTAAGCTAAAATTATGTTTTCTAGCAATAGTTTCAATTTGTTTATATATCCATGATCCTTTTTTATTCTCCAAGACAGAAATCCCTCCATTTTCAATTGATTTGTTTTTGTCAACTATGATTTTATCAATATTAACCACATTAACAATACCTATTCCGTTACAACTTTCACAAGCTCCTTTTGGAGAATTAAATGAGAAATTGTTTGGTTCTG